>OGXI01002901.1_pt1 | contig 12275 bp, 12 predicted proteins | sample 1576221 | NCBI WGS metagenome assembly OGXI01 (sample SAMEA3541523, study PRJEB24748) | human gut metagenome | biome: human gut; feature: human-associated habitat; material: faeces | place: China | collected 2012
GGGGGATTGCCGGAGAAGTCGGCGATGACGCCGTGGGGGGCGTCCAGATAGAACACCTCAAAGATGGGGTTGGCGGCGGTCTGGTACTGACCCTTCACGATGGGGTTCCGGATGCACATCTCCTTGGCGGCCATGTTGTTCTCAAAGACAGCCTTGCCGTGGAGCCGGATCCAGGCGTACTCCGGGCTGGAGACGGAGATCTCGATCTCGGGATCGGCCTGCATGTCCTTGTACACGTCCTTCTGGTTGTTGGTGCAGAACCAGAGCTTGCCCTCCAGCTCGCCGGCGAACATAAAGGGACGGCACTTGGCCTTGCCGTCCCGGCCCACAGTGGCCAGATACTGCACGGGATTGGCGTTCAGAAATGCAACGACTTTGTTCATGATATTTACCTCCAGGGTGATTTTTTCGAAGGGGTGTTTCCTCTTGATGATCCAATTGTAGCAGTGACTTTTCGGTAACCAAGGGTACCCGGAGGTAACCATTGCCCATTTTACTGGGGTTTCGGCGATAAATTTTTTTGCCCGGATCTTTAGACTCCCTTGTTCAGCTCCGCGGCCTGGGCGATGGCCTGGGCCACCTGCCGGGTGTGGCCGCTGGCGGAATAGTAAACCACCAGGGTTTTGCCGGTCTGGGGCTCCTCCGGCGCGGCGGGGTCCTGGACGGGAGTTTCGGCCGGGGTCTGGGGATCGTCCTTGTGGACCTCCGGGGTGGTGCTGCCGCAGGCGGCAAGGCCCAGCACCAGCGCCAGGCTCAGAAGTACAGCGGTCAGTTTTTTCATGGTGGTATCATCCTTTCTGTGTTTTTCCGGTTGCGCAGGAGGGAGTCCTGTGCTATGATCCGGTTGTTCCTTCCGGTTGATACGGTCGATTATAATAACCGGTTGCTGCAACCGGTCAAGAGCTTTCATGTGAAAATATTTGAACATTCTGTAAATTGCGAGGGAGTCTGTTATGCTGCACACCATGATGCAGGCCTGCAAGGAGACCAACATGACCTACCAGTCCCTGAAATTTTACTGCAACCAGGGGCTTGTCCCCAACGTCAAGCGGGACAAAAACAACCGCCGGGTGTTTGATGACCGGGACATCGCCTGGATCAGCAGCCTGATCTGCCTGAAAAAGTGCGGCATGAGCATTCAGGAGATGAAGGAATATCTGTCCCTGTGTCTGATGGGAGAGTCAACGATCCCCCAGCGCAAGGAGATGCTGGCCCGGAAGCAGGAGGAGCTGCGCCGCTCCATCCGGGAGCTGGAGGACAGCGTGGCCTATATCGACTGGAAGCAGAATTTCTATGACGAAATTCTCTCCGGCCAGCGCCCCTATGAGAGCAACGTGATCTGCGAGAAGGAGTAAGCGCCCCTCCCGGCAGCTGCCCATACCATAAACAAGCCGAGACTTCCGAAGAAGCCTCGGCTTGTTTATTCAGAGCATATCCTTGGAAAGCAGGACCACCGTCTCGATAGATGCCCCGCATTCGTCAAATTGCGTGAGCACCTTTTGCTCAATGGGAAACTTATACGCAATCGCCTTTACAAAGCGTTTCTGCGTCTTTTGCTCCTCACGCGGGAACAACTCAACCTCGGAAATCAGGTATTTCACAAGGTCGCGCCGCTCTGCCGCATTCATTCTATCAGAGATTGCGTCAAAAGACGAGAGGATTCCGATCATAGATTGCACAGACATCTGCTCGCTTTCCAGAGTTGCCTTTTTCATCAGGCCCTCTTGCAGCAGATCCTCCGCCTTATAAATCTGGTCATAGAGGTCATTCAGACGGCGCGTCATATCCGCGCGGCGGCGTTCTGCATGGTCATAGCCTGTTCCCGTTCCGCCTGACGTTCCGCAAAATCCAGATAGCCGGACACAAGCTGTCCCATCGCCCGAAGCTCTTTCTCGCTCAGATAGTTCTTGGCAACTACCGCCTCTTTCAGCGTGGGTTGGCTGCCCGAAAAAGTAGTCAGACCCATGAATTCCTTCTCTGCGTCGGCGCGTGTGTAAATGGCCTCCGCCGCCGTCTGCCCATGAATGGCATAGTGAATTTTGTTCTGGACTTTTTTGAAAAACTGAATGGAGATTTCCGCTTTCGGGTCATAATCAATGCTGGTGGCGTAGATTTCAAGCACCTGACGGTAAAACACCTTTTCGGAAGCGCGGATGTCGCGGATACGCTCCAGCAGCTCCTTGAAGTAGCCACCGCCGCCCAGATTTTACAGGCGCTCATCGTCCAGCGCAAAGCCTTTTCGCATATACTTCCTCAAAATCCCCGTTGCCCAGATACGGAACTGCACACCGCGCTGGGATTTCACACGGTAGCCGACGGAAATGATGACATCGAGATTATAGTAATCCACCTGATAGGTTTTGCCGTCAGCGGCAGTTGTTGCAAAATTTGCAACAATTGCTTCCCGCTTCAATTCGCCCTCAGTGAAAATGTTCTTGATATGTCTGGAAATGGTAGATTTGTCACGCTGAAACAGCTCCGCCATCTGGTCAATGGACAGCCAAACCGTATCGCCATCGAAGGTCGTTTCGATCTTTGTCAAGCCGTCCTCTGTGGTATAAATCAGCATTTCAGAATTGTTCTGCTCATTCTCCCAGCGTTCCATGGTCACTTCACCTCGTTTTCTGCCATTGCAGGAGCTTTTGCTCCTGCAATGGCGGTTTGGACACTTATTTCATGATAAATATATCATGCCAAGTCCGGCATCACAATCGATATCGAAGCATAAAAAGGCTCCTCGCCGCCGACACACTTGCCAGTAGTGAGGAGCCTTGGTCTCGTTTAGAAAATCTGTCCCGGAAGTTTTTTCTTCTCCATATACGGGAACTCTCTATCAAATGCCTCTGCTTCCTTTTCATTTACCAGATACCCTGCCGGAGGTGCATACTCTCCTGTAATTCCATTAAGATATCCCGGTATCAGTTCTTTGCACAGAAAGAAAGATGCATCCTCGCCTTCCGGCAATCCATGATAGCGGATGCCAAACTCACTCGCCTGTCTGAATCCGCTTTTTCCATAAAAATCAATATTCCCTTCAAAACATAGTGCTCCGCATCCAAGCTCTTTTGCTTTTTCCAGAGAATAATCCAGTAAAATCTTTCCATACCCCTTCCTTTTAAGCTCCGGTGCAATACAGATCGGTCCCATGGTCATAATCGGAATACTTCTGCCATCATCGGCTGCAATCACAGCCTTCATAAACATGTTCTGTCCAATCAACTGTCCATCTAATGTCATGACAAAATCCAATTCTGGAACAAATGCCGGATCGTTGCGAAGCTGATGGAGTACATAATGCTCCAGACAACCTGGGCGATACACATTCCAGAAACTCTCCCTTACCAGATTTTCTACCTCATGGTATTCATTTTCTCTTTCCAATCGAATGATAATATTTTCCTTCATTTTCTTTTTCTCCATTTCTTTTTAACTCATGGTATACATTCATGGTATTGCAAGATAATCAACTGCATTTTTATTGTATGTATTCTCTCTAATACGTTCCCTATATAAGACCGCTAATACTTTTTTCAAACTGCTCTTTTATTCTTGTTTTATCCTTTGCTCCATCATACAGACTATAATAGAAAAACATGATGGAATAAAACATGGTTGCTTTTTTATCTGCCTCCACAACACCCATGCTCTTGAATAAATCCTTCACATATCCTGCCGGACCGGACACAAGATATTGCTGATACAATGCCTGCATCTCCTCATTCCGAAACTGCTCTAACGTAAGCATCTTTCGAAATGACGATGCAAAATCATTTTCTGTCCAATACGAAAACATAGATTTACTGTATTCCATGAAATTGTCCGCAGAAATCTCTTCATACTGTTCAGGTTCATTTTCCTTTTTATCAGCAGGCATATCATGTGATTCTGCCTGTTCGCCATCCCCCTGCTCCATCCTTTTTACAATATGGTCAAAAATATCTCTCTTACTCTCATAATGCCTATACAATGCACCTTTTGTCATGCCAAGCTCACCCGCAATCTGACTGACAGAAACTGCTTCATATCCATCTCCTCATAGAAATAGCATGCTTTCATCTGTTCTCCTGCTGCTGTTGCCAGCATCTGTGTTTTCCTTGTTGCAGAGCTTTCGTCCACAGATGGGTCATATTGTCCATTCCAATCCCCCTCGTATTACCCAAATAGTATTTTTGCCGCTGACTCTAACTGTCTTCTTTCCTCAGTATCATCATATCCGTTCCTTCGGTCATCAATCCCTTTCACTACATCCAGATAAAACAGTCCACTCCGATTGCAGTACAAATAGATTTTCTTCACACCATTCATTTTAAATCTCGCCTCTGCATTGCCCTGTGGATACAGCTTCACCATCTGTATCCTGTCTGCGGAAACAGCCGCAATAAATGATATATAATGCTGCTTTGTCATATCGTGCTCAATCTGCACATAAAAATGTGAACGCAGCATATTGGCTGATACATTGGAATTAACTATTGTATTGCCGGAAATAAGCTCTGTCACCGACACCGATAATGCATTGGCAATGGATTCTAATAGTGTGATATCCGGATATCCTTTCGCTGTTTTCCATTTGGAAATTGTCTTTGCACTGACTGACAACTTATCTGCCAGTTGCTGTTGTGTCATGTTCTTTTCCTCACGCAGTCTCTTTATAACTGCACCTGTTACATACTGATTCATGTTCGTTACCTCCATGACACCATTCTATTTCAGCGTATGAATATCCTCAACCTACGGAGAGTAGAGTTCGAATTTGCTCATTTATTTTCCATCCCATTCAGAAGCTTTATAAATCTTTTATCATTCATCTGCTCATTCGTGACATATTCTCCGTTATAAAACAATGCATAGGTTGTAACCGGTGTCGGAGCATTCTGCGCTTCTTCTTTCGTTCCCAGTCTGATTGCCTGAAACGGAACCTCTCTTTCCTTGGCAACTTCAAGAAGCATCGGAACATATTTTGCATTAAACGGACATTGATCGGTATAGTACAATACATAGCCTGCCTGCTCAATGTGTGGATGCTTCGCACACTCCTTAAATTCAGGCTTAGCCGCATCCAAAGAAAAAGACAGATACCAGAGCTGAATACCATTACCTGCTTCATCACAGACTGTAAAGTCCTTATATTTCAGGAACTTCGGGTCTGCCAGAAAAGGCTTTTTCTTGGCGGCTGACAGGATACAGATTCCCTTTTTCCCCTTTGCTTTGCTGTCTTCTATACAGGCATTCAGTAAATCAGTCGAATAACCATTGCCTTTGAAAGAACCAGCCACCCACAAACAGTCAATATACATATAACCCTCTGCCATGATTGGATTCCATGCATTTTCTGCCGGAATATACTCGATAAAGCATTTTCCACGCTCTATACTCTTGAGAAATACCAATCCATCATCAAATCGCTCTTTCAGCCAGTTTTTCTTTGATATTACCTGTATATCCCTGTTGCTTGAAATCGCACAGCAGATATGCTCTTTTTCAATATTTTCTTTCGTCACTCTTATATATTCCATGAATTTCCTCCTAAAATAATTGTTGAACAAAGAATGGACAACCCAATGCTGCTATTTTAAATCCAAAATGAAATCTGGTTCGATTTTTACCATGCGTTGGAATTTTATCTACATGATATCTTCTTCGCAGAAGAGAAGGAATTGCTTACACTCCGATGGCATGCATCCATTGATACATTCAAGTAAAAAATGTCCATCATCGGAAAATTTAAAGTCAGCATATATTTCCTCCGGCTTTCGGCCAGTAAAATTTGTTGTTATCAGTTTAAGGTTATGAGATGCTGGTATTCACTGGTATCATCAAGATCAGCTGTTTTATCACAAAGTTCGATAAGTTTTTCAGCATCATGCTCCGTTTCATACGCTAATACTCTTGCCCAAAATCTGCTTAATGTACGATCACTGAGAGACTGTTCTTCAAAACTCGTTTTCTCTTTGTGTGAGATTAAGAGTGCTGTCTGTCAGAGTTAATTGTTGATTATCATTCGCTACAAAAGCCATTTGTATCACCTTGATATTTGATACTTATATTTTACCAGATATCGATATGATTTCGTATATCGTGTTAAGTTTTCAAGGTACAACTATATATCAAAGATCAGTGACCTTTTGACACCCTAATCCTATAAAAAATAGACAGTTTCAATAAAAACTGCCCATTTTTATACTATTATTTACTTCTATATTGCAATTTTACAATTCAATAGAATCTACAATCTTCTTCAATGCATCCGCTGATTCCTTCAACTTCAATGCTTCTTCCCCATTTAAATTCAGTGGAATGTCGGATTCTACTCCATTTGCACCTACGATCGCAGGCATACTTAGTGAAACTCCATCAATATCATAAACACCGTGCATCATATGTGACACTGGAAGAATGGATTTCTCGTCTCTCATAATCACTTCACAGATTCTTTTTACTGACATTGCGATTCCATAATACGTTGCATGTTTTTTATTAATAATCTCATATGCACTGTTCTTCACTGCTGCAGCAATCTCTTCTGTATTTTCTTTGTGTTTATAATGGCCACGCATTTCGCACATTTCACTTAATGGAACTCCTGATACATTGACCGATGACCATGCCACAACTTCACTATCCCCATGTTCTCCTATGATAAATGCATGAACACTTCGACTATCTACAGACAAATGTTTTCCTAACTCATATCTTAATCTTGCACTATCTAAAACAGTTCCTGATCCAATGACTCTGTTTTCTGGAAGTCCTGATAATTTGATTGCTACCTGAGTCAGGATATCCACTGGATTTGCTACTACAAGCAAAATTCCTGCAAAATTTCTTTTGGCTATTTCAGGAATGATGGATTTAAAGATTGCTACATTTTTATTGACAAGATCAAGCCTTGTCTCGCCTGGTTTTTGTCCTGCACCGGCAGATATGATGACGATCGCAGCATCTTTAACATCATCATAATCACCTGCATATATTTTCATTGGACTGGTAAACGGAATTCCATGACTGATATCCATGGCTTCTCCCTCTGCCTTATTCTTATCTGCGTCAATTAGGACGATTTCTGTAAATAATCCACTCTGCATGAGTGCAAATACAGATGCTGAACCAACAAAGCCACATCCTACCATGACTGCTTTTTTCGAATTGATCACTTGCTTTTTCGTAATGATCTCCTCCTTCTCAGATTAATAATTTTCTGCATGTACTTCAAAATAACTCTGTGGATGTGCACATACTGGACATACTTCTGGAGCTTTCATTCCAACGACAATGTGTCCACAGTTACGGCATTCCCATACTTTTACTTCACTCTTTTCAAATACCTGTGCAGTTTCAATGTTCTTAAGGAGTGCACGATATCTTTCTTCATGATGCTTCTCAATTTCTCCTACAGCCCTGAATTTCGCTGCTAACTCTGGAAATCCCTCTTCCTCAGCTGTTTTTGCAAATCCTTCATACATGTCTGTCCATTCGTAATTCTCACCTTCTGCTGCTGCAGCTAAGTTTTCTTTTGTATCTCCAATTCCTGCTAATTCTTTAAACCACATTTTGGCATGCTCTTTTTCATTTTCTGCTGTCTTTAAGAATAAGGCTGACATCTGCTCGTATCCTTCCTTCTTTGCAACCGATGCAAAATACGTATATTTATTTCTTGCCTGTGATTCTCCTGAAAATGCTTCTTGTAAATTTTTCTCTGTCTGTGTTCCTTCATATTTGTTTGCTGCCATCTTCTTTTCCTCCGTTTTCTCGATTACTTTTTCAAAATCTGATGCTGGATGTTTGCATAAAGGACATACAAAATCCTCTGGTAACTCTTCTCCTACATATTCATAACCGCAGATCCTGCAACGCCAGATGGTTTGTCCTTCCTGCGTTTCTCCGACCGCTTGTGGTTTTGGTTTGATATGCTCTTGATAGTACTCATATGTTACAGAAGGTATATCACTTAAAACTTCCATGTCCATGATCTTTCCGATAAACATTGTATGGGAACCTAAGTCTTCCGTCTTCGTAACTTCCACTGAAATATATGCATTAGCTCCTTCTGTTATATAGAATATACCATTGTTACCTCGTGCACACGTTTCAAATGACTCAAATTTGTTTACATCTCTCCCAGATTGGAATCCAAAATGTTGAAATAAGTCAAACGTTGCTTCTTGACTTAACACTGATACGGTAAACTTTCCGGTTCTTTGAATCATATTATGTGTGTAATTTGCTTTATTTATGCAAATACTTAATTGATTCGGTTCTGATGCTGCTTGAATTGCTGTGTTAATGATACAGCCATTATCTTTATTCTCTTCTTTCGCTGTCAGCACGAACAAACCATAACTTAATTTATACATCGCTTTTTTATTCATCTTGGAAACCTCCTTTTGTTTTGTGTTTATCTTTTATGATTATTATACATGAAGTTCTTTTATGTGTCAATAACAGTAATCATTCTTATTTTAAAGTGCTTGAAAAATAGTCTTTCGGTAGTCTTATTCTTCTCATTTACTCACGAATCGCCCTGTTTTGCCTTATTACTTCTGATAATATCGACAACATCTTGTCAACCTGGATTGGCTTTGCTATATGTCCATTCATTCCGGCTGCAATAGCATCTCTCTTATCTTCTTCAAATGCATTTGCTGTCATTGCAACAATCGGTATACTCGCTTTATCCTCATCTGGTAAATTTCTGATTGCCTGTGTTGCTTTATAACCATCCATTTGGGGCATCTGGATATCCATAAGGATCATATCATATGTGTCTGCTGGCATCTTTTCTATCCTGTTTACACACTGAATGCCATCCTCCACACGCTCTATCTTAAGACCTGCACTCTCAAGAATTGCCTCTGCAATCTCTGCATTTAAATCATTATCCTCCGCCAAAAGGATATTCCTGCCTTCAAGGATTTCACTTCCTGTTCCAGACTCTTCAATATACTTTTTTACATAATAGCTTTCGTCCGCTATCCTGTGCTTTAATGTAACTGTAAAGGTGCTGCCTTTTCCAAGTTCACTTTCTACATTTATTGTTCCTCCCAACAGATCAACATATTTCTTGACGATTGACATCCCAAGTCCGGTTCCTGCGATTTTGCTCTTTGTGGTGTTCTGCTCACGTGTGAATGCCTCAAAAATATTTGTCAGATACTCCTGACTCATACCAATTCCTGTATCACTCACCCTGGTCCTTACCATCATATACCCATCCTCATCACATGGCAATTCATCTACGCTTACCTTAACAGAACCACCCGATGAAGTATACTTTATGGCATTACTCAGGATGTTGACAAATATTTCTTTTACCTTGGTAGTATCTGTCAGTATATTTTCATGTTCTACGTTTATTGTGTATTGAAGTACAAGATTCTTTTTCTTTGCTTCATCACCAAATATTTCAAATAAGGTCTGTCGGATGTCTTCAATCCGACCATAGTTCTCATCAATTTCCATCCTTCCACTTTCAATCTGAGCCATATCAAGTACATTATTTATGATTGACAGAAGAAGATTTCCTGACTGTTGTAGTTTTTTTAAGTATTCTGAAATTTCAGGCAGATTCTTTCCTTTTAGCTCATTCACCATAAGCTGTGCATAACCCAGAATCGCATTCATAGGAGTACGAATATCATGAGACATATTGCTAAGAAAACGAGTCTTTGCGAGACTGGCATCCTCTGCTTTTTTCAGAGCGATTTCCAATTTGTCATTAAGTTTTTGTGTATCATTTGCAGCAAGCTTTGCAACAGCTTCTGCTTTTCTTGCCTTCTGTAAAAGTACAAGGATAATTCCAATGATAGTGATTACAAAAACTCCTGCCGTAACAAAAAAAACAAGCATATTGTCTTTTACAAAATCATAAAAAGTCACCTTATCTGTAGTACTATCATAGATAGCAAGTGCACTTGTAAGCATATCAGATGGCATGTCCTTCAAAGTTTTATTCAGTATCGACAAAAGGATTCCCTCACCCTCTCTTACTGCAAAGCATGCCTCCATTGTTTTTGTAAGTGGAACACTCTTGAAATCTCGTTCGTTATCATATTTCAGAGCCTGACTGGTTCCCATGAGAAAACAGTCTGCTTTTTCATTCATAACCATATCTGCCGCATCAGCAAATGAATCATAATCTACCAGCTTCCATCGGGGATAACTGAAAGCAATATGCTGTTTTAAGGCTTCTTGTTCTTTTGGCACAGCTACTGTATACGACTTGTCCTCATTGAAATATTTCTCATCCGTTACCGCCATCAGACTGTAGGTCCAGGCTGTATTTGTAAGTGTATAGCCTTTTTTTTCTGCAAGATCAGGATTTCTGCCAGCATAAAAAATCATGTCAATTTCATGATTCTGCAGCGCCTGAAGCATTTCGTTGTAATCATCATATTCGCAGATATTAAATTCCAGCGTTTGATTCCCCAGACAATCTTTGGCATAGGAAATATATTCTGCCAGCATCCCAGTAAGTTTTCCTGTCTCTTCATCCATGGAAAATATTGCCTGATCATTGTTCAAAAATCCTATCTTGATACCCCCATGTTCTTCCACCCAGGACTTTTCTTTGCCTGTAAGGCTCTGTTTATAATCAAGTGTAAAATACTTCTTATACAAATCTGCCTTAAAGAAAGGACTATCTTGTTCTAGCTGACGCATAGCATGATCCATCTTCGTTTTGATATCACTGCGCTCTTTATTTATTGCAAAATATATGCCTGATTTACCAATAGTTGTAACGGATGATATTCCCTGTTCAGACCAGATAGATTCCTCCAGAGATACAAAACAGTCGATCTCATGATTTGCTAATTTCTTTTCGACATCATCATCATTATTCACATTTACATGTTTTGTATGTATTCCATTCTTATTTTCCCATTCTCTCAGCATAATTTCTGGTTCTGTGCCCATGAGCACACCTACGCGTTTTCCATCCATAGCCTTGAAATCAGACGTCCCAATATCCGTATGTGATAAATCAGCATAAAGAATATATTTTTCCTCACACATGGGTTCATCTGAAAAAAGCATCTTTTGTGCACGTTCATCAGTGTAAGAGATATCGCCCATGATATCTATCTCCCCATTTTCAAGCTTATCAAAGCAGTTAGACCAGTCACATTTCACATACTCAAATTTCCATCCGGTATAGCCTGATAAAGCCTGCATGAGTTCATAACCATATCCTCGTCTGACACCGTTTTTATCGACATAATTAAAGGTATCCTCAAATGAGCCGACACGAATGGTCTGTGGCTGTTTTTCATCATTATTCGTTTCAGCTGCCTGACAGTGTACTGATAACATCATCCATATTCCTAGGATCACAAATATATATGCAAATAGTACAACTGATTTTTTTCTACTTTTATTCATCCTTCTTTCCCGATTCTTTTGTATTTTTCTATTTTACAGTGTCAAAATATCCAATAATTCCAATGTATCCATCCTTCTTTAAAGGCGACCACAATGTATGCAATTTCATTCTATACATCTGACTGTTATTTTCCACCGTCGCTTTTATCGTGGCAGATATTTCTTTATTTTGTACAGATGTCTGATGTAATAAAACACGAATACATTGAACATCTTCTTCATTTACTCCAAATTCTTTAAACAAATTGAAATTCAGGTTATCTCTCTGACATAATATCTGATGTTCTCCATTTAATATAGTTAGTTGACCTGAAACCGCATTGTAATCAATCGAATTCTTGCCACTGTTCGATTTGAAGAAATCGATTTTTTCCTGCATGACCTTGACAAGACTCTGTGAATAAATCTGGTTCGGTAAGAATTTATCGCTGAGTATTTCATTCGAAAGTCTCTGTATTTCATGATAATGTTTATTATCATCCATCTCTTTACCAGACATTTTTGAAAGCTGAGTACTCAGTTCTTTCAAACACTTAAGGAGGATTGGATTAAATTGTCCACATTGTCCATCCAGGATCATTTGAATCGCTGTGTCATGATCAAATGCTTTCTTATAGCATCTATCACTTGTAAGTGCATCATAAACATCAACAATCGATACCACCTGCGCACAGATTGGTATCTCTTCTCCTTTCAGGCCATCCGGATAGCCTTTTCCATCCCATCTTTCATGATGCCATCTGCAGATTTCCCATGCGGTATGTACCAGTCGATGATCTTGTGGAAAGTCCATATCCTTAATTATAGCTGCGCCAAGCTCACTATGGGTTTTCATAATTTGAAATTCTTCATCTGTAAGTCTGCCTGGCTTATTCAATATTTCTTCCGGAATACGA
>OGXI01002908.1_pt1 | contig 12246 bp, 9 predicted proteins | sample 1576221 | NCBI WGS metagenome assembly OGXI01 (sample SAMEA3541523, study PRJEB24748) | human gut metagenome | biome: human gut; feature: human-associated habitat; material: faeces | place: China | collected 2012
TGCTTCGGGAGCGGGGCGCTTCTCGGCGTGCCGCTTTTCTTTCTGCTCAAAGGGCCTGTGGGGACCAGCACAGCGGCCATGTGCATGGTCATCCTCATGCTGCCGTTTTTCCTGCTGGCGATGTACGAGAAGAACGGCCAGCCGCTGGAAAAGATACTCCGCAACATGATCCGGGTGTGTTTCCTGCGGCCCCGGCAGCGGCCCTATAAAACCAAGAACTTTTACGCCGTTATTATGCGGCAGAACCAGTTAGACAGGGAGGTGTATCACATTGTCAACGGAAAAGCGAAAACTGACCCGCGCCGAGAGAAGGCAGATCGAGGCCGCCATCGCCAGGGCGAACCAGACCGATAAAAAGCAGCTTTCGGCGCAGGACAGCATCCCTTATCAGCGGATCTTCCCGGACGGCATCTGCCGTGTCACCGATACCTTTTACACCAAGACGGTCCAGTACCAGGACATTAACTACCAGCTTTCGCAGAACGAGGATAAAACCGCCATCTTTGAGGGCTGGTGCGACTTCCTCAACTACTTCGACAGCTCTATCAAATTTCAGCTTTCCTTCCTCAACCTGACCGCCAGCCGGGACAGCTATGCGAACAGCATCAACATCCCTCCCCAGGGCGATGAATTTGACAGCATCCGGGCTGAGTACACGGAAATGCTGCAAAACCAGCTTGCCAAGGGAAACAATGGCCTTATCAAGACCAAGTACCTGACTTTCGGGATTGAGGCGGCCAGCCTGAAGGCGGCAAAGCCCCGTCTGGAACGCATTGAGACGGATGTGATAAACAACTTCAAGCGGCTGGGCGTGGTGGTGGAACCGTTAAACGGCAAGGAGCGCCTGCGGGTGCTGCATCAGATCTTCCACATGGATGGACAGGAGCCATTTCAATTCTCCTGGGACTGGCTGGCCCCATCCGGCCTCTCCACCAAAGACTTTATTGCGCCCAGCTCCTTCTCTTTCCCCAACGGCAAGACCTTCTGCATGGGGAAAAAGTTCGGGGCTGTCTCCTTCGTCCAAATCCTCGCGCCGGAGCTGAATGACCGGATGCTGGCGGACTTTCTGGACATGGAAAGCAGCCTGATCGTGAACCTGCACATCCAGTCGGTGGACCAGGTGAGCGCCATTAAGACCATCAAGCGCAAGATTACCGACCTGGACCGGGCAAAAATCGAGGAACAAAAGAAAGCGGTCCGCAGCGGCTATGACATGGATATAATTCCCTCTGACCTTGCCACCTACGGGACGGAGGCGAAAAAGCTCTTGCAGGACTTGCAGAGCCGGAACGAGCGAATGTTCCTTTTGACTTTCCTGGTCCTCAACACCGCAGACAGCCAGCGGCAGCTTGCCAACAATGTGTTTCAGGCCAGCTCCATCGCCCAAAAACACAACTGCCAGCTCACCCGGCTGGACTTCCAGCAGGAAGAAGGGCTGATGAGCAGCCTGCCTCTGGGCTATAACCAGATCGAGATACAGCGGGGCTTGACAACCTCAAGCGTCGCTATTTTTGTACCCTTTACCACCCAGGAGCTTTTTCAGGATGGCAGGGAGGCCCTGTACTATGGGCTGAACGCGCTCTCCAACAACCTCATCATGGTGGACCGAAAACTCCTGAAGAACCCCAACGGGCTGATCCTCGGCACACCGGGCAGCGGCAAGTCCTTCTCGGCAAAACGCGAGATTTCCAATGTGTTCCTGGTGACGAATGATGATGTCCTGATCTGTGACCCGGAGGACGAATATGCCCCGCTGGTGACGCGCATGGGTGGCCAAGTGATCCGGCTGTCCCCATCAGGGAAAGGCGTTGACGGGAAACCTCAGTATGTCAATCCGATGGACATCAACCTCAACTACTCGGACGATGATAATCCGCTGGCTTTGAAAGCCGACTTCATCCTCTCTCTGTGCGACATTGTGGTGGGGAGTAAGGACGGATTGCAGCCGGTGGAAAAGACCGTTATTGACCGCGCAGTGCGGAATGTGTACCGGCCTTACCTGGCCGATCCGGTCCCGGAGAAAATGCCCATCCTGCAAGACCTCTATGACGAGCTGCTGCGCCAGCCGGAGCCGGAGGCCAAGCGCGTGGCGGCAGCTTTGGAGCTGTATGTTACCGGCTCATTAAATATGTTCAATCATCGTACCAATGTGGAACTGGAAAACCGGCTGGTGTGCTTCAATATCAAGGAACTCGGCAAGCAACTAAAACAGCTCGGTATGCTGGTCATCCAGGACCAGGTGTGGAACCGTGTCACCGTCAACCGGGCGGCTGGCAGGACCACCCGCTACTACTGCGATGAGTTCCACCTGCTTTTGAAGGGGGAGCTGGCAAGCTGGAGCGTGGAAATCTGGAAACGCTTTCGGAAATGGGGCGGCATCCCCACCGGGATCACGCAAAATATCAAGGACCTGCTGGCCTCCCGCGAGATTGAGAACATCTTTGAGAACAGCGACTTCATCTATATGCTCAATCAGGCATCCGGGGACCGGCAGATATTGGCAAAGCAGCTCAACATCAGCCCGCACCAGCTTTCCTATGTGACCCACTCCGGCGAGGGCGAGGGGCTTCTGTTCTATGGGAATGTCATTCTGCCTTTCCTGGATCGGTTCCCAAAGGACACGGAGCTGTACCGCATTATGACCACGAAGCCCCAGGAGGTATCGGCATGATGCAGGAACCCCGCTTACAGTTTACCAAAGAGGAACGGGCTGCCCCAGAACTGGAAAAGCCCATCCGCAAGGCAGACCGGGCGGCGGACAAGGCAGAAAAAGCGCGGGCGAAAATCCCCAAGAAGAAAATCCGCTTCGAGGAAACGGTAACGGACCCTGCCACCGGCAAGGCCGTCACCCGCCTGCGCTTTGAGGAAGTGGATAAGAAAAAGCCGCCTTCCAAGCTGTCCCATGCAGTACGGGATGCGCCTGGGAACGCGGTCCTCTCCAAAGTACACAAGGAAATCCGGGAGTCCGAGGAAGATAATGTGGGCGTGGAGAGCGCCCACAAGATGGAAGAAGCTGCCGAGACGGGCGGGCGCATGATCGAGAGCGCCTACCATTCCCACAAGCTGAAACCTTACCGGGAAGCCGCCAAAGCCGAGAAAAAGCTGGAAAAGGCCAACATCAACGCCCTTTACCACAAAAGCCTGCGGGACAATCCACAGCTTGCCAGCAATCCGCTGTCCCGGTGGCAGCAAAAGCACGCCATCAAGAAACAGTATGCCGCTGCCAAGCGTGCGGGCCAGACCGCAGGCAGTACCGCCAAAGCTGCGGAGCAGACGGCAAAGACCGCCAAAGCCGCCGCGAAAAAGAGTGAACAGGCGGCGCAGTTCGTCTGGCGGCACCGGCGGGGCTTTCTGGTGGGCATTGCCCTGGTGGTGATGCTCTGTTTCCTGCTCAACACCATGTCCTCCTGTTCCATGATGTTTGAAAGCGTGGGTTCCGGCGTTGCCGGTTCCACCTATCCCTCCCGCGATGAGGATATGCTGGGGGCCGAGGCCGCCTACGCACAGATGGAGGCAGAGTTGCAGGACTACCTGGATAACTACGAGGCCACCCATGACTATGACGAGTATCACTTTGATCTGGATGAAATCGTCCATGACCCCTATGTGCTGATCTCCATCCTTACCGCCTACCATCAGGGGGAATGGACCCTTGCCGAAGTGGAAGGAACCCTCTCCATGCTCTTTGAGCGGCAGTACATTCTCACCGAGGAAGTGGTGGTGGAGACACGCTACCGCACCGAAACCTCAACGGACCCGGAAACCGGCGAAACCACCAGCGAGCAGGTCCCTTACGATTACTACATCTGTTATGTGACCTTGGAAAACTTTGACCTGTCCCACCTGCCTGTCTACATCATGGGCGAGGAACAGGTGAGCCTCTATGCAGTCTATATGGCAACGCTGGGCAACCGGCCCGATCTCTTTGAGGGCAATCCCAACGCTTCCAACAGCGGCAGCCTGGAATTTACCGACTATGACATTCCCCCGGAGGCCCTGGAGGATGAAACTTTCCGGGCCATGATTACCGAGGCGGAAAAGTACCTGGGCTATCCCTATGTGTGGGGCGGCAGCTCTCCCAGTACCAGCTTTGACTGCTCCGGCTTCATTTCATGGGTCATCAATCATTCCGGCTGGGATGTGGGGCGGCTGACCGCCAACGGGCTTCTGAACATCTCCACCCCTGTTTCCCGCGAGAACGCCCGGCCCGGCGACCTGATCTTTTTCCAGGGAACCTATGACACCGCCGGGGCCTCCCATGTGGGGCTGTATGTGGGTGACGGAATGATGATCCACTGCGGGTCCCCGATCTCTTACGCAAATATCAACACCTCTTACTGGCAGCAGCATTTTTACACCTTTGCGAGACTGCCGTAACAGAAAGGAGCTTTTGTATGAACGCCAAAATCAAGAAAATCAATGCCGAGTATGAGAAGAACGCCGCGAAAATCGCGGAGCTTCAGGCCCGGCAGAAGGAACTGGACAAACAGCGCACCGAGTTGGAAAACCTGGACATTGTGGGCATGGTCCGCAGCATGGGCATGACGCCGGAGGAACTGGCGGCCCTGATCGAAGCGTCCAAAAACGGCCAGATGGCCCCTGCCATGACGGAAAAGGAGGAAACCAGCGATGAAGAAAACTAAATCTCGTATCCTTGCCAGCTTTGTGGCCGTGATGCTCTGCTTCACGGCTTTTTCTACGGTGGCTTTTGCCAACGGGAGCGACCCGGAGGCAAAGCCGGAAACCACGGCCAGCACCGAACAGGCCGAGGAAACGGAGACTCCCACCACCGGCGGCATCGAAGATACTGCGGATGCGGACGAAAATGCCTCTGATACGGCTAAAACCGAAACCATGACCGAGGAAGATGTGGCCGGGCTGCTTTCCTCCCTGTTCGGCTCCCAGGTGGAAGTCACCACCACGGACAGCGGCCTTCAGATCACTTCCAACGGCGAGGCAGTCAGAACCGGGACCGTCACCACCAACGGCGGCAACCTAAATGTCCGCACCGGCGCAGGGACCGACAATGCCGCCATCACCCAGCTCCCCAATGGGACTGAGGTGGAGGTGATCGGCACCGAAGGCGGCTGGGTGAAAATCCTCCTGCCGGAGCGCGAGGGCTATGTGTGCGGCGACTACCTCACCATCAGCGATGCCAGTACCGGCGATGGCAGCTTTTCCCTCTCTCTTGGAGAAGATGAACTTTCTTCCCTAACAGAACTGCTTGGCGGCGGGGGCGGCAGCTCCCTGACCCCGGACGGGAACCTGACCCTGATTGACGATTACGGCAGCACAACCGGCACCGGCAAGCAGTTTATCACGCTGGAAACGAAAGCCGGGAATGTCTTTTACCTGATTATTGACCGCGACGATAAGGGAGAGGAAACGGTCCACTTCTTGAACCAGGTGGACGAGGCGGACCTGATGGCCCTGGCCGATGATGGCGAACCGGCCACCTGTTCCTGCACCACCCGCTGCCAGGCCGGAGCAGTCAACATGAACTGTGAAATCTGCGCTTCGGATATGACCGCCTGCGTTGGCCCGGAACCAGAGCCGGAGCCGGAAGAAACGCCTGCCGCCGAGGAAACCGAACCAGCGCCGGAGGAAGAAAGCGGCGGCATGGGCGGCCTGCTGATTGTCCTGCTGATCGCGGTTCTGGCGGGCGGCGGCGCGTTCTACTACATCAAATTCATCAAGAATAAGCCCAAGACTAAAGGCGACACCGACCTGGACGATTACGACTACGGCGAGGACGAGGAACCCGCCGGGGAGAAAGATCTGGACGAGGACGCAGAGGAAGAAATGGACGATGAGTTTACTATGGATGCGGAGCCGGAGGATGAGAAGCTATGAGATATTTTACCGACAACCCTCTGGAGCGCATGATGATGCAGGTCCCCCGCCAGGAGCGGGGGCCTGACCTGTCCCGCCCGGCCAAAGGCCACCCCTGCCACGGCTGCAAACGCTACGGGGAGGGCTGCATCCTGCCCTGTTACCGGGGCGTGATGGAACCGGCGGCGATGAAACCCAAAGAAAGGAGCGTGAACCCATGAGCCGACTTGTGATCGCAGAGAAGCCCTCCGTGGCACAGAGCATCGCCTCTGTGCTGGGGGCGGGGAACCGAAAGGATGGCTACCTGGAAGGCGGCGGGTATCTGGTGAGCTGGTGTTTCGGCCACCTGGCGGAGCTTTCGGATGCCTCCGTCTATAACCCGGACTATGCCAAGTGGCGCTATGAGGACCTGCCGATCCTGCCGGAGAAATGGCAGTATTCGGTGGCCGCCGATAAGAAAAAACAGTTTGACCTGCTGAAAAAACTGATGGAGCGGTCCGATGTGACCGAGGTGGTGAACGCCTGCGATGCCGGGCGCGAGGGAGAGTCCATCTTCCGCACCGTCTACAACCTGACCGGCTGCAAGAAGCCCATGCTCCGGCTGTGGATTTCCAGCATGGAGGATGCCGCCATCCGGGAGGGCTTTTCGGCCCTCAAACCGGGCGGCGACTATGACGGGCTGTATGCGTCCGCCCTGTGCCGGTCCAAAGCCGACTGGCTGGTGGGGATCAATGCCACTCGGCTTTTCAGCGTGCTGTACCACCGCACTTTGAACATCGGACGCGTGATGTCCCCAACGCTGGCCCTGATCGTCCAGCGGGAAGCCGAGATCAGCGCCTTCAAGCCGGTCCCGTTTTACACGCCGGTCCTGGCCTGCGGCGGATTTTCTGCCGCCGGTGAGAAATGCGCCGAGAAAGCGGCGGCCCAGGCGGTGGCGGATGCCTGCAAAGGCCAGCCCGCCCTGGTCCAGACTGTGGAGCAGAAAGAAAAATCGGAAAAGCCGCCTGCCCTCTATGACCTGACAACCCTCCAGCGGGATGCCAACCGGCAGCTTGGCTACACGGCCCAGCAGACTTTAGACTATCTCCAGGCATTGTATGAAAAGAAGCTCTGCACTTATCCCCGCACCGACAGCCGGTATCTGACCGCCGATATGGAAGGGACGGTCCCGGCTCTGGCGGCTGCGGCGGCGAAGATCTGCGGGGTGACTGTGCCGGACACCGTTCTGGCTGCCCAGGTATGCAACAGTGCCAAAGTCACCGACCACCATGCCATCGTCCCCACCGAGGGAGCTGGCCGGGCGGATGTGGAGACCCTGCCTGCCGGGGAACGGGAAATCCTGCGTCTGGTGGCGCGGGAGCTTTTGTGCGCCACCGGCTCCCCTTACCGCTATCAGGAAACGGCTGTCACCCTGGCCTGCGGCGGGAACCAGTTTTTGGCCAAAGGAAAGGCCATCACCGATCCGGGCTGGAAAGCCTATCAGAAGGAAAAGGCAGACCCGGCAAAAGAAAGCGTCCTGCCGGACGGACTGACAGAAGGAATGACGCTCCCTGTCACCGCTGCCACCATCAAGGAGGGCAAGACCACCGCCCCCAAGCACTACACCGAGGACACGCTGCTCTCCGCGATGGAAACGGCTGGCGCAAAGGATATGCCGGAGGATGCGGAGCGCAAGGGCATCGGCACACCAGCGACCCGCGCCGGTATCTTAGAAAAGCTGGTGTCCACCGGCTTTGTGGAGCGCAAGAAACAGAAAAAAGCCACCAACCTCATCCCCACGCAGATCGGCGTTTCCCTGATTACCGTCCTGCCGGAGCAGCTTCAATCGCCGCTCTTGACTGCGGAATGGGAACACCAGCTCAAAGAGGTGGAGCGCGGCGAAGTGAAGCCCAGCGCCTTCATGGACGGTATCTGCAATATGCTCCGTGACCTGGTGGGAACCTACAAGGTGATTGACGGGTCCCAGGTGCTTTTCCCCTCTGACCGGGAGACGGTGGGCAAATGCCCCCGCTGCGGCGGAGCTGTCACCGAGCGCAAGCAGGGATTTTTCTGCGAAAACGCTGGCTGCCGGTTTGCCCTTTGGAAAAACAGCAAGTTTTTCACCGCCAAGAAAAAGAACCTCACCAAGTCGGTGGCCGCCTCTCTCCTGAAAGATGGCCGGGTGAAGCTCACCGGCTGCTACTCGGAGAAAACCGGCAAGACCTATGACGCAACGGTGGTGATGGAGGACACCGGCGAAAAGACCAACTTCAAGCTGGTGTTCGGAAATGGATAAGCCCCGTATGACGGAGGGGCAGCTTCGGCGCGCCCGAAAGCTGATCCGCCGCCTGTGCGCCAACTATGACGAGGGAAACTGCCTGGCCCTGGATGAAGGCGAGGGATGCGTCTGCGTGCAGAGCATTTCCTACTCCCTTCTCTGCCAGTATTTTAAGGAGGCGGTCCTGCCTGCGGATGCAGAGCTGTGCGCGGCCATCGGCCAGGGAGCCGATGGGCTGAAACGCTGCCGGGCCTGCGGCAAGCCCTTCCAGGCCAGAAGCAACCGGGCCTTGTATTGTCCCAGGTGTGCCGACTTTGAACAGCGGAAGAAAACCCGTGAACGGGTGCGCCGCCACCGGGGGCAGATGTAACGCTTTCGGGGCTGGAAAGCCCAGGTATTTCAAGGCATTTCCGGCCCCGTTTGTGCGCTGCCGTATGTTTTCTCCTGAACCCCTCAAAACCGTGTTTGAAACCGTTACATTTCCGCCCCCGCAAGGGATGAGTTTTCTTCCCCTGCGGGGGCCTATTTTTTCAGGAAAGGAGCTGAACTCTCATGGCTGATAAGCCCACCAACAAGGAACGCCTGAAAGAACTGGGTGAGAAGATCGAGGCAGGCATCCGGGAAGTGTTTGACAGCGGCAAGTATGCCGAGTATCTGAAAGTCATGTCCCGCTTTCCCTCCTACTCCGTCAATAACCAGATGCTGATCCGCTTACAGCGCCCTAATGCGACCAAAGTGGCCGGTTACAATAAGTGGCAGCAATTTGAGCGCCATGTAAAGCGGGGCGAACATGGCATTACGATTATCGCCCCCACACCTTACAAGAAGAAAATCGAGGAACAGAAGCTCGACCCGGACACCAAGGCCCCGGTGCTGGATGCCAACGGCAAAGTGGTGATGGAGGAAAAGGAAATTGAAATCCCCACTTTCCGTCCCATCAAAGTGTTTGACTACGCACAGACCGAGGGAAAGCCGCTGCCCCAGCTTGCCGCCGACCTGTTCGGGAATGTCCAGCACTACGAGGCTTTCATGGAGGCCCTGCGGCGCACTTCGCCGGTTCCCCTGACCATTGAGCCGATGCAGGACAACATGGACGGCTTTTTCAGTCCCACCGTCCAGCGCATCGCCATCCGGCAAGGGATGAGCGAGGTTCAGACCGTATGCGCCTGCATCCATGAGATGACCCATGCCACCCTGCACAACTATGAAAAGCAGCGGATGGAGGCCGCTGCCGGGGACCCGTCCAAGGAGCCGCCAAAGCCCAAGCCCCACCAGATCGAGGAAATCGAGGCGGAAAGCACTTCCTACATGGTCTGCCAGTATTTCGGCATCGAAACCGGGGAGAACAGCTTCGGCTATGTGGCCTCCTACTGCAAGGACCGGGAGCTGTCGGAGCTTCGGGCCTGCCTGAATACCATCAATAAAACCGCTGGCAGCATGATCGCCGGTATCGAAAAGCACTTTGCCGAGGTCTGCAAGGAACAGGGCATTGACCTGTCCGAGCAGAAAAATGAGCCGGAGCAGACGGTCCCGGCTGCGGAAGAACCGGCAGCGGAGGAACCCGCCGCGCCGGAGCTGGACCCCATCGACCAGCTTGCCTCTGACATCGACCAGTTTGCTTTTGATTTTGACCCTTATGAATACCGGGACCAGGTGGAGGACCGGGAGGCTGAGGTGAAAGACCTGGCGGCTTCTCTCCGGCATGGCGGGGCGCGTGGTGTTCAGGACTGGCTCCAAAGTGTGCTGGATGAAAACGAACCTGGTGAAGATACCGCAAAGGCTGCGGAGCTGATGCAGCGGCTGGACCAGCTTGCGCCTGTGCAGGAAAAACTGCTGCTTCTGGATGAGGCGGTGTACCTGCATCTGCAAACCACAGAGGGCGGCTATGACTACACCCTCTATGACAAAGACACCCTCCGCCAGATGGATGGCGGCCAGTTGGACGCGCCGGAGCTGCCCCTGTCCACCGCCGCCCTGAAAATCTGCGAGATGCACGACCTGGGAGGCCAATCCATCAAGTATGCGCCCCTTGCCATGATCGAAACCTTGCAGGAGGCGGCCTACCAGCAGATGCAGGAGGCAGCGGCCCAGGCTGCCGCTCCGGAAAGTACCATGCTGCCGGATGCCCCAGAGCAGGCTCTGGATGAGTACCCCATGCCGGACCCGATGCTCACACTGGACGACCTGGAAAAGTGCGGCTACCGGGACGGGGATATGCTCCCCCTCTCCAAAGAGCGGGCGATAGAGCTTTACGAGCGGGATCTGACCGTGTATGCGGTGGTGGATGGCGGCAGCGCGGAGATGCTGTTTGACCGGGAAGAATTTGACACCCAGGCCGCTGGGACCATGTATGCCGTTTCCCGCGAGGAATGGGAGGAAAGCCCGGAGTTCGATGCGCGGGTGCAGGACCGCCTGAACCATCAGGAAGAACGGGAACGGGCATTTCTTTCCCATGAGGGGGACTGCTTCGCCATTTACCAGGTGGCCGAGAATGACCCGCAGAGACTTCGTTTTATGAATATGGACTGGCTGAACGCCCATGACCTTTCTGTGGAGCGTGGCAACTACGATCTGGTCTATACCGCTCCGCTCCCGGAAACCGGCAGCATGGACGGGCGGCTTCACAAGCTGTTTGAACAGTTCAATTTTCACCGCCCGGCAGACTTCCACAGCCCATCCATGAGCGTCAGCGACATCGTTGCGATAAAAAGGGATGGCGTGGTATCCTGCCATTACTGCGACAGCGTTGGCTTTCAGGAAATCCCCGGCTTTCTCCCGTCCAATCCGCTGAAAAATGCGGAAATGACCGTGGAGGATGATTACGGCATGATTGACGGCATCATCAACAACGGCTCCAAAGCAACGGTTGCGGAGCTGGAGGCGCAGGCAAGAAGCGGACAGCCCATTTCCCTGATGGACCTGGCAGATGCCGTCCACCGGGAGGAACGGGATAAGAAAAAATCTGTGATGGAACAGCTCCGGCAGAGTCCGAAACAGGAGCGGAAAAAGGCAGCGCCCAAAAGGAGCGCGGAAAGGGAGCTTTGATATGAACAACTTTACCTTTGAAGAAATCAACCTGATGTGCATTTACAATTCCGGGGACGGGACCCGCCAGGAGCTGATCGAGGCCCTCACCGAGATGCGCGGCTACCTGGGCGCAGATGAGACGGAGCTTTTGGAGCTTACCGACTCTGCCCTAAAAAAGCTGTCCGCCATGACCGATGAAGCATTTGCCGAGCTGGAACTGTACCCGGATTTTGACAGCGAGGACAATGCCTATGATGAGTAACCTGGAATTTTATTCTGCGATGGCCAGCTACACCGCCACCCATCTGACGGATAGCTGGCAGAGATGGACGGCATTTCTCACCACCGCCTCCCGGCTGTATAAGTATCCCTTCCACGAGCAGCTTATGATCTTCGCCCAGCGCCCGGACGCAACGGCCTGTGCGGAATATGACCTATGGAACGACACCATGCGCCGGTATGTGCGGCGCGGCTCCAAGGGCATCGCTCTGGTAGACAATTCCCGCGAAAAGCCCCGGCTTCGGTATGTGTTCGACATTTCCGACACCGGCCTGCGGAAAAATTCACGCCACCCCTTCCTGTGGGAGCTTCGCCCGGAGCATGAGGCGGCGGTGGTCCAGGCGCTTGCCGAGCGGTTTGGAGCGCCGCCGGAAAACAACCTGGCAGAGCAGCTTGAAAGCATCGCGGCCCAGCTTGTCAGCGAGTATTGGGTGGAACACAAGCGGGACATCCTCGACATCGTTGACGGGAGCTTTCTGGAAGGCTATGATGAATTTAACATCGGAGTGCAGTTCAGAAATGCCGCAACGGTCAGCATTACCTACTCTTTGCTGTCCCGGTGTGGATTGGAGCCGGAAGGCTACTTCGACCATGAGGACTTTTTAAGCATCTTCGATTTCAACACCCCGGAGGCGGTGGCCGCCCTGGGAACGGCGGTCAGCCAGAGCAACCAGCAGGTGCTTCGGCAGATCGGCATTACTATCCAAAACTATGAACGAGCCAAATTCGCGGAAAGGAGCGTCACACATGGAGAACAACCTGACTTACACCAAGAACGGAGATTATCTGATCCCCGACCTGAAGCTGGAGGACACGAAGCCCCTGGGCCGGTACGGGAGGATGCGCCGGGA
>OGXI01002912.1_pt1 | contig 12234 bp, 15 predicted proteins | sample 1576221 | NCBI WGS metagenome assembly OGXI01 (sample SAMEA3541523, study PRJEB24748) | human gut metagenome | biome: human gut; feature: human-associated habitat; material: faeces | place: China | collected 2012
GGCAGATAAAATTTCCGGGTCCGTCACACCCCACTGTGTCTGGCACAAAATCGAGTTTGCCAGCATGCGTGTTCTTCATTGCTGTTGGCAAGGCGTTTCATTTCGTCGATACCGATGTCTGTCTGGCTTTTCAGAAGGCGTTCAGCCAGACCGATGTCGGGGTGTACGCAGCCGAAGAAATTGACGATGTCGCCATACTGGATCAACAGGCTCGGGAAGTTTTCGATATCCAGATCGTCGAGCAGATCGGCATGATCCTCGATATCGATCCAGAGGAAAACGATGTCAGGGTATTTTTCCGCGAATGTTTTGAATAGCGGTTTGTAGGCGCGACAAGCCCCGCACCATTGCGCGCAAAAGCAGGCAACGATCCATGAATCTTCTGTCAGTGTCGTATTGAGAAGGGAATAATCCGCTTCTTTTAAAGGAATAAACGACGGCATGGCAACTCTTGAAACAAAGCGGTAAACTTGGGGATGCCATTTTAGCCAAGGTCGGATAAAAACGCCACTTTCCGGCGGTTTTATTTTTCCCTTTCCTTGTGTCTGCGCAAAAAACGACTTGAATACAAGGCTTTGGCGTAACAATAACCGATCTCTGAAGGAAACGGGTCTTGGAAAAACCAATCTATCGTGGACGTTTCGCCCCTTCACCGACGGGTGAATTGCATTTCGGTTCACTGGTTGCCGCGGTCGGCAGTTATCTCGATGCAAAAGCCAATTATGGCGAGTGGGTCGTCCGTATCGAAGACATCGATGAAACCCGCTGCCATCCGGAATATGAAACCTCGATCCTGAAAACCCTTGAAGCCTTCGGTTTTGAATGGGATGGCCCGGTTATCCGTCAGACAGACCGGATCGATGCCTATCGCGCCGCTTTTGATGAACTGAAAAGGAAAGGACTGGTCTACGGTTGTGCCTGTACCCGACGGGAAATTGCCGATTCCGCTGTCGGTATCGATGGGGCTCCCATCTATCCGGGAACGTGCCGCAACGGTTTGCATGAAGGGAAAACGGCAAGGGCATGGCGCTTGCGCGTACCGGACAAGACGATCTGTTTTGACGATTCTATACAGGGATATCAAAAACAGAATCTGGAAAAAGACGTGGGCGATTTCGTCCTATTGCGAGCAGACGGCCTGTTTGCCTATCAGCTTGCCGTAGTGGTCGATGATGATGAGCAGGGCATCAATCATATCGTACGGGGTGCCGATTTGCTGGCTTCAACGCCGCGCCAGATCTGGCTTTATGAATGTATGGGGCGGCCTGTACCGGTTTATGCGCATTTGCCGCTGGTCGTGAATGAAAACGGGGAAAAGCTCTCCAAACAGACGCGTGCCGCGCCTGTCGATTTCGCCGATCCGGTCACGATGCTCGGGACGGCAATGCGTTTTCTCAATCTTGCTCCAGAAAAAGATGACTTCGCCCTGCAGGATTTATGGAACTGGGCCATAATGAACTGGTCAATAAATATTGCACCCAAAACACAAACGATAAAAACCCCGATTTAATGAAAACCAGGAGAAAAAAATGATCGTTAAAGACGAAGCAGGCATCAAAGACATTCTTCAGAAAAACCACGTCGTTGCCATCGTCGGATTTTCGACTGATGAAAACAAGGGTGGACATTACGTTCCGAAGTTTTTGAAAGAACACGGCTATCAGATTGTTCCCGTCAATCCGACCATTACCGAAGGGCTGGGTGAAAAAGCGTATGCCAGCCTGAAAGACATTCCGTTTCCGGTGGATATCGTCGATTGTTTCCGCCGTGCCGAAGCCATGCCGGAAATCGCACGGGACGCCGTTGCCATCGGCGCGAAAGTCCTGTGGATGCAAAAGGGCATCGAAAGTGAAGAAGCCGCCAAAATCGCTTCCGACGCAGGCCTGAAAGTCGTTTCCGACCGCTGCATGCTGGAACAATATACCGAATTGTTTCTGAAATAATGTCAGGTAAACGGGACAATGAAGCGGTTCCGTCGAGGGATCGCTTCGTTTGAATCCCTGCCGTTTTTCAGACAGGACCCTGCGAAATGGAAGGTGCGCCTGAAACGGTTTCCAGATAAAAATCAATTATCGGCCTTTGGTAAACGGCGACAATAAAAGACCCGATTTTCCGGCTTTTTCAAAAAAGCTCATGTCGGACACATCAGGAGAAAAATCATGCTGGTAGAAGACCCGGAAGGCATCAAACAAATCATGAAAGACTGCAAGACCATCGCTATCGTCGGTTTTTCGGACGATCCGGGGAAAGCCGGTTATTTCGTCGCCGATTATCTGAAGAGCGTCGGTTACAGGATCATTCCCGTCAATCCCAATCTGAAATGGGGCCTGAAGGAAAAGTGTTATTCCTCATTGCTGGATATCCCGAAGGATGAAAAGGTCGATATGGTCGATTGTTTCCGCCGGTCGGAGTTCATCCCTGACATTGCAAGGGATGCCGTTGCCATCGGCGCAAAAGTGCTGTGGATGCAAAAGGGTATCAAAAATGAAGAAGCGGTCAAAATCGCTTCGGACGCAGGCATGAAAGTCGTGCAAAACCTGTGCACGATGCGTGAGCACAATCGTCTTCCATAATCAGTAATTCCCTGCAAACCGGCCTGGCATTTGCGGGGAATTATCATCATTGTTTTCCAGCGGTATTTCCCGATGCCATTGAAATGACAGGGTTGTTCTGGCGCCAATACTCCTTTCGTCTTTCAATATCTGTTCAGATCTCCATAAAAAAATCCCTGAAGCAAGGTTCTGTCGCTTGCCAACTAATCCGAAATCGGATAATCTCTTTTCGGATTTTAAAATGGAACTCTTTCAGGATGGCAAGCCATGATCACAGATGAACTTTATTACCGGCATTTTTCGCTGGCACAGATTGAAAACCAGATTTATGCCGAATGGTGCAAGAAACGGGGCGTTTCCTATTCCTGGCTACTCATTCTGGATATGATTTTGCGTGCGAAAGATGATATCGAACCGGCGATGATTTCCGATTCGCTGTTCATTCCAAGGCAGACGATGACAAGCCTTCTGGACCAGATGGAAAAGAATGGCCTGATTGTGCGCGTGCGCAGCCAGACCGATCGCCGCCGGGTGAACCTGTCACTGACTGAAAAGGGACATGAAACGATTGTCGGCATATTGAAGGAGCTGGCTGTCCATGAAAATGTCATCGTCAGGGAAATTTCCCCTGAAAAGATGGCGGCTTTCAACGAGATTTATGCCGATATCGTCGGCCGACTGAAAAGCAGGTTGATGCATGGCGACTGAAGGAATGGATACGGACATGGCTATCAGTCCGGAAAAAGCGGCTGGCACGACAACCGGACATGGCCATGCGACACGATTCATTTTTCTGGCATTGGGGCTGGCGATTTCCGCATGGGCAGTGCTCGTGCCGTTTGCCAAGGCGCGCCTTGGTGTCAATGAGGCGGAACTGGGACTCTTGCTTCTGCTCGTCGGAACAGGGGCGATTGTATCGATGCCTTTCGCAGGCTGGCTGACCGGCAAATACGGCTGCCGCAAAACGCTGATCGTATCCACGACGGTATTCATGCTGTCACTGATCGGACTGGCTTTTGTTTCCTCTCCCTGGGCATTCGGTCTTTCGCTTTTCATGTTCGGCGCATCGTCTGGAGTCGTCGATGTCGGAATGAACATTCAGGCCATTCTGGTCGAAAAGGAACGCAAGCGCAGCATGATGTCGGGTTTGCATGGCATGTATAGCGTAGGCGGTTTTTTCGGCGCGCTGATTATTTCCGCTCTGTTGAATCTGGGCTTGACTCCCTTGTCGGCGATTTTATGTCTGACCATCAGCCTGATTGCAGGCCTGCTGATAATGGCCCGTTACCTGTTTCCGTATGGTCACGAATCGAAAAACAGGAAATCCTTTTCACTCCCGAAGGGCAGCATTCTCATGCTGGGTGTCCTGTGTTTCATCATGTACATGGGGGACGGCGTCGTTCTCGACTGGGGGGCGCTTTTCATGACGACGACCAAATCCATATCGGCGGATACGGCAGGGTTGTCGTTCGCCATCTTTTCGGTGGCGATCTCGATCGGACGCCTTTTCGGCGACCGGCTCGTCGAATGGCTTGGTATTCGCAAGGTGATGACATCAAGTGGCATTATCGCAGCCATCGGCTTCGTTATTGTGATGGAAGCGCCGTCGGCGTGGATCGCTTTTGCCGGTTTTGTCGTCGTCGGGCTCGGCGCGGCAAACCTGATCCCGCTTTTATTCACGATTGCGTCCAGACAGAAAAAGATGCCGGTCCCGCAGGCCATTTCATCCGTGACGACACTGGGCTATCTGGGTCTGCTGGTCGGACCTGCCATGATGGGGTTCATCGCCCATGCGACAAGCCTGTATGTCGTTTTCGGCATTGTCGCGGCACTCATGATTTTCGTCAGTGTCACGTCGCGCTGGCTGCATGACTGATCAGGATTATCCGGTTGAGGCGATGCCGCCACAATGAAGGAAATTTTTACAGACAGCTGATGCCACACAAAGCCGAAATGTCTGAAAAATCAGGCGCACACGGTACAATAAGGAATCATGTTGACCATCATAGCTATAGATACCTCTTCCGACGTGGCTTCCGTCGCGCTTTTGCGTGGGGAAAAGCTTCGTTCACTTTCCAGTGAAGGTTTTTCCACGCATTCCTTGTCTTCACTGCCGATGTTGCAGCAGTTGCTGAAAGAGGAAGAAATTGAAATAAAAGACGTCGATGCCATCGCTTTCGGCTGCGGTCCGGGTTCGTTTACCGGTTTGCGTACGGCGTGCGGCATTGCACAGGGCCTGTCCTTCGGCGCATCGATTCCAGTCGTTGCTGTGGTGACTCTGGAAGCGATGGCCGAATCCTGCCGCCGGAAATACGGAACCGACACGGTTCTGTCTCTGCTGGACGCCCGAATGCATGAAGTGTATTGGGGAGAGTACCAGTATGAAAACGGATGCTGGAAAACGATTGTCGAACCATCCCTTTCTGCGGCAGCTGACGTTATGCCTGTCGGGCATCCTGCCTTTTGCGGCAATGGCCTGACCGCCTATGCCGATGATCTGAAGACAGTCGTCGGGGAAAACCCGCAGTATCCCGATATCATCCCGCATGCACAAGCGATTGCCATTCTCGGCAAGGAACGCTTTTTGCGTGGTGAAACGATCAGGGCGGCCGATATCGAACCGCTTTACCTCCGGAACAAGGTAGCCCTGAAAACGGCCGAACGGCTGGCGCTGAAGGAAAAAGGCGAATGAGCGAAGAAGGAAATAATACGCTTCCGGCAGAGGCTGACGGCGGTAAGACTCTCGAAATGCTGAAGTTCGAGCCGATGCTGATCAAGGATTTGCACGAAGTCTATTTTATCGAGCAGAGCGTATTCTCGTATCACTGGAATTACCGCAATTTCATGAGCTCGGTCGCTCAGGAAGACGATGGCTGGGTCATGCGAAACGAGACGGGCAAACTGATCGGCTATTTCATTCTGCAGGAAATCGTCGATGAAATGCATTTGCTGAAAATTGCCGTCGATGAGAATTTTCATGGACAGGGTTACGGACGCCTCTTGATGGACAAGGCTGTCGAAGTCGCACGCGAAGCGGAGATGGAATCGGTATTGCTGGAAGTCAGGTCGACCAATGAACCGGCGGTCGGGCTGTACAGGAAAACGGGATTTGCAACCATTGGCGTAAGGAAGGGGTATTACGTCGATCCGAAAGAAGATGCCCTCGTCATGAGGCTGATGCTGTGAGGACTATGTGATGAGTGAACTGGACGAAACCACGCGCAAAAAATATCTGGAAGAGATGGGGATTACTGTCTGGTCGTCGCGCGCGCTGCAGGCTGGTGATGAATCTGGTGAGGAGCCTGCTGAAAAGCTTGTGTCTGTCAGGGTACAGGAAGAGGTGAAAGTGTCACCGGTCCCGACTGTTGCAGGCGACAGTTCTGATATTCCGTTTCCGGAAACGTTGCCGGTGGAAGCGTTTGCCGATGATTTTCCACCCATACCTTCTGAAATGGATGTCTCACCTGAAACCGGTGTGCCTGTATCTTCCCCGGCAACTATTCCGGCAGGAGGCGATACTTGGGACGGGTTACTGCATGAAATCAACCATTGCGAACGCTGCCATCTCTGCAAGTCACGAAACAAGGTCGTTCCCGGAGTCGGGGATCAACATGCAGGCTGGCTCTTCGTCGGTGAAGGCCCGGGTTTTCATGAAGACCAGCAGGGTGAGCCATTCGTCGGCCGTTCCGGACATTTGCTCGATGCCATGATGGCCGCCATGCACATGAAGCGGGGCGAGAATGTTTACATCGCCAACGTCGTCAAGTGCCGTGCCACAAATGAGTTCGCGAAAGACCGTCAGCCGACGGAAGAGGAAGCCGCTTTTTGTATGCCGTATCTGGAACGCCAAATCGATCTGATCAAGCCGAAAATCATGGTTGCGCTTGGCAAGACCGCAGCCTGTGCCTTGTTGAATACCGGCCGCGAAGTCACGCTTGGCTCTCTTCGCAACAAGACGCATGTATTCAGGGTTGCCGGTCGCCGGATTCCGCTCATCGTGACGTATCACCCCTCGTACTTGCTGCGTACTCCGGGCGGCAAGAAACAGGCATGGCAGGATCTGTGTACGGCAATGGACATTTATGATGAGGAAGTGAAAAAGGAAAGCTGAGACAAAAGCGGATTCCGTTTTCATCTGAAAAAGGCAGCCCGTACCCATTGGCTGCCTTTTTTATTCTTTAAACCGGAAACAGTCCCTTGTATGGTCGTTTACCAGTCCGGTTGCCTGCATGTGGGCATAGATAATCGTGGAACCGACAAACGTCATTCCGCGTTTTTTCAAATCCTTCGATAATTGATCGCTTTCAGGCGACGTTGCAGGAATTTCCGAAATGGATTGTCGATGATTGCAAATGGGGGCTCCAGCGACAAAACTCCAGATATACTTGTCAAAACTGCCGAATTCCTTTTGTATGTCGATAAATACCCTGGCATTTTTCCTGACAGAGAATACTTTTAATCTGTTTCTGATGATTTCGGGGTTTTGAAGCCTTTCTTCCAGTTCCTCATCACTCATTTTCGCGCATTCTTCAACGTCAAAGTCATGAAAGGCTTTCCGGTAACCTTCTCTTTTTTTCAAGACAGTTTCCCAGCTCAATCCGGCCTGTGCGCCTTCCAGTATCAGAAACTCGAAATGCGTCCTGTCGTCGTGCACAGGCACGCCCCATTCTTCATCGTGGTATTTTTGATAGAGAGGGTTATTCTCCGGTACCCATGCGCAACGTTTGATTTTGTCCATATTCCCGTTTTTCATAAGGCGACTTTTTTATCCCGGATTCGAAAACCCATGCTGACGACGCCAGGTCGTCCCACACTCATACTCACACAAGACAAAAGCCTTGTCGTATCTTCCTGTACCGATCTTCACATACAAGAAAGAAAGGACAAGAACAATATATTCTGTTTATCATGGCTGTGGCTGGGTTATGAACCCGAGTTTTTCGATTCCGGCCCGCTGGGCGGCCGCCATGATTTTGACGACTTCTTCATAAGCGACGCGCCTGTCGCCGTAAAGCCGGATTTCCGGTTGCTGCTCCTCAAGAGCCGCTTCGGCAAGGGCTGTTTCGAGCTGCGCATTATCGATGCGCTTGCCGTTCCAGTAAATCGCACCGTCACTGGCGACCGAAATGGAAATGGATTTCGGGTTAACTGCCGTATTGAGCTTTTGTGTCTGTGGCAAATCGACCTTGACGGAGTGGGTCAGTACCGGCACCGTCAAAATGAAAATCACCAGCAGCACGAGCATGACGTCCACCAGAGGGGTGACGTTGATTTCGCTCATGACGTCTTCCTGATCGTTCAGACCTCCGCCGAAAGCCATCTCATGCCTCCCTGTCTGAAGTATTGGACACGGCAGGCGTGCCTGTCAGGAAGTAAGCGTAAAGCTGGCGTGCAAAACGGTTCAGTTGACCGACAAGCCGGCGGTTGATCCGGATAAGGGCGTTGTATCCCAGAACGGCGGGAATGGCGACTGCCAGCCCGAGTGCGGTCATGATCAGCGACTCGCCGACAGGACCGGCGATCTTGTCGATGGATGCCTGTCCTGAAATGCCGATAGAGACCAATGCGTGATAAATTCCCCAGACCGTGCCGAACAGGCCGATAAACGGGGCTGTCGCACCGATGGAGGCCAGTATGGAAAGTCCGCTCTGCATTTTGGCGGTACTGTCGTCGATCGAGCCTCTCAGGCTTTCGGTGAGCCATTCGGGAAGGCCGATCTTCGACTGCAAATTCTGTTCGCCAGCCTGATGCAGACTGGCGGCCTGCAAGCCTTCAGCGGCAAGTGCATGAAAGGGATTGTCGTCGGGCACGGTTTTCAGGCTTTCCAGCCCTTTTGCAAATGTGGGCGCTTTCCAGAAGGCGGCAATCTCTTTTGATAGGCCGTACAGCTTCCAGGCACGCCATGCCCGTAATGCGATGATTGTCCAGGATGCCACCGACATGACGAGAAGGAGCAGGGCAACGAATTTGATGATCCAGCCGCCCTGATTCCAGAGTGCCATGATGCCGTAGGGATTGTTTTCCATTCTTGTGTATTCCGTTCCTGTTTTATTCAGTCGTCCAGCGAAAACCGGATTGGCTGGGCATACCAGTAAGGTATCGGTTTGCCGTTTCGTCTGGCTGGCACATAGCGCCAGTGGCGCACGGTTTTCATGGCCGAGTCGTCCAGTCTCGGAAATCCACTCGACCGTTTCAGTTTCACTTCATCGACCCGGCCATCTGCCAGAATGTGAACCGAGAGAAGGACGGTGCCTTCTTCAGCCATCCGGCGCGAAACGGCAGGATACGGCGGTTTGGGATTGCTGAAAAAACCGGCTTCCGAGTAAGGGCCCGAAAACCCGCTGCCACCTTTACCCGAACCACCGGCCATGTTTGTGCCGCTTGCGCTTCCTTGTCCTGATCTGTTGTCCGATCCATTGCCTGTACCGGCTGCCGTTCCCGGACTGCCTTGTGATGAGGCCGCCGAAGCCGGTTTGGCTGTGCCTGTGGCACTTCCTGCATTTTTTCCCTGAGTCGAAAGAGGAGCCGAAGAAGAATTCTTTATCAGTTTTGCATCGGAAACAGCTTCCGATGGTACGGTTTGCCTTTTTTCTTTGCGACGGCCGGGTTCATCCGTTTTCGTTTGTTTTTCCATGCCGGGTGACCCACCAGCGGCCTCCGGAGCGCCAGTTTCTGCGCCTTTTTCACCGTTTCCTGTTCCGGAACCTCCGGAAAGCAGTATCCCTGTCATTGGAGGCATGATCCCGGATTCCGGTTCATTTCCATTCAAACCGATCCAGCCGACCAGAAGAAGGTGACAGGCGAGCACCGCAGCCAGACTGATTTTCAATTCCCTTGAAAAGGAAAAGGTCTCTGTGCGTATGGGAAATGGCGGGTTCTGTCCTGAATTCATCGAAAAAAAGCCTGAAAAGGAATACTGTAAGAGTAGTAAACAGATATTAGGCAATAACAGCGGCTATTGTATCGTCGAAAGCCATCGAAGAATATATGATAGAACAAGCCACTTGCCAGAAAGCATCGCTGCAGAGTATAAAGACTGTTTTTTCCTGCTTCTTACAGATATGAGTGAGGTTTTGCAAACGGATAAACCGGTCAGGATGAATTCCCGGCTGTTTTTACTGATCGCGATGGGCATGATGTCCGCGTTCGGGCCGTTTGTCACCGATTTTTATCTGCCCGGTTTGCCTGCTTTGGCTGCCTGGTTTGGAACGACGACATCATGGGTACAGTTGAGCCTGACAACCAGCATGATGGGACTGGCTGGCGGTCAGCTGATCATCGGCCCTGCCAGCGACAAATATGGCAGAAGAGGGATGTTGCTCATCTCGATGGCACTATTCATTGTTTCGACGGTTGCCTGCCTTTTTTCATGGAATATTGAATCCTTCGTATTTTTCCGGGTTTTTCAGGGGATTGCCGGAGCGGGGGGCGTTGTCATTTCGAAGTCAGTCGCAGCCGATCTGTATCAGGGCAAGGAGCTGGCGGATTTCTTTTCGCTTTTGATGGTCATTAACGGACTGGCGCCGATCATCGCGCCGGTTGTCGGCGGTTTTGTCATGAAATACACCGACTGGCAGGGTATTTTCCTTATCCTTCTCGGAATCGGTGTGATCCTTTTTATCGTGTCTCTGGTTTTCAGGGAATCGCTTCCGAAAGAGCGACGCATTGCAGGAAGCATTTTCAATTCATTCGGCAATTTCATCCCGATCATGAAAAATGGCCGCTTCATGAATTACGTCTGGATACAGATGTTTGCGATGGGTGTTTTTTTCACCTATATCGCCTCGTCCCCCTTTCTGATTCAGGAATATTTTCATCTCGATGCATTCATGTACAGCCTGTGTTTTGCCATCAATGCATCGGGCATGATTGTCGGCAGCCGTCTGACGCCGCGTTTCGACCGGGTTTTCAATGCGCTTTCAACAGGAGTTTACTGGCTGGCCGGTTCCAGCCTGTGTTTCGTCATCGTTCTGGTTTTGGGCTGGTCGTTTTATCTGCTTGAAGCGCTGCTTTTCCTGATGATGGTGGCGCTGGGCATGATCTTGCCGACCTCCACATCGCTGGCGCTGACACTGGAAAGGGCCAAAGCCGGAAGCGCTTCAGCCATCATCGGCTTTTTCCTGTTCATTTTCGGAGCCGTCGTTTCGCCGCTGACCGGTTTTGCCGACATGATTTTGTCCATCAGTGTCATGACACTGGTCTGTTGCGGACTTTCCCTCATTTTTCTTGTTATTGCCAAAAAACGGCTCAATACGCCGGATTGATGCTTTTTCCTGACTGAACGACTCCCTTGGGGAAGGTGTTTTTACACTCGAAAAGCATTGTGTTTTCAATGCACAAGCGTTGTAAATGCAGCAGTTTTCAATGTCACGTTTTTAAGAAATCACAGATGGTCTGACCGAATTCCCCTTTAATCGGGAGTAATTGGATACATATCAAGTTTTCACGTTTTGTCCTGCGCTCTAGTAGTGAAGTCTTCGTTTACAACCAATACAGGACTTCAGCAATGATAAATAAACGCGTCATACCTTTTGCAGTCCCTTTATTGTTAAGCTTATTGATATCCAATCAGGTTTTTGCCGACGATATGTACGGCGAGATCGTGACGGACGATATTGTCTATGACAATAAAGTGATCCAGGTAGATAAACCGGCTGTGCCGGACGATGGCGGTTCCAGTACCGGGATTTTCATCAATTCTTCTACATACGATCCCGTAACGGTCCAGATTAATGATTCCCTGAAAATCAATGTCACTAACGGAACGTCTTTGGGACAGACAACGGGCTTTTCTTCCGGGGACGACATTACGGTTACCGGAAAGAACATGGAAGTTTCCGCAACCGGCCAGGCTACCGGTACCGTCGTTCATGGCTTGTACGTACTGAATACGGTCAATCCCGGAACGCCGAGCAGTGCCAACTTTTCTGTCGATAACCTGACGGTCAGTGCCAATGCGCCGAATACTGAAGCCCGCGCTATCGAACTGGGCCGGGACATGAATATCGAAATGCGGGGTAAAACGCTCGATGTCCATGCGACCGGAAATAATGCCATTGGCATATATAGCTGGAGTCTGGCCGGGGATGCCAACCACACCGCCAACCTTCAGTACGATACGGTTAACGTCGAGGTCGGTGGAGCGGGACGGACAGGCACCTGGTATGCCTACAACGGCATCTGGGCAAGTGAAGGCGTTGTCAATATCGATGCCAAAACGACCAACGTTTCCGTCAATGAAAACAATAATGTCGATGCCCATGCCCTGATTGCCAATTGAGTGGATGGCGCGATCAATATTACAGGTGACGCCAATATCAGTGCCGTCAACGGTAACGGCCTGACCTATGCCGCCCGTGTATTCAGTAACGGGAAAATCAAGATGGGCGATTATGGTACGGACGATGGTGCAACCCGTGTCGTCAAGGGACACATCCTTTCGCAGAACAGTGGCGACATTACCCTGAGCCTGACGAATAATGCGTCCAGCCTGACCGGTCGGGTCGTCGAGGCGGACGGTACGACCCATCTGACCGCGATAAACGGGGCAACGTGGAATGTGGCGGGCAACAGCCGGGTCACCAATTTTTATACCGGGAATAATGCCATCATCGACATGACGTATCTGCCCGGTAACTTCCAGACCTTGAAGATCGACAATCTGGAAGGTTCAGGGGGCTCG
>OGXI01002916.1_pt1 | contig 12220 bp, 6 predicted proteins | sample 1576221 | NCBI WGS metagenome assembly OGXI01 (sample SAMEA3541523, study PRJEB24748) | human gut metagenome | biome: human gut; feature: human-associated habitat; material: faeces | place: China | collected 2012
CGCAGAAACGGGAGGTCTGGTGATGTACGAGAAACTGCTTGAGGAAGGAACTTTTGCAAACCTTCTCGTCGTAATAGGCGCAACGGTCGTATACGTCTTTCAGCCGTCCGCTTTCCAGGATCTTGTCGAGTGCCCTTACCGGGGTGTTGTCGCTCGGATAGCTTAAAGCACCGTAAACCCAACGGTAAACGAACGTTTTTTTATGAAAGAATACGATTTAGACCACGAGAAAACTTTTATTTCTGCATTTCAAGCCGGAGAGGAGAAGGTTTTCCGGTATGTTTTTGAAAAATTTTATTCTTCGTTGTGTGTGTATTGTCTGCGTTTGATTCGGGAGGAATGGGTTGCAGCCGACCTGGTGCAGGAAGCTTTTGTAAAATTGTGGGAAAACAGACAGAATTTTAGTTCGCTTTTGACGATACGTTCCTATCTATATACAATCGTTCGTAATTCCGGCATCAATTATTTGCGGTATATGAAAATGAAGGCGGAAAAATTGTATATTGCTGATCTGATCGTGAAAGCGATTGCCGGTTCTTTGAGCGGGGAGGAAGTTGTGGAACTTCGTCTTTGGAGGGAAAGTAGTGAGGAGAATGAACGTTTGTATCAGGAACTGCTTACAATGGGGGGAATGGAATTGCAACAAAAGGAGGTTGCTCTATTTGTGCCGGAGACTGCCTGGAAAATGTTGTCGGAAAAAGTATCGGGAAAACGGAAACACCGGGCCGGATCGAATATATTGAAGTATGCAGCGGTGGCTTGTGCTGTATTGGGAATTGCTGTTTCGGTTTTCTATATATCCGGAAATAAAACACCGGAAACGGTAGAAGCCGTTGCTGTTGCACAGGTTCCGGCTATAGCACATGGTTCTTCTAAGGCAGTATTGATATTGGAGGATGGTTCTTCTGTAAAACTGGATCGGCAGAGCACTTTTCAAACTGCGGACGCAACAGTCCGGAATACAGAACATACGGGTGTTATTTCTTATAAAAAGACGGAAAAAACGGAAAAGAAAGAAGTGAAAATGAATCGGCTGATCGTACCCCGGGGAGGGGAGTATAGGGTCGAACTTGCCGACGGAACACTGGTGTATCTGAATGCCGAATCGGAACTGCAATATCCGGTTACCTTTATCGGTGAAAGCAGGGAAGTGACCTTGAGGGGAGAAGCTTATTTTAAAGTGACCAAGAACAATGAAAAGCCTTTTATTGTAAAATCCGACGGCTTGTCGGTACAGGTGTGGGGAACGGAATTCAATCTGAACACTTTGAATCAGGAAGGTTATTATGCGGCAACTTTGGTGGAAGGGAGTGTGGAAGTGAAAGTTCCGGGCCGGCATTCGGTTTTTCTCGAACCTTCTCAGCAGGCACGGGTCGATTGTACGACTTCGGATATCACTTGTCTGAAAGTAAATACTTTACCTTATACGGCCTGGAAAGATGGGAAATTTGTGTTCAACCATGAAGATATGCAGCACATCACCATGAGACTGGAGAAATGGTACGATGTAGAATTCACATATTCCGAAGAAACTTTGAAAAACCTGAAGGTATTCGGGGTTATCAGCCGGTATGAGGATATTACAAAGGTACTGAAGCTATTGAGCGCTACAAGACTCGTCAGTTTCCGGTATGTGAATCATAAAATAATGGTGGTACCTTATCAAAGATTCTGAAAAAAGGCAGGAAATCTGGACCATTTCCTGCCTGTTCAAGATAATAAATCCAATGTCCGTGCGGGACATGAATTGTTTAATTACTTAAAACTCTCAAATGTATGAAAAAATGCGAACTAAACCGCTTTTCGGGCGGGGTAAATTGCAGAAAATGTTGCTGGTAACGCGTATCGGTTTGCTATGTATACTGGCGTTTAACATTACCGCGGCTGCAAATGTATTTTCACAGGCTTTTAATTTGAAAATGAAGAATGTTACTTTGGAAGAAGTGCTACTGGAAATTCAGAAAAAAAGTTCTTTCGATATCATCTGCAACAGCGAACAAATCAGTAATATTAAGAATCTTTCTGTGAAGGTAGAGAATGCGAATGTGGAAGAGATTTTGAAACAATGCCTGAAAGGGACCGTCCTGTCTTATGAAATTGTAGATAATACGGTGGTGATCTACGAACAAAAGCGGCTTGAAGCAGCTCCTCAGCAGACAAAGATTGTGATCAAAGGTTTGATACTGGAAGCGGACGGACGTCCGTTACCCGGGGCTGCCGTTTATTTAAAAGGCAATAAGGTTATCGGGACCGTTTCGGATGTAGACGGGAATTTCCAGTTGAGCGTATCTCCGGATTTGATCGGAAAAGAAACTCTGGTCGTATCGTTTGTGGGATTGAAAACGAAGGAAATGCCTTTGAAAAAAGAACCTTATCGCATCACCATGGAGGCGGAGGCCACCCAATTGAACGATGTGGTGGTAACAGGTTATCAGACTCTTTCCAAGGAGCGTGCTACCGGTTCGTTTGCCGTTTTAACGAATAAAGACTTCGAACATAAATTGCAGCCTGGTATTATTTCACGTATAGAAGGTATGGCTGCCGGTCTGACGAATTACAAAGGAGATCTGAGAATTCGTGGTAAGGCTACGATTTCCGGAGTTTCCACTCCTTTATATGTGGTCGACGGAGTGCCCTATGAAGGTTCCCTGGATGCGATCAATCCGTCTGAAATTGCCAATATTACTATTCTGAAAGATGCGACGGCCGCTTCCATCTACGGATCACGTTCGGCAAACGGGGTGATTGTGATTATGACCAAGAAAGGTGCCGGAAAGAGTACGATCGAATACAACGGTTCTGTTGTTATCACTCCTTTACGGGATGACAGGGATTATCTGAATCTCATGAATAGTGAGGAACTGGTAGATTGGCAGGTTGAAATGTTCAATACTTATCATTCTCCTTACAGTAGCTCTGACAAAAGATATTATCAGAATGAAGTGCTCAATTTGTTGTACGAGAATGAAGCCGGGAATATCAGCGATGATGAAATGAACCGGCAGTTGAATATTTACCGGAACCGGAACAATTACAATGAACTGAAAGATAATTTTCTCCGGACTGCGATCACTCATCAACATAATCTGGCTTTACGCGGAAGTTCGGATAGATATCAATATTCCGCCAGCGTCAATTATATGCAGAATATTTTGCAAACGAAGGGGCAGGATAATGACCGGGTAGGTTTTAACCTGAGAAGCTCCTATAACTTTTTTGAATGGCTGAGGGCTGACCTGGGAGTTGTCGGTAGTTATACAAAGGCGGATTATGACAATGGTTTTACCCCTTCGACTTATCTGACCGGCGGACGTGCTTCCTATCAGACTTTATTCGATGAAGACGGCAATCCATTGAACTGGTATCAGACAAAATCCCGGTCGGAGATAGACCGCCTGGTCGGCTTGGGGCTCAACGACGAGTCTTTTTATCCATTGGAAGAAATGCACCGGAAAAGTTATTTCAGCAAGAGCAACTATTCCAATGTGAATGTGGCCCTGAATGTAAAGATTATCGAAGGGCTGGATGTGGATTTGCGGTATCAGCTGGAAAAAACAATTCGCTGGTACAGAATTATTATGACCCCCAATCCTATACGCTCCGTAATCAGATCAACAATTCATCCATCGTGAATGCCGATGGAAGTATTAAACATCTGATACCGGAAGGGGGGTATATCGACGAGACCAGAAACGATAAAAATTCCTATACTTTGCGTGCTCAGATCAATTTCAACCGCACGTTCGATGAAAAACACGAGGTCAGTGCGATCGCCGGTGGTGAGCGCCGTGCTGTACACAGTACCAGTACCTATGTAGAGAAATACGGTTATGACAAGGTCAGCCTGGCACATAAATACCTGGATGAAGCGACACTGAACCAGCCCCAACAGGGTACGGAGGCGATCAATAATTTTTATACCCACGTTCCGAACGGTTATCCCGATACTTTCGGCGATAAAGAGGACCGTTACGTTTCGTTTTATGGAAATGCTTCCTATACTTATGACCGCCGGTATGCCATTACGGGGAGTATCCGTATGGACCAGTCCAATTTGTTCGGTACGAATCCCAAGTATCAGTACAAACCTTTGTGGTCGGTCGGTGTCAGCTGGCATATGGCACAGGAGAAATTTATGGGAAACATGGACTGGCTGGATCAGCTTTCCATCCGTTTTACCAAAGGAATCAACGGTAACATTGCAAAACAAAGCGGACCTTATATGATCGTATATTCTGCCGGAATCAATTCCTGGACCGGTGAATATTCCAGTTCCGTATCCAGTCCTCCAAACTCCGGCTTACGCTGGGAAAGAACCAACCAGACCAATCTGGGTATCGACTTCAGCTTCTTTAACAACCGTTTGGGAGGATCGTTCGACTATTATGCGAAAAATACTTCGGATTTGCTGGGGTCGATCGCTACAGACCCGACTTCCGGTTGGGGTTCTCTGACGATGAACTATGCCGAGATGTACAACCACGGTTATGAGATTGTATTGAACAGTGTGAATATACAGACAAGAGACTTCCGTTGGGCAACGAATATTAATTTCAGTTACAATAAAAACCGGATCACAAAACTGGAAAACAGTTCTAACTCCGTTTCCAGTTATATCAGCGGTACGAATACGAGAGAAGGGATGGCAATGGGAACTTTATTCAGTGTACGTTGGGCCGGATTGGACGAGAGTGGAAATCCTCAGGCTTATAAAAAGGACGGAACGATCGTGAAATCGCTTGCGGATCTGACGGTCGAGGATCTGGTACGCTCCGGAACAAGTATACCTCCCTATTCTGCATCTATGTCGAATATGCTGACTTATAAAGGTTTCGATCTTTCTTTTATGTTTCTGTATTACGGCGGACATGTGATGAGGGATGTCATGCCTAAATACTTCACGTCGACAACCGGAACTACGAATGTGGACAGGAGTATCCGGAATTACTGGAAATCTCCGGAAGATTCCGACGATCCCGATAAAGTTCCGGCCTTTATGAGAAATGCCAGTACCAACTATACCTATTTGTGGTATGCTGCCGATAAACACATCAAAAAAGCGAATTACATAAAGCTGAAGGAGGTAACCCTGTCCTATAATTTGCCGGAACGTTGGCTAAAAAAAGCTTTTATTTCAGGAATGAGTATCAATGCACAGATTCAGAATATCTGGTGGTGGGGTTCTCAGAAAAGACGTTTGAATCCGGAATCCTGGAACGGGACTTCTCTGACATCTATTTCGAGAAGCGCGCTCGACCCGACCATATATACGCTAGGTTTATCTTTAAAATTCTAAAAGGAGATGATTATGAAAAAAATATTTTTATGGATTGTTTGGGGCATGTTCCTTTGTCAGGGGTGTGACCGTTTTCTGGACATACAGCCGAAAGGATATACCATTCCTTCGAAATACGACGACTACCGTCAGTTGATGAATTACGCACAGATGGCTAAAGCGCTGGATCATTATCCGGTGTATATTACCGATGATGCTCAACTGGGAAGCGGAGATGAAGAGAATAATTTTACCTCTATGGATGATGAAATTAAAAATCTCTATGCTTTCGAACACGGGGCTGTTTTCAATGACGGAGTTTCTGATCCGATCTGGAACTATGCTTACAACCGTATCTATGTGTGTAATACGGTAATCAATAATATCATGAGTGTGACGGATGCTTCGGAATCCGATAAGCTGAACTTAAAATCGGAAGCGATGGTTGCCCGGGCTTTCGAGTATCTTTGTATGATCGGGGTTTATGCTCCGGCCTATGACGCTGCAACGGCTTCGACCGATTACGGCTTGCCTCTGATCTCCAGCGAAGATGTGGCCGACCTGAATTATTCCCGTAGCACTGTAGAACAAGTGTATACGGCGATCAAGCAAGACCTGGACGATGCCCTGCCTGCTTTGTTGGATAAAACTCCGAACACATTCCGTCCGGCGAAGAATGTAGCCTATGGTTTTCTGGCCCGTATGTATCTGATGCACGGAGAATATGATAAAGCTTTGGAAAATGCGAAGAAAGCATTGGAAGTCAGTGAAGAATTGGTAGACCTGACAGAATATACCGCCAAACCGAATGCTTATATCGGAAGGATTGTACGGAAAGACGATCCCAGCAGTCCTTATCCTGAAGGAATGGATAATCCGGAAAATATTTACGTACGTTATCCGCCCTCCGTCTTCGGGTTACAAATGGCTGTATATGCCAGTCAGGAGTTACTGGATATTTATGACAAGGACCTGGCTCCGGGAGCTGTGGATAAACGCCGGGAACTGTGGTTTGTAGACGATGAATACAGCGGTGTGGAATTCCGTGGGTATACAATTTTTATGCCTTATATCCGGGCGAATCTGGCTTTGAACAATATGGAGGTGATTCTGACGGCTGCCGAGTGTTATGCACGCGAAGGAGGTACGGAAAACCTGGCGGAAGCTGCGCGTCTGTATAATCTGTTACGGGATCATCGCATAGAAAACAATGTACATGTGACTTTTGCCAATGCGGACGAGGCTCTGGTGAAAGTACTGGAAGAACGCCGCCGGGAATTCGCTTTCCTCGGAATCTACCGCTTTGTAGATCTGAAACGTTTGAACAAAGAAAGTCGTTTCCAAAAAACGATCACCCATTCGGCGGATGGACAAACCTGGACTTTACCGCCCAACGACAACCGCTATATTATTCCGATACCGCCGGTAGTCAAGGGGTTCCGGCCTGATCTTCCGGATTATGAAAGATAAATACGAATATTTAATATGGTCGATATGAAATTTTTATTTCCGATTTTATTTGTCATGGCGGTCGTGTCGGTTCAGGCACAAAATTCTGTCCGTCTGAAGGGGAAATTGGTCGGTATGGGAACCGATCTGGTGAAACTGTCTTACGATGGGGCTACCAGTGTGATAGGGGATGAGGGGAGCTTTATGATCCGTACGGATCGGGAAGGCCATTTCGATACGATTTTACCGCTTTCCAAACCGGCTTTTTACCGGATCAGCCGCAACACCCTTTATCTGAGTCCGGGAGACGATATGGAGGTATATATCACGACTGACAACCGGGAGGCTGTCTTTAAGGGAAAGGGAGCGGAGATGAATACCTATATGAAGGGACGTCTGTTTCCTAAGGGAGGTTCTTTTTTGGGAGAATTAAGAAACCGGAAAGGAAGCTTTGAGGAAATCAAAGTTGCCGTCGATTCTTTGGCTCAATTGAGGATGGCTGAACTGGAGCGGGTAAAAGAGGCTACTCCTGCGTTCAAAGAGTTGGAGAAAGCCCGTATTGTCGCCGATATGGCAAATAGTTATACTGCTTATCCCTCTTACTGTGCTTTACAGCCGGTGAGAAGCCGGGAAGAGCGTGAGAAATTTATGCAGCAGATTATTCCCGATTTGCTGAAAGTCGTTCCCCGGGTAAATAGAGAGGAATATCTGGATGTGGCTGTTGTCAGAGATGTGATCGGCACTGCCATGGAAATTCCCGGTCTAAAAGAAAAATTGCAATTTCCCGAACGTACTCAAGAACTTTTTACCGCTGCACAGTACGCTTATAAGCTGGATAGTGAAATAAATACGGAACTTGTCGGGGAAGTACGGGAATATGCCGGAAAGTTGAAAAATACGGATATCCGGGAAGTATTGGAAGTAAAACTTCATTCTGCCGGGGCATTACTGAAAGGAAGTCCGGCTGTGGATCTGGAATTGCTTGCTCCGGATGGGAAAACGGCTCGTCTGAGTGATTATAAAGGCAAGGTGATTTATGTGGATTTATGGGCAACCTGGTGCGGACCTTGTATTCAGGAATCCCCGAAATTCCATGAGCTGGCGAAAAAATACCGGAACGATAATATCGTTTTCCTGGCTGTTTCTACCGATACAGAGAAAAAGTCCTGGCTTTCATTTATCGAAGGCAAAGAAACCGGGATACCGGAATACAATTGTACAGATACAAAAAATCTGAATGAAGGGTGGCAGATCAAATATATTCCCCGTTTTTTATTGATAGACGAAAATTTCAAGATCATAGATGCTTATGCTCCGCGTCCTTCTCAGCCGGAAGCGGTGGAATTACTCGATAAAATATTGAAAAAATAAGTCGATCAGGATTGTAAAAACAGCCATTGTTGAAAACCCGACAATGGCTGTTTTATTTTGATTTGTTTTTACTTCGGGAAAATAGTAACTTTGCAAAATTAATTAAAATTCTGGAATGATAGTTTGTTGGAAGTAAAACAATTAAAAATATAAAAGATGAGCTTTACGGAATTAAGTGAACAAGAGATTATCCGAAGAAATTCATTGAATGAATTGGCTAAACTGGGGATAGAAGCCTATCCGGCACCGGAGTTTCAAGTGAATGCCCATGCGGCAGAAATAAAAGAGCGGTTCGACGAAACAGCAGAGCCCCGGAATGTGGTGATTGCCGGACGGATGATGAGCCGGAGAATTATGGGTAAAGCTTCATTTTTCGAATTACAGGATGCTACCGGCCGGATCCAGGTGTATGTCAGCCGGGACGATATTTCTACAGATGAAGCATCGACCGCTTACAATACGGTTTTCAAGAAATTGATGGATATCGGTGACATTGTCGGAGTGAAGGGATTTGTGTTCCGCACACAGACAGGTGAGATTTCCGTACACGCCAAAGAATTGACCATGTTGTCGAAATCGTTGCGGCCGCTGCCGATTGTGAAAGAGAAGGAAGGCAAGGTGTTCGATGCCTTTACCGATCCCGAACAGCGTTACCGCCAGCGTTATCTCGACCTGATCGTGAATCCTCAGGTCAAGGAAGTCTTTGTGAAACGTACCAGGATGATCAACGCTATCCGGAATTTCTTCAATTCCAAAGGGTATCTGGAGGTGGAAACCCCTGTGTTGCAAGCCATTCCCGGAGGAGCGTCTGCACGTCCGTTTATCACTCATCATAATGCATTGGATATCCCTTTGTATTTGCGTATTGCCAACGAATTATACCTGAAACGGCTGATTGTCGGCGGTTTTGAAGGGGTGTACGAATTTTCCCGGAATTTCCGGAATGAGGGAATGGACCGGACACATAATCCGGAATTTACCTGTATGGAAATTTATGTGGCTTATAAAGATTATCTGTGGATGATGAACTTCACGGAAGAGATGATCGAAACGGCTGCGCGGGCGATCAACGGGACTACGAAAGCGGTGATAGGCGAAAATGAAATCGACTTTAAACGTCCTTTCCGGCGGGTACGTATGGCCGATGCCATTAAAGAATATACCGGGTACGACATCGAGAAAATGTCGGAAGAAGAGTTGTACGAGGCTTGTGTAAAAATGGAGATCCCCGTGGATAAGACCATGGGTAAGGGTAAACTGATCGATGAGATCTTCGGTGAAAAGTGTGAAGGACATTATATCCAGCCCACTTTTATTTACGATTATCCCAAAGAGATGTCGCCGTTGACGAAGAAACATCGCGAAAATCCGGAACTGACCGAACGTTTCGAGCTGTTTGTAAACGGTAAGGAAGTGGCTAATGCCTATTCCGAGCTGAACGACCCGATCGATCAGCTGGAACGTTTTCAGGATCAGCTGAAATTGCAGGAAAGAGGAGATGACGAAGCCATGTATATCGACTATGATTTTGTACGCGCACTGGAATACGGCATGCCGCCGACTTCCGGTATGGGTATCGGTATCGACCGGCTTTGTATGTTCCTGACCAATAGCGCGTCGATTCAGGATGTGTTGTTCTTTCCCCAGATGAAGCCCGAAAAGAAAGTTACCGTAGACGGCGATGAGAAATACGAGGCGCTGGGGATTCCGAAAGAATGGATCGCAGTGGTGAAGAAAGCCGGATATCAGACGGTGGAAGCTTTGAAAGCAGTCGGGAATACGAATAAATTGCATCAGGAGCTTTGCGGAATCAACAAAAAAGAAAAGTTGGGATTGTCAGGGTTGACTCCCGAAGAAGTGAAAAAATGGTTGGCTTAAACTAAATTTTATCGGCATGGAAATTCCTGAAAATCCACGGATTGCGATCGTCGGCGGCGGAAGCTGGGCTACGGCTATTGCTAAGATTCTGCTGGAAACGAATGAGCATATCAATTGGTTTATGCGTAATATCGAGACCATCAACGCTTTTAAAGAGTTGAACCATAACCCTCGCTATCTTTGTTCGGTCGATTTCGATCTGTCGCGGATTTCTTTTACGGATAATCTGGACAAACTGATTGCCCGTTCGGATATCATCATTTTTGCTATACCGAGTGCTTTTCTTAAAAATGTGGTGGCAAAAGCCACCCGTCCGTTGAAAGACAAGATTGTGGTGTCGGCGATTAAAGGAATGATCCCGGATGATAATCTGATTATCGGTGAGTTCTTCCACCAGCAGTATGAAGTACCTTTGGAGCAGATCGTGGTGATTTCAGGGCCTTGTCATGCAGAAGAGATTGCTTTGGAACGCCTGTCTTACCTGACCTTTGCCTGTGACGATACCCGGGTGGCCCGGTTGGTGTCACAATTGTTCAACTGCCATTATGTGAAGACGACGATTTCGGACGATATCTATGGTACGGAGTATGCGGCTGTTATGAAGAATATTATCGCTATTGCAGCGGGAATATGTCATGGATTGCGATATGGAGATAATTTTCAGGCCGTTTTGGTATCCAATGCCATTCAGGAGATGGAGCGTTTTGTGGCTGCCGTTCATCCGATAGAAAGGGATATCAAGAGTTCGGCCTATCTGGGGGATTTGCTGGTAACCGCTTATTCACAGTTTAGCCGGAACCGGACTTTCGGGACGATGATCGGTAAAGGATATTCGGTGAAATCGGCACAAATGGAAATGCTGATGATTGCCGAAGGATATTTCGGCGTGAAAGGAATTAAAGAAATCAACGACCAGTATAATGTGCATATGCCGATAACGAATGCCGTTTATAATATTCTGTACGAACGGATTAGCCCGGCATTGGAGATCCGGTTGCTGACCGAGCAGTTGAGGTAAAAAGTAAAATGCTAAAAGCTATAGGCTGAGAGAGAGAAGGGGGAAGAGGAAAAAAGAGAAAATAGGATATGGTGAAAGAAAGGATAATCGGTTGTATCAGGAAAGTCTGGCCGGTGGCATTGAAAACCTCTTGCTGGTTTTTGAAGATTATGCTTCCGGTTTCTTTCGTGGTGATGTTGCTTACCTACTTTCAGGTGTTGCCGGCTGTTTCTGCTGTGGTAGCTCCTTTGTTCACCAGGATCGGTTTGCCCGGTGATGCGGCTTTGGTCTTTGTGACCGGTATTTTTACCAATATCTATACGGTGATCGCTTTGCTGTCGAATATGGATTTCACGGTGAGAGAAGGGATTTTGTTGGCTATGATGTGCCTGATTTCCCATAATTATCCGGTGGAAACTTTGGTACAGAAGAAAACCGGTTCTGCGGGTTGGAAGATGGTCTTACTCCGTTTTACCTGTAGTTTTATCGCTGCTGCCGTTTTAAATCTGATCTTGCCGGAGTTTGCAGGGCGGATGATAGCGCAGCCTTCTGTCGACTTGGGATTCCGCGATACTTTGTTCAATTGGCTGCAAACCAGTCTGTGGTTGTCCCTGAAAGTCGTGGCCCTGATTACCGGATTGATGATCCTGCAACGTCTGTTGGAAGAATTCGGGGTATTGAAATGGATCTCTTCGCTTTTAGGTCCGGGTATGCAATTGTTGGGTTTACCCCGACAGGTGGCTTTTTTATGGGTGGTGGGCAATACGCTGGGGTTGGCTTACGGTTCCGCTGTATTGATGGATTATGCCCGGCAAGGTAAACTAACCGGGACCGAAGCGGATTTGTTGAATTATCATCTGGCGATATCGCATTCGCAGTTGGAAGATCCTTTGTTGTTTGCCGTATTGGGGTTACCTGTCGTATGGCTGATCGTCCCGCGAATATTATTGGCTTTTATTGTCGTTTGGCTCAAGCGATTGGCCGATTTTATCTTTCCGGCTCAAGCAATGGCCTTAAGTCAAAAAATTTAATTTTTTTGTTATGTATACTTTAATTGAAGTAACTACCCGACAACATGAAACGGACTTTCTGGAATTACCGGTAAGACTATATAAAGGAAATCCCTGGTGGATACGTCCTTTGGATAATGATATCCGGAATGTATTCGATCCTGCGAAAAATCCTTGTTTCCAAAATGGCGAATGTATCCGCTGGATTTTGAAGGACGAGGCAGGGCAATGTGTAGGGAG
>OGXI01002935.1_pt1 | contig 12166 bp, 13 predicted proteins | sample 1576221 | NCBI WGS metagenome assembly OGXI01 (sample SAMEA3541523, study PRJEB24748) | human gut metagenome | biome: human gut; feature: human-associated habitat; material: faeces | place: China | collected 2012
GGTGCAGGCATCCGCCTTCAGGCGGATGTAGCCCTCGGATTCGAGGAAGTTGAACAACCTCCAGGCCCGCGGCGTGCAGCGCAAATTCCGGCGCGCCATTCTCTGCGGCGTGCCGCAGGGCCGCGTCCTGCACCGAAAGCTTCTGCGCCGTGTGCTGTGCGGCGTTTTGCACGGCGGCGCTTTCCAGCGCGGCGTTAAAATTCTGCGCCACCATCCGGTAACCGCCCACAAGAAACAGCGCGCCTGTCACGGCCACAAGGCACAGTGTCAGCTTCTGGGCTATCTTCATGGCGAATCCTCCAGTTCATAGCCTATCTTGTACACAGTTTTGATGGCGGCTTGAAGCCCCAGCTTTTTGCGCAGGCGCTGGATATGAAGGTCCAGCGTGCGCGAATCCACCTCGGCCTCGTCACCCCAAACACGCTCATAGAGCGCATTGCGGTACAGCACGGCGTTTTTGTTGCGCATCAATTCCAGCAGAAGGTCGTATTCGCGCGGGGTAAGCGGCACAGGCACGCCGTTTTTGCACACCGTGCGGCGCACGGGGTCCAGCGTGACGCCGCAGGCCTGCAAAACGCTGCGCCCGCGCCCGGTGCGGCGCAGCACGGTCTCCATCCGGGCCACCAGCTCCTCGGCGGCAAAGGGCTTGGTGATATAATCGTCCGCCCCCAGCCGTAGGCCCAGCACCCTGTCCTTCACAGCGCTCTTGGCCGTCAGGAAGATGACCGGCACGCCCTGCGGCTTCAGGCTGGCCAGCAGTTCATAGCCGTCCAGCCCGGGCAGCATAATATCAAGTAGGCGTATTTGCCGTTTTTATGCTACCCCGGAATTTGCCCTGTGCGGGCTGAATCTCCCCTCGTCGGGTACACACGCCACCCCAGCCCCTAACCGCGCACACAGCGGCTTACACGCCGAAACACGGGGCATTTTCACTGCCTGAGACATCGGCAGGGTCGATAGGGTCAACAGCTTGGGTACCATGTGCATCGTCACTTTCGGCACGGCACAGTTCGATAAGCCGCTTTCCGTTGCTGCGGCGCACCACGGCAGAGATGCCGATTTCCCTTAGTGTATCAACGCTTTGCAGGATCAGACGGGATACCTTTTTCGGTGTGATGCCCTCGCTGCCCGCAGGGTCGATCTGCGCGGACAGCTCCGTGGGAGTGCCGATAAATTCCGTGCGGTCACGCATCAACTCAGAGAGAAGAATGACGATCCGGCCGCCCAGCAGCTCCGGCTGCGTCCGGCTGTCCGACACCAGCTCCCACACATTTTCACCGTTGCGCTCCAGCGTCAGTTCCCGATATTCAATGTCACGGCCAATACAGGAGAGCTTCGCCCTGCCGCTGCCCCGCCGTTCCTCCACCAGCGTGAAGCTGGAATCCACCGCACCGCTGATGGCGGTGGTGCCGGAGATGCGATTGAACACATCGTCAGCTGTTTCCTTCCGCAGATGATGGATCAGCAGGATAGCGATGCCGTGGGCATCCGCGATCCGCTTTAGAGCAGAGAGGTCTCGGTAGTCGTTGGCGTAGGTTGCGTCGCGAGCCGGACGGACCATCTGCAGCGTGTCGATGATGACCAGTACCGTGTCCGGGTGGGCAGTGAGGAATGTTTCCACCTGCTCCTCCAGCCCCTGTCCAATGAGGTCGCACTCCGTGCAGAAGTGGACGCTGCTTGGTGCGTCCTCCGTGATCTCAAAGAGCCGGTTCTGGATGCGGAGAACGGAATCCTCCAAGCAGAGATAGAGGGTGGTGCCTTGCTTCACGGACATCCCCCAGACCAGTTCGCCCTTGGCCACCATGACGGACAGCCACAGAGCCAGCCAAGACTTGCCCACCTTTGGGGAGCCTGCCAGGATGTGCAGGCCCTGCGCAAGCAGGGTGTCCACCACAAAATTGGGCGGACGCAGGGGCTGGCTCATCAGGGCCGCTCCATCCACCGTGCGAAGCGGCAGGATATTTTTGTTCATGAATCATTCCTCCTTTGTTCTGAGTATGAAAAAGGCGCCCACCGCAGTGAGCGCCTTTCTCGAAAGGAGTTTTTCCTTTCACTTGATTATTGGGGGTATTTTGATAAAATGAGAATATCGTAAGACAGGCAGAAAACAGATATAGGACAGAGGGGGTGGCCCTATGCCACTGGGAAGCAGGCAGAACAACAATTTCCTGCATCTGATAATGGATGTCTGGCGGGATCAGATCTTTTTCAACGAGACTGTCTACCCGACCGGCCACTTTGCCGCCGAACTGTTGAATGTTCCCGAGGAGACTATGCGGGAGCTGGTCACCCACGGCGGGGCCATCAGCCATCAGGTGAAGGCCCTGGCCTTGGTCGGGCGGAGTGAATTTATCAAACTGCTGGACGGGACCCGCACCTCTCTGGAGAAGCTGTTGGACGCCCTGTGGCGCTGTCCGCCATACAGCCTGATGGACAAAGGGCAGGAGTTACACACTTTGGAGGTGCTGTTTTCCCCAGCCTCCCACAACGATCTGCTGAAGCTGGATTCGCCTGCTCGGGAATTTTTCTTACGCTATCTGGTGGCTGCTTTCAGTATCCCCCTGGGTATCCAGCACTTCGCTGTGGCGGCACGATATTTTGAGGAGGGCTATCTGCGGCGGCTGAAGAAGCGGACGGAGACCTACTTCGCCATGGCCGCCCACGACTGCTTCAACAGTGAATGGTTCTGGAGTATGATGCGTGATTTGCCGGTACCGGATATTGAGCCATTCACCATCACACCAGAGCTGAGATCCTCCTATGTCTTTGCCCGGCACCCAAAGCAGGAAAAGGAAACCGTATTTGTGAACCGGTATTTCTTTGACCATGTCATAAGCTTCTACATTTTTGACCTGATGAACGGACTGCAGCACGGCCATGCGCCCAGCCGGTGCTGCGGCTGCGGGACATACTTTCTCACCACCAACGGCTATATGCCAAAATACTGCGATGGCATTGCACCCCAAGACCCCCGCATGACCTGCCGGCAGTACGGCGCCATGATGCGGCAGAAGGAGCAAAACAAACAGCACCCGGTCTACCGCCTGTTCACCACCCGCACCAACACCATCCGCAAGCACCAAAGATCTCCGATGAGCTGCGCAATGAAGCGCTGTATGTGGCGGAGAGCCTGCGGGATAAGGCACTCATGGACAACGACTATGCCGCCAGCGGCTATGCCCGCGATATGGAGCAGGAAGCGATCTATGCCCAGGCGAGAGCGCGCCTTGCCCGGGAGGAAAAGCCGTGAGTATGTACCGCTGCGACGATCTCTGCCCAAGCAACGAGGAGCTTGCCCTGCGGATACAGAATGGCGATCCGCAGGCCGCACCGCTCCTGCTCTCCCAGAACGAGGGATACCTGACCATGCTGGCCGCAAGCTACTGCGAGCAGTTTTCTCAGGACTTTCTGGTGGACGACCTCAAGCAGGAGGGTGCGCTGGCACTGCTGGACGCGGCGCGGCGGTTTGACCCATCCATGGGGACCAAGCTGCTGACCTATGCGACCTCCGCCATCGAGACGGCCATGCGGGACTGCGCCGCCCAGGGTTCTTTCTCTCTGTCGCTACCGCTGGACCGTTACCGCCAGCTGCGCCAGGTGGCATTTCTCTATGCCACGCATGAGCGAGATGTCGAAACGGATCTACTGCCAGCCATTCAGGAGAAGCTGACGGTCTCCGCCAAAGTCGCCAGGCGTCTGCTGGAAGAATACCGCACTGTGTTTCATATCGAGTCTCTGGGCGAGGGCGTCTTTGACCTGGGGTATGGCGGCGACCCGGCCAGGGCCTACGACCGCTCCATGCGCCGGACGCTGCTCCTGCAGCGCATGAAGGAGGTGCTGAGCCCCAGAGAGCTGAATTTGGTGCGCTGTTATCTGGTGATCGGCCAGCCCAACGAGCAGAGCATGACCTTTCAGGAATTGGCCATCCGGCTCAACTACAACGGCCCCAGCAGCGCGGAGAAAGCTTATAAGAGCGCCATCCGGAAACTGAAAAAGCAGTTGAACGGCAGCGCGTATGGCCAGTGGCTCTCCATCCAGAAAGCCATTCACAGAGCTAAAGCGGAGGCGGAGAGTGATTCTGGTTACTATGTGCCGCCGCAGACCACCTGGCTGGACGAAAAGGAGCTGACGGAGCGGTTTCTCTGTGAAGTTGTTTCGCTGATCCACGTCCATGAGATCTTCAGTGACGCATTGGAGCAGAATGCAGAATAAGCAGTGCGGCACCAGGCTTTGTCCTTATACCGCACTGTTTTTTATTTATTCCATGATCCTGATTTTATTGTCATTCTCGTACATATCCTCGGCGTATTCCGCATGGTTGGGTCCTTGGCCTTTTATCCAGCCGAAGTCCGGCACATAGACCATGTTGTCCGGTTCGCTGTCAGGTGCCGGGGTAGGTTCTGGTTCTTGTGGGGGTGTGACATCCTGTTCAGGTAGAACCGGTACTTTACTCGATGGGGGCATTTGAGCAGGCGATGGCTCCGGGACAATGTCCGCTTCCTCGACCAGTTCCGGCAGTGTTGCTCCTGCCTTTTCTTCCTCTGGCGGTATGACTTCTTCCATCTCTACTATCTCCGGAACTTCGGGCTGTGTGGCGATTACAGCGGCTGGCGTGGGCAGTGCGGTTGTTTCCCCGGCTGGTTAATTCTGTGGCCACATAGCCGCACACAGGGCCAGACAGGCTGCGAATGTTGCAGCAGTGATGATTCGTTTCTTCATATTGCTTCCTCCATTCCGGACATGGAAAGAGAGCTCGATCTCTTCGACGTACAGCGAGAGACTGAGCGCTCATTTTCATATTGATTCAGTTCCATGGAGAGCTGCCACGCCAGCTCAAATCCAGAGATAAAGCTGTCGATGGAGCGTTCCTCCGCCATCAGACTCTGGGCATCTATGATTCGTAGTACCAGCCGCCGTTCCGGCTTCTCCAGCACTTGAATCAGTGCTTGGTGGCATTCTTCCACTTCCTGCTTCTGCTCCGAAAACTCGGGTGGGGTATAGAAGCAGTTATACAAATCCTTGAGTCGTGTTTTCATGTGTTGCACCTCCCGGTAGCAACACACAATACCACAGGATTAAAAAATGGTTACTGATAATTTGTATTTTCCCGAGAACTATTAACCAGCAAATGATGCTTTTGCTGGCTAACTGTTGAAAAAACCATATTCTTCATCTCCTGTGATTGATATCAGTTCTCTCGCTATTCTTAGTCCTTCTTGTAGTCCTAAACTACGATTTTCGACTATCTTGGTTGTATACAGTAGGCATGCTACCTCAAACCAACACTCAAAGAGTTTGATTTGCTGGGGAGAGAGTGTGTCTGTGAGCTCTTTAAAAGAGCGTTCATATTTTTCTTGTATTTCTTTGTCATTCATTGCGAACCACCTCTTTAGACAGGACAATACCATGTTTTTAGTTCCAAAGCCATTCATCAAGAGTAACAAAAAGCGCCCCTGGAATTTGTCAGAGAAAGTTTTGCAGCGGATTTCCTTGTCTATTCTTGAAAAATCCCATATAATATATGATAATCTTGGATGGTGGTTTTATGTCGGATAACATGACAAGAGAAGAACGCAGCAAGCAGATGGCACTTGTTAAAAACAAAAACACCAAACCCGAGGTCGAGCTTAAGCATCTGTTTTGGAAGCTTGGCTATCACTATCGATACAGCAATTGGAGTAAGTTGCCGGGGAAGCCGGATTTAGTATTTGTAAAAAGAAAAAAAGTAGTTTTCTTGCACGGATGTTTTTGGCATCGCCATCCAGGCTGTTCGAATACACGTCTACCCAAAAGCAATGTTGAATTTTGGGAAAAGAAACTTTCTCAAAATGTCTTCCATGACAGGGAGGTTTACAAACAATTGACACAGCTTGGGTGGGAATACCTAATAATATGGGAATGCGAGATGAAAAAATCGAATCGTACTTCCCTCGAAAAGCGAATTCACCTTTTTATGGACGGAGACAAGTATGACCATTAATTCAATCGAGTTATTTACCGGCGCGGGTGGCTTAGCCATGGGTATGCAACTGGCAGGCTGCCATCATCGTGCATTAATTGAATGGGATAAAGACTCCTGCGATACTCTTCGCGGGAACATTTCCAGCGGATATCCTCCAGCACATGACTGGCATGTGATTCAGTCTGATGTTCGAAAAATTAATTACTCTTCTTTGGATTTTTCAGTTCAACTAATTTCTGGAGGACCACCTTGCCAACCTTTTTCTCTGGGAGGAAAACATCAAGCATACAATGATCATAGAGACATGTTTCCAGAGGCCGTACGAGCTGTAAGAGAATTAAAACCCAAAGCGTTTGTATTTGAAAATGTAAAGGGTCTATTGAGAAAGTCGTTTTCCACATATTTTAATTACATTCTTCTCCAGTTAACATACCCTGATGTAATTCGAACGGAGAGCCAAACTTGGTTCGAGCATTTGGCGATATTAGAAAAGTTGCACACCAGCGGACACTATTCCGGAGTGAAATACAATGTGGTCTCACGCCTTTTAAATGCTGCCGACTATGGTGTTCCTCAGTCAAGGCATCGAGTTGTAATTGTTGGTTTCCGCGAAAACTTGGGTGTGGAATGGTCTTTCCCTGAGGGAGACTATTCTCGCGAAGCGCTTCTTTATAAAAAATATATTATAGGTGAATATTGGGAATCTCACAGAGTAGCTTCCAATCATCGTACCACACCAACAGCATCAGAATTAAAAAAAGCTCAGCTGTTTGCTTCCAAATACGCAGATGTGAAAGAGGCGCCAAAACCTTGGCAAACGGTTAGAGACGCGATAGGCGATTTGCCAGATCCCCAAAGCAAAGCCGCCCTAAAAATAGCGAACCATGAATTTCGCCCGGGAGCTCGGTCATATGCTGGTCATACTGGAAGCGTTTTGGACGAGCCCTCTAAAACTATTAAAGCGGGTGCGCATGGTGTCCCAGGCGGTGAAAACACAGTTGTTTTGGATGACGGCTCAGTACGTTATTATACCGTTCGTGAAAGTGCCCGTATTCAAACTTTCCCTGATGACTATCTTTTCTTCGGATCTTGGACCGAAAGTATGCGTCAAATCGGAAACGCCGTTCCAGTAAGACTCGCGCAGATGATTGGCGAGTCTGTTATCAAGGAACTTAGGAGGGTGGAAAAATAATGCCAGAAGAAAATATTCTTGCGCCTGCTCCTTTTAACCCCTTGGACAAACGGCACTTGGGTGAAAGCGTTGCTTCGGCAATGTTAAAAAGCCCAATACACCCCTTGCCCCCGGAAAAGTTCAAGGGCGCTGGCATCTATGCCATATATTATACAGGAGACTTTGAGGCTTATCAGAACCTGGCTGAAGTCAATCGCGATAATATGTTTTCCCGCCCCATCTATGTGGGGAAAGCGGTTCCTCCTGGCGCCCGGAAGGGCGGGTTTGGCCTTGGAGGTGACCCCGGCACCGCGCTTTATAAAAGGCTTAATGAACATTTTGAGTCCGTAAAGGCCGCTGAGAACCTGAATGAATCCGATTTTTTCTGCCGATACCTTGTTGTGGATGATATCTGGATTCCTCTTGCTGAATCGTTGTTAATCGAAAAGTTCCAACCTATCTGGAATCGTGTATTGGATGGTTTCGGAAACCACGATCCAGGTAGTGGAAGATATGCGCAGCAAAAGTCGCCCTGGGACGAGTTGCATCCGGGACGTGAGTGGGCAAATCGTCTGCGTCCCTGTGCTAATACCCAAGATATACTTATAGAACGGGTCAGGAACTTTCTTCATACATCGGTATAGCTCAAATGTGTCACTGAGGTTACATCACCTTTAGGCTTCAGCGGAGTAATTTGTGTGGGTTTGTCCCCTACTACTCATACCAAACAGCAAGTTGTATTTCTCCATTTTAAGACGAAATGTAGCTTTTTGCTTTTAGTAGCCAGTTTCCGTTAGATATTTAATAAATATGTTGAATGGTGGTGTCTAAATGTTCACTATCAACGACTATTTGGATGATATTTTGGAAGAATTTGAAGACTATGTGCATTCCGGCATAAGACTCTGCGATTTAAAGAGTGTTCATTTTGATGCAGGAAAAATTCCTGATTATTCAAATATTCATGTTCAGCAACTGTATCTGCTTCGTTATGCATATGCATACTCTTTCGAATACAAATGCATGTATAGAACTCTGCTCGATAGAACGAATTTCAGAAAAAATATATCTGTTACTTCCATTGGGTGCGGAAGTATGCTGGACTATTGGGCACTCGCGAATGTCGTCCCTCGGTCATGTGATATTCGTTATAGAGGGATAGATACGATAGACTGGGCGTATCAAATGGAAGCGCGGATTCAAGACGATGTGCGTTTCATATGTAATGATGCCATTGACTGCCTGCTTCGGGCACATACACTTTCTTCTAATGTGTATATTTTCCCGAAATCTATAAGCGAATTTCCAGTCATTGCAATGTCGCAAATTGGAAAGCTCTTCGGCGAAAAGACTCCGATGGGCAAGACAGTTTTCTTTATGTTTTCCTTACGCACAGACAGAGGCAGCATGGAACGAGATGTGTGTCGGACAAGAGCCCTTTTTGAAGCTATGCTTGAAAATGGATTCCACTCAGATGACGATCCTAACATATATTGTCATTTTTCTGAAGATTGGCGTGAAAAGAAAATCAAAGACGTTGACGAAGATTTTCGCCACCCTTGGAGAGTTGTTGATTTCTTGAAAGATGAGCTGCATTCGTCTTGCATAGGATATAGTCATACTGGAGAACACTGTGAAGACGATTGTGAGCGAAGACTCAGCTGGTGGCCAATACTTACTTGCAAGCAAGCTCATTGGCAAATATTTGAGTTTAGAAAAGAGGTGTGATTTGTGATTATAAGCGCCAGTCGACGAACAGACATTCCAACATACTATTCAAATTGGTTTTTCAATCGAGTTATGGATGGCTATGTACTGGTTCGAAATCCCATGAATGCGCACCAGATAAGCAAGATAGCTCTGAACCCTGATGTTGTTGATGGGATTGTTTTTTGGACCAAAAACCCAATTCCAATGCTCAATGAATTGAAGATTTTACACGATTATATGTATTATTTTCAGTTTACACTTAATTCGTATGCACAGGATGTTGAGGCGCATGTTCCTAATAAGCAGAAACATATTATTCCTGCATTTAAAAAACTATCGGATATGATTGGTCCTGATCGTGTTATCTGGAGATATGACCCTATTTTTCTAAACGACACATATACTCCAGAATACCATATTCGATATTTCGAAAGAATCGCAAAAGAATTAAGCCCATATACAAAAAAATGTACCATCAGCTTTATCGATTTCTACCGAAATACCTCAAAAAATGTTTCTGGCTTATCTCTACGTGATTTTCCAGAAGAAACTCAAAAGAGTCTTGCGAAAGAGTTAGCTGCAATTGCCCATAGCTATGGTCTACTAATTGATACTTGTGCAGAAGGTATTGAATTACAGGAATACGGTATTGAACATGCCAGATGTATAGATGATCGCTTACTAAGCAAACTGTTAGAATGTCCTCTCGACATAGGGAAAGATAAAAGTCAACGTCTTGAGTGCGGTTGCATTGAAAGCATTGATATCGGAGCATATAATTCATGCCGTAATGGCTGTAAGTATTGTTACGCAAATTATAGTGAAAAAACAGTGCGTTCAAATTTCGCCAAGCACATTCCCGACTCGCCCTTGCTTTTTGGCGAAGTCGGCTCCGATGATAAAATAACGGAACGAAAAGTTATGAGTTGCAAGATAAATCAAATTAGATTTGACATATAATTTTTTCTATCACAATTCTATCGATTTCCAGCTCTAATTTTTGAATTTTCTCCTGTAACGCAAAAATGTGGGTGTCGAGGATTGGTTTCCTCAATGCCCACATTTTTTGCTTCTGCCTCAGATTCTTCTGCTCCTCGGCCATCTTGACCCGCATGGTCTGATAGCATTTTCATCAAACCATACACTGCGGTCCGTGGGCAGAAAACTTACCACCTTGCGAGCGCACCACATTCGCATTGTGGGGGTCGTCGGTTCGAATCCGATCAGGTCCACCAAGAAGAGAACCACTGCAGTTATTCTGCCGTGGTTCTTTTTTATATTTTTGCATCAAAAATACCCATTGGCATACTCGTCCAAGCAGGCATTCCAGATAGCTTGTCTGGGCGACATTAAATTTCTTAAAATACTTTTCGACAATATATTTCACAATTCGACAAAGTGTGATACAATAAACTGCAACATAAACTGGATGATTTTTCCTGTCTCTGGAATAGAAAAGGTTATGATTGTATGACACGGCAGTACCTAACGCAAAACGTATATGAAGCCTTTCAGCAGCGGATGCACTTTATTTTTACAGAATTTGATAATATTTTTGTCTCGTTTTCCGGTGGGAAAGATAGCGGTCTTCTCTTAAACTTAACTCTGGATTTCCAAAAAAAATACTACCCAAGTAAACCCATCGGGGTATTTCATCAGGATTTTGAAGCCCAATACACCGTTACAACGGAATATGTGGAGCGAACCTTCCAGAGACTGTCCCAAGATCCAATGGTGGAACTGTACTGGGTCTGCCTTCCCATGGCGGCCCGGACCTGCTTCAGCAGCTACCAAATGTACTGGTATCCGTGGGATGATACCAAGCAAGAACTCTGGGTCCGTCCCATGCCGCAGCATCCCTATGTAATTCACCTACAGAACAACCCCATAACGACCTACCAATATCGGATGCATCAGGAGGACTTGGCCAAGCAGTTTGGCCGCTGGTACCGGCTCTCTCATGGAAAGCAGAAAACCGTCTGTCTGCTGGGCATCCGCGCCGATGAATCGCTGCAGCGGTACAGCGGCATTCTGAATAAAAAATACGGTTATCGAGAACAGTGCTGGATCTCCAAGCAGTTCAAGGACACCTATGCCGCCTCCCCTCTCTATGACTGGTCCATCGACGATATCTGGCACGCCAACGCCTTGTTCGGCTATGATTACAATCGGCTATACGATTTATATTATATGGCCGGCTTGAAACCGAGCCAAATGCGGGTGGCTTCCCCTTTTAACGACGCAGCAAAAGACAGCCTGAACCTTTACCGCGTAATCGATCCGGAGATTTGGACCAGGCTGGTGGGCCGGGTTCGGGGGGCAAATTTCGGTGCCATTTACGGCAAAACCAAAGCACTGGCCTATCGGGGACTCTCCCTGCCGGATGGCCATACCTGGGAGTCCTACACCAAATTCTTATTGGCGACGCTCCCTGCCAGACTGCGCAATAACTACATCAAGAAGTTCCAGACTTCTCTGAACTTCTGGCACAAAACAGGAGGTGGTCTGGAGGAGAAAACCATTCAAGAACTCCTCGCCCATGGCTACCATATCCGGCGCAACGGTGTGTCCAATTACACGGTGATGCGCAACTCCCGGGTCATTTTTTTAGGGAAAATCCCGGATCATACCGACGACATTAAATCCACAAAGGACGTTCCCAGCTGGAAGCGCATGTGCTACTGCATTCTCCGCAACGATCATACTTGCCGCTTTATGGGGTTTGGCCTAACGCGGGAACAGAAACGGCAGATAGACGCGCTGAAGGCAAAATACAAACAGGTGGTGACTCAAAATGAGGTTTAGAAGCCCTGTGTATCACGTGACCGCAGTTCCTGTGGAAAAGATCGAGCCAAATACATACAATCCCAACGCCGTTGCCCCGCCTGAGCTCAAGCTGCTGTATGACAGCATCAAACAAGATGGCTACACGATGCCGGTTGTCTGCTATTATGATAAGGAGCGGGACAAGTACATCCTGGTAGACGGATTTCACCGCTACCGCATTATGCTGGATTACCCAGACATCTATGCGCGGGAGAACGGAATGCTGCCAGTCAGCATCATCGACAAGCCCTTGGACCACCGGATGGCCAGCACCATCCGCCACAACCGAGCCCGTGGTACCCACAACGTGGATTTGATGAGCAATATCATCAAGGAACTGCATGAATTGGGGCGGTCAGACGCATGGATTTCCAAACACTTGGGCATGGAGAAGGACGAAATTCTCCGCTTGAAGCAGATTACCGGCCTGGCCGCGCTCTTTCAAGAGATCGACTTCGGCGCGGCATGGCAGCCTGTCGAGGAAGAGGAAGAGGCAC
>OGXI01002942.1_pt1 | contig 12153 bp, 10 predicted proteins | sample 1576221 | NCBI WGS metagenome assembly OGXI01 (sample SAMEA3541523, study PRJEB24748) | human gut metagenome | biome: human gut; feature: human-associated habitat; material: faeces | place: China | collected 2012
CAGTTGATTGGAATCAATGAATGGATCCTCACCATCGCAGCCGGACTCCTGATGACTGCTACCGCTGCAACTGGCATGAAAGCGTTAGAGGTCGTCAGCACTATTTCCGTTCCTCTAATTGTGATTCTCGGCGTATATTCCATGGTTACAGCCGCTGGCGATGGGGGTGGACTGATTGCGATCTTTGAACAGTCTGCCGGCAAAATCACTATCTTTACAGGCATAGGATTTGTAATTGGATCCTTTATTTCCGGAGGAACTGCAACTCCAAACTTCATCCGCTTTGCAAGAACGAAAAAAATCGCAGTATGGACAACCATCATCGCTTTCTTTATCGGAAACACTTTGATGTTCTGCTTTGGAGCAGTAGGCGGTGCATTTACCGGAAAAGACGATATTTTCTACGTGATGATCGCACAGGGTCTGGCCATCCCCGCTATTATCGTTCTTGGGGCTAATATCTGGACCACTAACAACAACGCTCTTTATACCGGTGGACTGGCACTGGCCAATATTTTCAACGTAAGAATGAAACTTACTACATGGATCGCAGGTTTCGTAGGCACCGCCCTTGCCATTTGGCTGTACTGGAATTTCGTAGGCTGGCTGAACATTCTCAATTGTGCTCTCCCTCCAATCGGGATCATCGTTATCCTGGATTATTTTAAAAACCGCAGTAAATTCCAGAGCACTTATGCTGCCAAAAATATCAACTGGTTCAATGTATTCGGAATCATCATTGGTGCTATCGCTGCCAACCTCATCAGCTGGGGAATTGCCGCTGTCAATGCTATGGTGATAGCTGGACTCTGCTGGATCATAGGACAATTCATCACAAAAGAAAAATAGGAGAAACACCATGAAAAACTTACTGATCAAAAACGCCAAACTGCGCTATACCAACGAACTGACCGACATTCTCATCTGCGACGGGATTTTCCAGAAAATCGGTGAAATCACAGATCCGCCTGCCGATACAGAAATCATTGACGCTACCGGGAACCTCGTGACTCCACCGATCATCGATCCCCACGTGCACCTGGACGCTGTTCTCGTAGCAGGCATCCTGCCACGCAAAAATCAGACAGGCACCCTTCTGGAAGCCATCGATATCTGGAGCGACTGGAAGCCGGGGCTAACAAAAAAAATGTTAAAAGAAAACGCCAGAAAAGTTATTGACTGGTATGTTGCCAATGGTGTGCTCCGGGTACGTACCCATGCAGACTGTACTGACCCAACGCTTGTTACCGTGGAAAGTCTTTTGGAATTAAAAGAAGAAGTAAGGGATCTCATAGATATTCAGGTAGTTGCGTTTCCTCAAAACGGGATCTATTCCGATCCTGCCAACCTGGGACTGCTGGAAGAGTCTATCCGCATGGGCGTTGACGTTATTGGCGGAGCACCTCACATCGAATACACCAGAGAAGATGGCGTCCGCGATGTGGAAACAGTCTTTGAACTGGCCGAAAAACACGATAAGCTGATCGATATCCACATTGACGAGACCGGAGATCCTCACTCCCGCTTCATCGAAGTCATGGCCAAAGAAAGCATCAACCGCCATATGGGGCCGCGCGCTACCGGCAGTCACACTACGGCTATGCACAATTACGACAACGACTATGCCTACAAACTAATCGGAAATCTGGCGAAAGCTAATATGAATATGATCGTCAATCCTTCTGCAAATCTCCTTCTGCAAAGCAGAATGTGCGGTTATCCGAAGCCTCGCGGCATTGCCCGGGCTGATGAAATGCTGGCAAGGGGCATCAATGTATCCATCGGACACGACTCCGTTATGGATCCCTGGTATTCCCTCGGCAAAGCATGTCTGCTCCAGCAGGCATTCCTCATGCTCCACGCCGGTCACATGAACGGGGCCGAGCAGATCCAGCAAGTATTCGATATGATCACTACCAATTCTGCAAAGACTCTGCATCTGGACAATTACGGCATTGCAGAAGGCAATCAGGCAGACCTGATCATTTTCGATGCTGCTACAGAAGACGACATCCTGCGTCTGCAATCGGAATGCACCTACGTGATCCGCAAAGGAAAGGTCATCTGCCAGACGCCGGATGTGCATGATGCCCTGCGCCCGGATACACAGGGAAACGGAACATGGAATAAAATTACGCAGACGATTGAACTGCTGCACCGATACGGCGTGGAGTGCAATCTTTTGTGTGTCGTCACCAAACGGCTGGCCAAAAAAGCGGAGCGCGTATATAAGTCCATGAAGGCAACGGGCGTGCGCTATTTACAGTTCATTCCTTGTTTGGATCCGCTGGACACGCCGCAGGGGCAGCAACCCTACTCCCTCACGCCAGAACTGTATGCGCAGTTTTTGTGCGCCCTGTTTGATGCCTGGTATCGGGACTGGAAAACCAGCACCTATGTCAGCATCCGTTTGTTTGAGGATTATATTTATCTGCTTATGGGCGGCCCGGCTGGGACTTGCTCCACAACAGGCACCTGCGGCGCGTACATGGTCGTGGAGGGTAGCGGCGCCGTCTACCCGTGCGACTTTTTCTGCTTGGACGCTTACAAACTCGGAACCGTGCAAAACGACACCCTGCAATCGCTGCTTACCGGCGAAAAAATGCGGGCGTTTATCACGGACGGCTGGCAGATACCCGCAGAGTGCCAGCAATGCAAGTGGGTCCACCTGTGCCGTGGCGGCTGCAAACGTGACCGCAACGTTGCCGACAAAGTACGGCGCAGTTATTATTGCAAAGCGCTGCAAAGGTTTTTTGCCTACGCAGAACCGCGCCTGTACGAAATGGTTCGCGCTGTTCAAATGTACCGCTGAAAAGGAGACAAATATCTATTGGACAAGAAAGATAAATGCTGGCAGCTGTTTCTCTCTACCTTTAAGTTGAGCGCCTGCACCTTCGGCGGCGGCTTCGTCATTATCCCGTTGATGCGGGAACGCTTCGTGAAAGAACTGCACTGGATCGAGGAAGAGGAAACGCTGGACCTGACGGCGATTGCCCAATCAAGCCCCGGATCTATTGCCATCAACGCCTCGATTCTGGTGGGCTACCATGTAGCAGGCATCCCCGGCGCACTGATTACTGTGGTGGGGGCAGCCTTGCCGCCGCTTATCATCATTTCCGTTATCTCCGCGTTTTATCAGGCGTTCCGCTCCAACAAGTATGTGAGCATGGCAATGGCCGGTATGCTGGCCGGTGTGGCAGCGGTCATCTTTGATGTGGTCATCAACATGGCGTGGCCCATCCTGAAAAAGAAGCGCTGGCTGCCCATCGCGGTTATGCTGGCAGCTTTTGCGGCGACCCGTTTCTTCTCGGTGAACATCATTTTGATTATCCTCGTCTGCGGCGTCATCGGCGCGCTGGATACCCTGTATCTACAAAAGCGGGAGGGTAGCAAATGATCTACCTTGAATTATTCTGGAGCTTTTTCCAAGTTGGCCTGTTCAGCATCGGCGGCGGCTATGCGGCTATGCCTTTGATTCAAAACCAAGTAGTGGACATTCACCCCTGGCTGACGATGACAGGCTTTGCGGACATTATTACGATTGCCGAAATGACCCCCGGCCCCATCGCCGTAAACGCCGCGACGTTCGTTGGTATTCAGGTTGCGGGGCTGCCTGGGGCACTGATTGCCACCATCGGCTGTATTTTCCCGTCCTGCGTCATCGTCATGGCGCTGGCCTACGTGTATTACCGTTTCCGCGGCCTTAGCGTTATGCAGGGTATCTTGGCCGGGCTGCGCCCCGCTGTTATTGCCATGATTGCTTCTGCTGGCATTTCCCTGTTGTGCATGGCCCTGTACAGGCAGCGCACTTTCCCGGCGGATCTGGGCAGCATGGATCTGATTGCACTGGCAATTTTCCTCATGGGCTTTTTTGTTCTACGTAAGTGGAAGCCCAGCCCTATCAAGGTCATGGCGGGAGCTGCCGTGGCCGGTGTCGCGCTGTACAGCATCGCGGCATAAACAAAACCAGAGAGGATGTATATACAAATGAAGGATATTTTAACTGCATGGAAATGGAATGGCTCAGTATCAGAGCCGATTTCCTATGGCGAAGGGCATATCAACCAGACGTATGCCATCACGGTAACATCTGAGCAGGGGGCAAAACGCTATATCCTGCAAAAAATCAATACCAATACATTCAAAGACCCGGCCGGTTTGATGGAAAACGTCTGCGGTGTTACAGATTTTTTGCGCGAAAAGGCTAAGCAGCGCGGGGCTGACCCGGCGCGTGCTACGCTCCATGTGGTGCCTACCAAAGAGGAAAAGCCCTATTATCAGGCTGCTGATGGTAGCTGCTGGCGTGTCTATGAATTTGTAGAGAACACTGTCTGTTTGCAGCAGGTACAGTCGGCTGAGGATTTTTACCAGAGCGCTGTTGCATTTGGCAATTTCCAGCATCAGCTGGCTGAATATCCGGCACACACCCTGCATGAGACGATCCCGCACTTCCACGACACGCCCAAGCGCTTCGCTGACTTCCAGCGCGCCGTGGCTGAGGACCGCATGGGTCGTGCCGCACAGGTGCAGCGCGAAATTGAGTTTGTCCGCGCCCGCGAAGCAGAGTATCATGTCATGGTGGACCTGCTGGCGGCGGGTAAACTGCCGCTGCGCGTCACCCACAACGACACCAAGCTGAACAATATCCTGTTCGACAAAACAACCGGCGAGGGCCTTTGCGTTATCGACCTTGATACCGTCATGCCGGGCTTGGCCGCCAACGATTTCGGTGATTCCATCCGCTTCGGTGCCAATCACTGCGCCGAGGACGAAGCTGACCTCTCGAAAGTCAATTTCAGCATGGAACTGTTTGAAATTTACACCAAGGGCTTCTTGCAGGCGGCAGGAGAAGCGTTCACCCCGCTGGAAAAGCAGACCCTGCCGTGGGGTGCCAAGCTGATGACGATGGAATGTGGTATGCGCTTCCTCGCTGATTATCTCGAGGGAGACCACTACTTCCACATCAACTACGAAACCCAAAACCTCAACCGTGCCCGCACCCAGTTCAAGTTGACTGCCGATATGGAACGGAACTGGGATGCCATGCAAAAAGTAATTGAAAAATACTGCTGATACCGCTAATCTGCTTTTTCATTTTGCGGCTTGCATAGTGCAGTAGAATGCATCATGCAAACTCGTGTTTTCTCCTTCTTTGACTCCCGCGCCTGACAAGCGCGGGAGTTTTGTTGGTTATATATTTTGAAAGTCACATTGCTTGACATCAAATCCGGATAGATATCGACTCTCCGACTCTTTCTTCCCGTCAAGTAAGGAAACAAATGTAGTGGGAGATACAGATTTATTTGTTTCGTACAATTTGGGAAGTGTTAGTTTTACCTCTTTTCGCAATTTTTTATCAAATCCGTCTGCATCAAAGTCTTTTGTTACTAAAACAAGATTATGCCCGCCTAGTGTGTGAACTTCATCAGAATTCGAGCAGGACTCATATCTGACACCATCAAAATCATCATCATTTAGAATCCATTGTAACAATAATTGAGGAATGACATATTCTTCAATAAATGCACTTCCCGGATGCTCTACAGTTACAGAGCAGGCTGCCCGTAAAGGATAAATATATATGTATTTGAGAAGATACTTACGGATAAGCGCTACGTCATCCAATTCATTACAAAACCAGCAATAGAAGTTGTGCTTCATCGGCATAAGTTTTTCAGCAAAATCAACAAGTGTCAAATAATGCTTTTCATCTTGTGGAATGGAAAATTGCGCAAGAGCAAATTTATCCGGTTTCTTGCATTCGTACCACGCCAAGGTTGCTTGTGAGGCCAAGTAAAGACACGGATGTCCGGGCAAACTATATCGCTCGGACCTTACCAAATGATTTTTGCCAAGAGGAATATGAAACATTTCTTTTCGGTCAAGTGGAAACGGATTGCTTTCATAAGTTCGGATTCGATAATAGTTTTCTTTCCGAATTGCACCAGAGTAGCGAAACATCATTTGAGGTTTCATACGGGTAAAAAGTTCACTGGCCTTATAGGCTGCTGCGGTTTGATTCCCATTTTCATATAGGCGAAGAATATCAATTAGAGATTCACAATTGGTCTCTATTTCATCAATGTGATCTTTTATCATTGAGCATGTAACGTCACCTAAAGTTGGATTATCTATGACTTCTACTGATGCTTTGAGATCGTCAATGTAATTGCCGTAGTTTTGCTTAAGGAAATCAGACATACTAATATTTCTACGCTTAAGGTGGCAACGATATGTGTCGAAAAGTTCTAATACTTTATCCATAAAAGTCCTCCGATTTTATATTTAATATTACACACAATTTTTATATGCTATGCAGTTTTCGATATTTGCCCGGAGCCTCGGCCTTATAGCGGCGGAACATCCGGTTAAAGTAGCTGGAATCACTAAAGCCGCAGCTATATGCAATCTCCGTGATGGAATCTTCGGTGGAACATAATAGCTCAGCGGCACATTCTACCCGGTAGTAATTCAAATAGTCAATAGGGGAGCGCCCAGTTATGCTGTGAAAGACCCTGCAAAAGTGTTCAGGGGTCATTTCTGCTGTGGAGGCGAGATCTTCCAAGGTGATGCGGCTGGCGTAATTCTTTCGGATGCGCTCTAAGGACGCTTTCATTTGGGCTGTGCTGCGATCATTTCGTTTATTTCCGGGAGAGGATACTGTGTACGAATGCTGCAAAAGGATTTGACCGAACATCTGCCACATCAGACCAATCGTCACAAATTCATATCCCTCCGGCTCCTTTTCCATTGCCTCAAAGAGTCTGTCAATCAGTTGGCAGGTTACGGAGCCGGCCGGTTGATACGGCTCGATTTGTGCGCCGCGTTCAAAAAGCGCATTGTATTTTGCCTGACATACGGAGCCGCTGCCGAGAAAGCGGTTCATATCAAAGACAACACACTCGTAAACGCAGTCGTTGGGGGTTCCGCCGTGAACGGCCCCGGCTGAAATGATGGCGGCATCTCCCTTGTGTAAAAGGTAAGAGCGTCCATCAATCAGCAGAGAAAACTCCCCGCTCAGAACCAGCATAAGTTCAAATTCCATGTGCCAGTGAAACGGCATTTCATAGCGCGGGTGCATTTTATCTACATAATAAAGCTCAATGGGAAAGTCAAAAGTGCCGCGCGTACTGCTTTCATGGGAAGCCAGAAACTTCATGGCAGGCATCTCCTAAAATATCAATATCGTCCAATACAATATCATTATACGCAAAGACGAGGGCAAATTGCAACAGTATAATACAAGTAAAGGACAAAATCCACTTTAGGAGGTACAAACTGTGCAAATCGAAGAAATCAAAGACCAAATCTGCGATGTCTGCCATAAAATGTGGCAGCTTGGCTGGGTCGCTGCCAATGATGGTAATGTCTCGGTTCGGTTGGAGGACGGAACTTTCCTTGCAACGCCTACGGGCATGAGCAAGAGCTTCATCACGCCGGACAAGCTGCTGCGTATTGATGCAAAGGGCAATGTGCTGGAAGGGGCAGAGGGCCTGCGCCCGTCCAGCGAAATCAAGATGCACCTGCGCTGCTACGAAAAGCGCGCCGATGTAAATGCTGTTGTCCATGCCCATCCGCCGGCAGCCACTGGCTTTGCCGTGGCACATCGCCCGATGGATATGTACAACATGATTGAGGATGTGGCAGCCATCGGTGCTGTGCCGCTGACTCCGTATGGAACTCCCAGCACGACGGAGGTGCCGGACGCAATCGAGCCGTATCTCAACGACCACGATGTTATGCTGCTGGAAAACCACGGTGCGCTGACGGTGGGCAGCGATGTCATCACCGCCTATTACCGCATGGAGAGTCTGGAACTGTGGGCAAAAATCACGATCAACGCAATCATTCTCGGCGGCAGCTACGATATTGACCGCAAGAATATTGATAAGCTCATCAATCTCCGCTCCTACTACAAAATTACCGGCAAACACCCCGGCTATCGCAAATTTGAGCGACGCGAAAAAGGTGAGCCGACGGACAAATAAGGAGACACCGTATGCTGAAGAACATTCCGCCTATCCTTAGCCCGGAACTTCTGAAAGTCCTCTGCGAGATGGGACATGGCGACGAAATCATTCTCGCAGACGGAAATTTCCCGGCTGAAAGCATCGGCAAAGATGCCATTGTGATTCGTGCAGACGGGCACGGAACCGTAGAACTGCTGGAGGCCATCCTGCAATTTCTGCCGTTGGATCAGTATGTAGAAAAGCCTGTCGCACTGATGAAAGTGGTAGATGGCGATCCGTGCAAGCCGACTATCTGGGATAGCTATAAACAGAAGTTGAACGAGAGTGGCAATGACCCGGCTAAAATTGAAATGGTGGAGCGCTTTGCGTTTTATGAGCGCGCACGCCATGCCTATGCGATTATCGCCACCGGGGAAAGCGCAATCTATGCCAACGTACTTTTGAAGAAGGGCGTGGTTCAATGAGTAACACAGCAACTGTGCTGGCCTTCGATTTTGGCGCTTCCAGTGGACGTGCGATTCGGGCCGTGTACGATGGCCAAAACCTCACCTACGAGGAAATCCATCGTTTTGAAAATGTCCCCATCGAAAAGGACGGTCATCTCTGCTGGGATGTGGAAACACTGCTGAAGGAAATCCACACAGCCATTCAAAAGGCTGGTACATTTGACAGCTTAGGATTTGATACATGGGGCGTGGATTTCGGCTTACTGGATGCGGACGGCCATCTGCTGGCAAATCCTGTTCATTACCGCGATGCCCGAACGAATGGCAAACCGGAACAGGCCGCTGCCTGTATGCCCGCAGAAGAATTGTATGCCCATACCGGCAACCAAATCATGGCAATCAATACCTTGTTCCAGTTGCTGGCACTGCAGGAGCAGGAACCGGAACTGCTGCAAAAGGCTGAGCAGATCCTCTTTATGCCGGATTTGTTTGCGGCTCTGTTGGGGGCCGAGCCTGTCTGCGAGCGCAGCATTGCTTCCACCAGCCAGATGCTTGACCCCCGCACAGGGCAGTGGAGCAGGGAAGTGCTGACCGCCTATGGCCTGAAGGAAAACCACTTCGCGCCCCTTGTCGCCAGCGGTACGGTGACGGGTACACTTACAACCGGCGCGAAAATCATTGCGGTGGCAGGGCATGATACACAATGCGCCTCGGCTGCTATGCCGTGTGCCGAGGAAGATGCCGAACATACGGCATTTCTCTCCTGCGGCACGTGGAGCCTGCTGGGAACGGAATTGGACACCCCGATTCTGACGGCGGACAGCTGCCAAAGCGGGCTGTCCAACGAACTCGGAGCAAACGGAAAAATCAACTACCTGAAAAATATCATCGGTCTTTGGCTGATTCAGGAAAGCCGCCGTGAGTACAAGCGCCGCGGACAGGCATATTCTTTCGCGGAGCTGGAGCAACAGGCACTTGCCGCCGAACCGCTGCGCAGTTTTATTGACCCGGATGCCCCGGAATTTGTTGCCCCCGGCGACCTGCCGGGCAGAATACAGGAATTTTGCCGCAAAACCGGCCAGCCCGTCCCGGAAACGGTGGGAGCCGTAATGCGCTGCATTTATGAGAGCCTTGCTCTGAAATATCGCTATGCGATAGAGCAGCTCTCCGCTGTAACAGGCCGGACTTTTACGACCCTGCACGTTTTGGGAGGCGGCACAAAAGACCGTCTGCTTTGCCAGATGACGGCAGACTGCTGCGGCCTTACAGTAAAGACAGGCCCGGTGGAAGCTACGGCGCTCGGCAACATTATGATTCAGTTGAAAGCCTTGGGGTTGCTGGACTCCATCACACAGGGGCGTCGCCTGATTGCGGAGACAGAGGTCATTAAAACATATACCCCAAGCACACAGAACTATGCGGAATGGAACGCCGCTTATGATTGTTTCAAAACCCTATTATAATAAGGAAGGTGCAACTATGCTGTATCCTAAAATTGGTATTCGCCCTGTCATCGATGGACGCTGGGGCGGTGTCCGTGAAAGCCTGGAAAATCAGACGATGCGCATGGCAGAAAATGCCGCCAAGCTGATTTCGGAGAACCTCAAGTACCCCGATGGTACGCCGGTGCAGTGCGTGATCGGCTGTACGACGATTGGCGGCGGTGCCGAGGCTGCCCGCGTGGCAGAGCAGTTCTCTACCCAGAATGTTACGGCAACGCTGTCTGTGACCCCCTGCTGGTGCTATGGTACCGAGACGTTCGACATGGACCCCAACACCATCAAGGCAGTCTGGGGCTTCAATGGCACCGAGCGCCCCGGCGCGGTGTATCTGGCTGCGGTTCTGGCAGCACACGCCCAGCGCGGTCTGCCTGCTTTCTCCATTTATGGCCATGACGTGCAGGAAGCCAACGATGATACGATTCCCGATGACGTGGCCGAGAAAATCCTGCGCTTTGCCCGCGGTGCTGTTGCCGCAGGCTGGATGAAGAACAAAGCCTACGTCAATATTGGCGCTGTGACGATGGGGATTGCCGGCAGCTTCTGCGATGCAGGAGTTCTGCAAAAGTATTTCGGCATCCGCGCCGAGTGGGTGGACGAGGTCGAGATCCTGCGCCGCATTTCCATCGGTATCTATGACCACGACGAATATGAAAAGGCGCTGGCATGGGTGTGCGAGAACTGCAAAGAGGGCTTTGATAAGAACCTCGGCAAGAATCTGCCACCCGTCATCACGAAGTCGAAGATCGTTCCGGCTGACAAGGATTGGGAGTTTATCGTCATGTCGGAGTTCTTGGGCGCGAGCATGCTGCTGCTGGGCGTGTCGGTGGCCGCCTTCGTGGTAGCCACGTCGCTGCTCGGGCGCGACGCGCACGTGGAGGAGGAGTACCTGGCGCTCATGGAGCGGCGCGAGCGCCAGGAGGCGCGCCTCGGGCAGCTGCGCGACCAGGCGTCGCGCGATGCCCTCACCGGCCTGCGGACCGTCGAGGACCTGCTGGAGCACGGGCGTCCGTTCGCCGTCGCCTACCTCGACATGAACGGCCTCAAGGCCGTCAACGACACGTTCGGCCACGAGGCGGGCGACGCCTGCCTCGTCAGGCTCGCCGACGCCCTGCGCTCGTCGTTTCCCGGCCGGGCGGCGTTGTGCCGCATGAGCGGCGACGAGTTCCTCGTCGTGCTCCCCGAAGGCGACGAGCGCGAGGTCGGGCGGCATGCCGGGGAGGCGCTCGAGGTGCTGGCCGCCCAGCCGGTCGAGGGCGTGGGGGCTGTGTCGTTCTCGTTCGGCACGGCTGCATCGGGCTGCGAGGGGGAGTCCGCCGCCGCCCTCGTCGCGCGGGCCGACCGCGCCATGTACCAAAGCAAGCGCGCCTACCACGGCCGGGTTTCAGGCGGTGCCCGATGAGAGTCGCGCCCTTCGCGATCAGCGCCGTGTGCTACTTCTTGTTCAACGCGGCCATGTTCGCCGGCCTCGAGGCCCAGGCGGGCTTCGCCGCCCCGAGGCGCGGCGCCGAGATTGCCGTGTTCGCCGGGAACTACCTCGCATTCGCGGCGCTCAGCATGCTGCAGTTCAACCTGGTGGCCAACTGGCTCGTCATCTGCGTGCTGTTCCTGTTCGAGATCAAATGGGCCTTCAGGTGCCCCTGGCGGGCCTCGCTGCTCTGCGCGCTGCTCGTCTCCCTGGTGGGGCTTGGCGCCAACGAGTTCGCGCGGTCGCTGTGCGCCATCGCCTTCGACGTGCCGCAGAGCGCGTTCAGCAACGACATCGGCGAGGAGGGGAACTTGAAGACGGTTCCCGTGGCGCTCGGGTTCCTGCTCGGCGCCCTGCTCCTGTGCGTGCAGCGGCGCGTGCTGCGCCACGGCGAGACGGCCGTGGTGTACGGGAACGACCGCTCGCGCCGGTTCGTGCTGGCCATGGGCGTGCTCGGGCACCTGTACCTCTGCTCCATCCTGCTGCTGTACTACGTGGACGTCAACGCGCTCGTGGTGAAGGTGTGGGCGCTCAAGGCGTCGGTGAGCGTTTTCGCCAGCCTGTCGCTGGCATTCTACTACGCGTACCGGACGGCCGCGGTCATACGGCGCAGCGAGGAGCGCCGCCTGTTGGAGCGCGAGGTGGCCGAGCGCGAGCACGAGGGCGACAAGCTGCAGGACATCGTCCGGCGCGACGAGCTCACCGGATGCTGCTCGCGCCGTTTCGCCGCGCCAATGTCGGTGTTGCCATGATGCTGGCTGACTACATCA
>OGXI01002953.1_pt1 | contig 12095 bp, 10 predicted proteins | sample 1576221 | NCBI WGS metagenome assembly OGXI01 (sample SAMEA3541523, study PRJEB24748) | human gut metagenome | biome: human gut; feature: human-associated habitat; material: faeces | place: China | collected 2012
TGGCTGCGGCTGCGGGCAGCGCTGCGCCTGCGGCCAGCAGGCCCAGCAGGGCGGCAATGTCCTCTTTGCGATGACGCCCGAAAAGTGCGGGGCGTTCGATGTGGTGGCCCAGAAACTTGGGGTGCTGGCCTCGGCGTGGAACTGCAAAACGGCCGAGAGCATCGTGCCGGCCGAGGGCTTTCTGCTGGGCGGCGGGCAGCGGTATGAGCTGAGCGACCCGTTCGAATCCTCCATGGCGGTGCAGCTGCGGGACGATGCGGCGGTGTATGCCGTCACCGGGGACGAGGGCGTCCCGCTGATTTGGAGCACCGAACTCGGCAAGGGCCGGGTGGTGGTGGACAACATCGGCGTCTACGACAAGGTCATGCGAGGCTTTTATGCGGCCTCGTACAGCCTGCTGGGGGAGGCCTGCGCCTACCCGGTGCTCAACAGCGCCGTCTTTTTTCTGGACGACTTTCCCTCGCCGGTGCCGGAGGGCGACGGCCAGTACATCCGGCAGGATTACGGCCTGAGCATCGCGGATTTCTACGCCAAGGTCTGGTGGCCGGACCTCGTCCAGCTGGCCGAGCAGTTCGGCATCCGGTACACGGGCGTCATGATCGAGAACTATGAGGACGACACCACCGACCCGCCCCTCCGCCAGAGCGATACCCAGCCGTTCCGCTATTTTGGCGGGCTGCTGCTGCGGCAGGGCGGGGAAGTGGGCTTCCACGGCTACAACCACCAGCCCCTCGTTCTGCCACAGACCGATTACGCCGGTCTGTACGACTACAACCCATGGCCCAGCGCCGACGCCATCGTCGCAGCCATGGACGAGCTGACGGCGTTCCAGCGGGCGGTCCTGCCCTATGCCGACGGTTCGGTGTATGTGCCGCCGTCCAACATCCTGTCGGCCTCCGGGCGGGCGATCTTAGGCCAGCGGGTGCCGCAGGTGCGCACCATCGCCAGCTCCTACCTCGAAGACGGCACCGACCTGCCCTATGTGCAGGAATTTGGCGTGGCAGCGGACGGCATCGTGGAAGAACCGCGCATCGTGTCCGGCGGCATGGTGAACGAGCCTTATATGCAGCTGGCCGCGCTGAGCGAGCTGAACTTCCACTTCGTCAGCACCCACTTCATGCACCCGGATGACCTGCTGGACGTGGACCGCGGCGCAGCGGAAGGCTGGGAGGTCTACAAGGGCGGGCTGGAACGCTACCTGACCTGGCTCTCGACGGCAGCGCCCGGCCTGCGGATGCAGACGGCCAGCGAGTGCGCCGGGGCCATCCAGCGGTTTTCGGGCGTGAATGTGACGCTGCAGAGCGCCGCCGACGCCTGGACCCTGACGCTGGGCAATTTCACCGACGAAGCGTGGCTGCTGTTCCGCGCGAACGAGGGGGTGCCCGGCCGCGTGACCGGCGGGCAGCTGACCTGCCTGACCGGGAAACTCTACCTGCTCAAGGCGGAAAACACGGTCGTGACCATCGAACGAAAGGAGGGGTGAACCATGCGCATCTGTCTGGTGCTGGAAGGTTCCTACCCGTATGTCTATGGCGGGGTATCCACCTGGATGCACAGCTGCATCCGCTCCATGCCGGAGCACGAATTTGTTCTCTGGGTCATCGGTGCGAACGCGAAGGACAGAGGCCGCTTCGTCTATGAGCTGCCGCCCAACGTGGTGGAAGTGCACGAAGTATTTCTGGATGACGCGCTGCGGCTGCGCGGGGAGGCAAAGCCGCAGCCGTTCACCGAAGAGGAGCAGGCCGCGCTGGAGGAGCTGGTGCGGCTGGGCAGCCCGGACTGGGCGGTGCTGTTCCGGCTGTTCGGCGAAAAAAAGGCGCACCCGCTGGCCTTTTTGCAGAGCCGGGCGTTCATGCAGATGTTCACAAAGATCTGCGCGGAGGAGTACCCCTACACGGCCTTTGCGGATGCGTTCCACACGGTGCGGTCCATGCTGCTGCCAGTGCTCTATCTGCTCACGGGGGAGGTGCCCAAAGCGGACCTCTACCATGCCATCTGCACCGGTTACGGCGGGCTGCTGGCCTGCCGGGGCGGCAGTACCTTTCACCGGCCGGTGCTGCTGACGGAACACGGCATCTACACCCGCGAGCGGGAGGAGGAGATCATCCGGGCCGAGTGGGTGCGGCCGGATTTCAAGGAGCGGTGGATCCGATTCTTCTACATGCTGTCGGAGCAGATCTACCGGCAGGCGTTCCGGGTGACGAGCCTGTTCACGAGCGCCCGCAGCATCCAGATCGGGATGGGGTGCCCGGCGGAAAAGTGCGTCGTCATCCCGAACGGCATCCCGTACGAGACCTTCTGCGGCATCCCGCTCAAGGCGGAGGACGGCTGGGTGGACATCGGGGCGCTGGTGCGGCTGGCCCCCATCAAGGACATCAAGACCCTGCTCTATGCCTTTTGGGAACTGAGCGCCCGGCGGAAGAACGTCCGGCTCCACATCCTGGGCGGGGTGGACGATGCGGAGTACGCGGCCGAGTGCACGGCACTGGCCCGGCAGCTGGGGCTGGAGAACGTCCGGTTCACCGGGCGGGTGGACAGCGCCGCGTACCTGCACCGGCTGGACTTCACCGTCCTGACCAGCATTTCGGAGGGGCAGCCGCTCTCGGTGCTGGAATCGCTGGCGGCCCGCCGCCCCTGTGTGACCACCGATGTGGGCTGCTGCCGGGAGCTGCTGGAAGGAGCCCCCGGTGACACACTGGGCCGGGCCGGGTACTGTGTGCCGCCCATGTACCGGCAGGGCCTCGCGGACGCGATGGAGAAACTCTGCGCGAGCCGCGCCCTGCGGGAGAAGCTGGGCGCGGTCGGGCAGAAGCGGGTGGCGCAGGATTATCGCTACGAACAGATGCTGGAGCAGTACCGTGCCCTGTATGCAGAGACCGCGCAGGCGCACGGCCTGCCGGATCAAACGGATTCGGAGGAATTATGGCTGGAATTGGGTTCGAACTGAAAAAGCTGTTCCGCCGCAAAGGGCTGCTGGCGGGTCTGCGGGCCTACGGCTGCGCGGGCATCCTCTGCACCGGGCCGATGCTGCTGGGTGTGCTGCTGCAATTGGGCATCCTGGTGCTCTGCGGCTGGGCCGGGGCGGCGAAGACCGAGCAGGACCTTCTGGTCTGCATGGTGACGGACACCCTGCTGGCTTCGCTCACCGTGACGAGCCTGTTTGCCATGCCGGTGACCCGGTTTCTGGCGGACATGCTCTATGAAGAGCAGGAGCAGCTGGTGCTGCCCTCATTCTGGGGCGCGAACGCTCTGCTGCTGGCGGGCGGATGTGGGCTGTATGGGCTGTTTCTGCTGGTGTCCGGTGCGACGCTTTTGCAGGGGCTGCTTTGCCTGGCCCTCTTTGCGGAGATGATCGTGAACTGGAACGCCATGAGCCTCCTGACCGCCCTCAAGGACTACCGCAGCGTCCTCATCGCCTTTGCGGCGGCGGTGGGCACGGCCTTCGGGGCCGGGGCGCTGCTGGTGCTGCTGGCGCGCGCTCCGGCGCTGGAAGGCTTTCTCTTTGCAGTGGCGCTGGGGTACGGCGTCATGCTGATGCTGGACGTCTGGCGGCTCTGCCGCTATTTTCCGGACCGGCAGGGCAGCCCCTGGCTCTTTCTGCGCTGGGTGGACCGCTTTCTGCCGCTGGCCCTGACGGGCCTGTGTACCGACATCGGGCTGTTTGCCCACCTCGTGCTGGTCTGGCTGGGCCCCATCGGTGTGCAGGTGAAGGGGCTGTTCTACGGGGCACCGTATTACGACGTCCCGGCATTGCTGGCCTTTCTGAGCATCCTGGTCACCACGGTGAACTTCGTGGTGTCGGTGGAAGTGCAGTTCTACCCCCGCTACCACACCTACTACAGCTTGTTCAACGACGGCGGCGTGGTGGGCGACATCACCGCCGCCGGTTTTCAGGTGTCAGAGTTCCGGCATCTGCGAGTGTCTGGATCAGACCGTCTGTGATGCGAAGGGCGACAAGACGTTCTGTATCAGATGCAGGATCAATTAGAAAACCATTTTTTATAAGCATAATTCATCCTCCTTTTGCTGTTAAGTATACCGTATTTTTGATAGAGATTCAAATTTATTAGAAAATGTGTTATCATAAACGCACCGTAACATGAAAAAAAAGAGGGCAGAAAGGTTATCTCTGAATTTTACCGGATCCAGACAATCGTTCTGCGGAAAGAAGGAGTAAATGAAAGAATACGATTATCTGATTGTCGGAGCAGGTCTTTATGGAGCTGTCATGGCACATGAATTAAAGAAAAAAGGGAAGAAATGTCTTGTGATTGACCGAAGAGATCATATTGCAGGAAATATTTACTGTGAGGACATAGAAGGAATCCATGTACATAAATATGGTGCACATATTTTCCATACGTCTGATAAAAAGATATGGGATTACATGAATCAGTTCGCGGAATTTAATAATTACATCAATTCACCGGTAGCAGTTTATAAAGATGAACTTTATAACCTGCCATTTAATATGAATACATTCAGTAAGATGTTTAATATTGCAACTCCGGCTGAAGCAAAAGCAAAGATTCAGGCAGAGATTGAGGAGTTAGGTATTACAGAGCCTAAGAACTTAGAAGAACAGGCTCTTTCTCTGGTTGGACGTTCTGTATATGAAAAGCTGATAAAGGGGTATACCGAGAAACAGTGGGGAAGAGACTGTAAGGAACTTCCTTCATTTATCATTAAGCGTCTTCCTCTTCGGTTTATTTATGATAATAATTATTTTAATGATCGTTTTCAGGGAATTCCTATGGGTGGATATACGGCTATTGTAGAGAAAATGTTAGAAGGTTCGGATGTTCTGCTGAATACAGATTATTATGAGTTTAGAAAAGAGAATCCAGATATTGCTGCCAAAACAGTATACACGGGAATGCTTGACCAGTATTTTGATTACAGATATGGCGTATTAGAATATAGAAGTGTTCGCTTTGAAACAGAAAAGCTGGATATGGAGAACTATCAGGGCAATGCAGTAGTAAATTATACAGAGCGTGAAGTTCCATATACCCGTATTATCGAACATAAACATTTTGAATATGGAACACAGCCAGTTACGGTAATTTCCAGAGAATATCCAAGTGAATGGAAGTTAGGTGAAGAACCATATTATCCAGTAAATGATGCAAAGAATGAAACTGTAGCAGAGAAATATCGTGCGCTGGCAGCGGCAGAGAAAAATGTAATTTTCGGTGGTCGTCTGGGAGAATATCGTTATTACGATATGGATAAAGTGATTGAAAAAGCATTAAAGGCTGTTGAGGAAGAAACAGGGATATAATTCAACTGTAAAAGGAAAAATGGAAATATGAATAATGTATTGAATGAGGGAAAAGAGGATTTTTCTAGACCAATATTGTGGATAGTAATCCCATGTTACAATGAAGAAGATGTGCTTCCAATTACAGCACCTATGTTTTTAGAACAGATTCAGACAATGATTTCAAAGGAGAAAATCAGTGCGAAAAGCAGGATTTTATTTGTGAATGATGGCTCGAAGGATTCGACATGGGATATTATATGTAAGCTGGCGCAGGATGATGAACATTATATTGGAATTAGTCAGAGCAGAAACAGAGGGCATCAGAATGCTGTACTTGCGGGATTGATGGAAGCAAGGGATGTTTGTGATATTACAATTTCCATTGATTGTGATGGTCAGGATGATATTACAGTAATGGAGAGGATGGTAGATGAATATTTAGCTGGAGCAGAAGTAGTATATGGTGTTAGGAGTAAGCGTGATACAGATACATTTTTTAAAAGGTTTACAGCAGAAAGTTTTTATAAACTTCTTGATAAGATGGGAGTAGAAACGGTTTATAATCATGCTGATTACAGATTGATCAGCGCGAGAGTATTGCAGGAGTTTGCAGGTTTTCAGGAAGTAAATATTTTTTTAAGAGGTATGATTCCGCTTGTGGGATATAAAAGTACTACTGTTTATTACGAACGTCACGAAAGAATTGCGGGAGAAAGCCACTATCCGTTGAGTAAAATGCTTGCCATTGCAGTTGATGGGATAACCAGTTTGTCCGTCAGGCCGATTTCTATTATAACAGGAGCCGGCTGTGTAGTGAGTCTTATTGGATTTGTGGGAATTATATGGGCTATTATAACAGCTATTCTCGGGAATGCAGTGCCAGGCTGGGCATCCATTGTTTGTATCGTTTGTTTCCTTGGCGGCATTCAATTACTTTCGCTTGGAGTTATTGGAGAATATATTGGGAAGATATATCTGGAATCAAAACATCGTCCAAGATATATAATCAGTGATAAAACTTGGGAGCCATATGAGAGGCATTACAAAGGATGATAAGGAATATATGTTAAGTTTTTGGCAGGAAAGAGTAAAGTAAAAAAGATTGTATTAAAATAATTACTTCCTCTTGATTTCCTAACCATTTTAAGTATAATAAGTAGTATAAAGAAGTAATTAATATCACAGGGGTTATCAAAGAAGGTATATTTGTTTGCAACAAGTATGCCTTCTTTTTCTTTTTTGGAATTTAAATATAATCAGAAGGGGTAATTTTTACTTTTTATATGCGATTTATATGAGATGAAGTGGTATGAGGGATTAGTACATAGAGAGGTGAGATGTATGAATACTTTACAGACAAATGACTGGCTGATTTTGAATTCTATTATTTATGAGATTTATACAACGGCGGATTTCGATCAGATGAGAAGGAAGTTTTTAGAGCAGATGAAGATGCTTGTGGATTTTGACAGTGCAGATTTTTATCTGGCATCTTACGGGGAGGAATACCATCTTAAGGCTCCGGTTACATATCATTGTGATGAGGATTTATCGGAGGTTTATGACAGTATTGACTACAGTAGAGGGATTATGTACAGTGGGAAGAGTATCGTATATCGTGAGACAGATATTATTTCTGATGATATGAGAGTGAAAACGGAATATTATCAGAAGGTATATAAGCCGAATAACTGGCATTATTCTTTGCAGATGATCATGGCAAAAGAGAAGAAGTTTCTTGGAGTGGTAACGATGTACCGCAATATTGGGAAGAATGATTTTAGTCATGATGAAGTATTTTTGGTGGATACGTTGAAGGATCATATGGCGTACAGATTATGGCAGCAGAAACAAAGTCGTATGCAGTTTGGTGAGAAGCTTACGGTGTCGGCAGCGACGGAGAAGTTTGGGCTTACAAAGCAGGAACATAATATTTTGCATCTGTTAATGGAAGGAAAGGATAACAGTTTTATCTGCGATTATTTATCTATTAGTATCAATACGTTAAAGAAGCATATTTTAAATATCTATCGGAAGCTGGGAATCCGTAACAGGGTACAGCTGTTTAAGAAGATAAGGGAAAAGGAATAAAAGTAAATTTATTACGTTATTTGTGAGTACATATTTAAAAAAATAATTAAAAAGTAGTAAGAAAATGGTTAAATGGGTGACTTGTATTAAATATCTTAATGGAGTATAGTCACAAGTATCAAAAGCAAGGGAGCTGTAAGTGATAGATACAGCTTCCTTTTTTATAGTTTTTTTTAATTGTTTTTTTATTATGGGACAAATAAAGGAGGATATAGCATATGAAGGAATTAGTTATGATTATTCGACCGGAGAAGTTAGAAGATATTAAGCATATTTTGGATAAAAATGCTTCGTATCACTGCGCTCTTAATGCTCGCTTGTAACGCTTACATTATGAGCTTGCTCTGAAAGTTGTGTTTGATGCGATAAAAAATGAAAACCTTTATTCTGACAAAGAGATGTGTTATAACTATCTTTGGAATTTTTTTAGTTAATATGAAAATATATATGGGCTTCTGAAACTCTAAAATCTGTGATAAAAACATAGTGGTTAATTAATGTTGCATCTATAAGGGCTTAGGGAGACATATATAAGGAAAGGAATGAAGAAAAAGCATGTTAATGAAGAAATGTAAGATTGTTCTGACGGTGCTGCTGACCTGCCTTCTGCTGGGCAATACATTTGGCAGTGTGGCGGTAAATGCTGCAGAAGCTTCTGACACTCAAGCAGAACAGACAACAGCAAATACAGATGAGTACAAGGCATTTTGGTTTTCCTACTATGATTATACTGCTTACAGAGCAAAGTATAAAAAGAGAAATGCCACAACATTTAAAAAGTATTTTACACAGGCAGTAAAAAAGGGAAAAAGCCTTGGAATGAACTGTATAATCGTCCATGTCCGCCCATTTGGGGATGCGATGTATAAGTCGAAATATTTTCCATGGTCAAAGTGTATTTCCGGTAAACAGGGAAAGAATCCAGGATATGATCCATTAAAAATTATGACACAGGTAGCACATGCAAACGGGATGAAGATTGAAGCGTGGATTAATCCGTATCGTGTAGCATCTGGTTCCACGAATTATAAGAAGCTTTCTACAAAAAATCCAGCAAGAAAGTGGCATAATAAGAAAAAGACACGCCGTAATGTTTTAGCTTATAAAGGAAGCCTGTATTACAATCCAGCGAAAGCCCAGGTAAGAAACCTGATCGTAAACGGAGTAAAAGAAATCGTAGAGAATTACGATGTTGATGGAATACATATGGATGATTATTTTTATCCAGCTTTCAGCTCATCAAATGTAAACTCTGCCTTTGATGCAAAAGAATACAGAGCTTCTACAATGGCAAAAGGAAAGCAAAATATCGTAAGCTTTAGAAGAGAACAGGTAAATATGCTGGTAAAGGCGATTCACAGGGCGGTAAAATCTATTGATCCAAGTGTGACATTTGGAATCAGCCCGGCAGGAAATATTGATAATCTCACAAGCAGATATTCATATTATGTTGATATCAACAAGTGGCTCAATTCTTCTGATTATGTAGATTATATCTGCCCACAGATTTACTGGGGATTCAAACATCCGTATGCGAAGTTTGATAGAGTAACGAATCGATGGATGAATGCAGCAAAAAGTAAAAAAGTAAAGGTATATATAGGAATTGCCGTATACCGCGCAGGCCATAATATCGGAGCTGGTTCTGCAGAACGAAGAGAGTGGAGAACCGATGCCAATATACTTAAAAAACAGGTACAGTATGCGAGAAAGAAAGGCTGCGATGGATTTGCTTTCTTTGATTATCAGGATCTGAAAAGTAAGAAAAGCGCCAAGGCAGTAAAACAACTGAAGAAAGTACTGAAATATTAAATTGAAATATTAATCTAACTCTATGGCAGTGATTCATGTATAAAATGCAGAATCACTGCCATATTTTTATATCAGATGTGAGATGACTCCCACCTCGCAGCAAGAATGCCGGGGCATTTTTGAAAAAAAGTTTGGCTATTGAGAAAAAATCTCAAATAAATTATTGACTTCTAATGAATATTAGAGCATACTAACTAGATAAGAGTGTATAAAATAAAAGTAAGGTTTAACAAACGTACAAAAGAAAGAGGTTATTATGTTACCATTAACGATGGCAAGTCAGGGAGAAACGGTGACAATTAAAAAGATTGGTGGAAAACAGGAGACAAAGAAATTCTTAGAGACATTAGGATTTGTTGTTGGTGGAACAATTACAGTTGTTTCTGAGATTAATGGCAATATGATCGTGAATGTGAAGGATTCTAGAGTTGCCATTGGAAAAGATATGGCGAATAAAATTATGGTCTAGATTCTATCTGATTTAAAACCTGAATAAGATAATAATACAGTGCTTATTGAGAATAAATAATGCCAGGCGAGGGTAAGTGAGAAAAAATCTCATTTGTGAATATTTTACTTGTAATTTCTCCTCGGTTGGCTTATTATTGCGTGAAAAGAAAAGTAACGCTACATAAGATTATATTATCAGGAGGTCATAGATATGTTTGAATGTTTAACTAAAATTAACTGGAAAAAAGTAGGTTTATTTGCATCAGGTACTTTATTCGGAACAGCAGGTATCAAGGTTTTAGCAAGTGATGATGCTAAAAAGGTTTATACAAACTGTACAGCAGCAGTTTTAAGAGCAAAAGAAACTGTTATGAATACAGTGACAACTGTTCAGGAGAATGCTGAGGATATTTACGAAGGTGCAAAGCAGATTAACGAAGAACGTGCAGAAGCTAAGGTAGCAGCAGAATTTGCAGCAGAAGCTGAGGAAGAAGAAACAGAAGAGACAACAGAGGATTCTGAAGCAGAGACAACAGAAGCTGAGGAAACTGCAGAAGAAAAATAGTTATAGCTATTAAGGTAAAGAGAAAGATATGTACAGATTATAGTACTACATGAAGTCTCTGTAATCTTGATATCAACTATCATAAGATAGAATCAGACTGAAAATGGAAAAGAGACTGCGGTATATGTGCGGTCTCTTTTTTTAACAGTTGATGTAATAAAGAGGTGAATATTTTGAAGTTTCAGATAAAACATGAGATAAAAGGAAGAATACGTTTTCATGTAGTTCAGAAGAAACAGATGACCTGTGAGCAGGCAGATATTCTGTTATATTATCTGGAAAATATGGAAGGCGTGGAATCTGTAAAAGTTTATGACAGAACAGCAGATGCAGTTGTTTGTTATAAAGCGGATGCGGATGGCCTTGTACGAAAAAATATTATTAAAGGAATACAAAAATTTGTTTATGAAAAGGTTGAAGTACCGGATGGCATTATTGAAAACTCCGGAAGAAATCTGAATCGTGAATTTCAGGAAAAAATGATCGGACAGATTATGGCACATTATGCAAGAAAGATTTTATTACCGGCGCCGTTTCGTGCAGTGTATACAGGGGTAAAATCTATTGGATATATATGGAAAGGAATTCGGACTCTTGCACAGCGTAAGTTAGAAGTACCGGTACTTGATGCGACAGCAATCGGAGTATCTATTCTTCGAGGCAATTATGATACAGCAAGCTCCGTCATGTTCCTTCTTGGAATTGGAGAGCTGCTAGAAGACTGGACACATAAGAAATCCGTAGGTGATCTCGCAAGAATTATGTCACTGAATGTAGAAAAGGTATGGCTAAAGACAGAGGATGGAGAAGTTCTCGTGCCATATTCACAGATTAAACAGGGTGACAGCATTGTCGTACACATGGGAAATGTTATTCCGTTTGATGGCATTGTAAGTGCCGGGGAGGCAATGGTTAACCAGGCTTCTCTCACCGGGGAATCCATGCCGGTAAGAAAGGCAGATCAGGCATCTGTTTATGCCGGAACAGTTGTAGAAGAAGGAGAAATCACTGTTGAAGTAAAAGCAGTCGGTGGAAGTGGACGCTACGACAAGATCGTTACAATGATCGAAGATTCACAGAAATTAAAATCAGGTCTTGAGGGCAAGGCAGAACATTTGGCAGATAAACTCGTACCATATACTTTAGCAGGAACTGGACTTGTATATTTGGCTACGAGAAATGCAACAAAAGCAATCGCCGTTCTCATGGTTGATTTCTCCTGTGCGTTAAAACTTGCCATGCCAATCTCTGTATTGTCCGCGATACGTGAAGCAAGCCAGCATAACGTAACTGTAAAAGGCGGTAAATATATGGAAGCCGTTGCAGAGGCAGATACGATCGTGTTCGATAAGACGGGAACGTTAACAAAAGCAGAGCCAACAGTGGCAGAAGTTGTCCCATTTGGAGGAAATAATGCAGATGAAATGCTTCGTATGGCAGCATGTATGGAAGAACATTTTCCACATTCCATGGCAAAAGCAGTTGTAGATGCGGCATTAAAGAAAGACCTTGATCATGAAGAAATGCACTCAAAAGTGCAGTATGTTGTAGCACATGGAATTTCCACAACGATCGAAGGAAAAACAGCCATAATCGGAAGCTATCATTTTGTATTTGAAGATGAAAACTGCAAGATTCCAGAAGGAGAAGAAGCAAAATTTGAAGCACTTCCAGAAGAATACTCCCATTTATATCTTGCATTAGAAGGCACACTTGCTGCCGTCATCTGCATCGAAGACCCTCTACGTGAGGAAGCAGCAGATGTCATTAAAAAGCTGAAAAAAGCAGGAATCACAAAAGTTGTTATGATGACCGGAGACAGCGAGAGAACCGCCGCCGCCATCGCAAAACATGTTGGCGTTGATGAATATTATTCTGAAGTACTTCCGGAAGATAAAGCAAACTTTATCA
>OGXI01002959.1_pt1 | contig 12075 bp, 9 predicted proteins | sample 1576221 | NCBI WGS metagenome assembly OGXI01 (sample SAMEA3541523, study PRJEB24748) | human gut metagenome | biome: human gut; feature: human-associated habitat; material: faeces | place: China | collected 2012
CAGTTTGCTCGTTCTAAGGCCGGTGCTGAAGCTTGGGTAGCAGACAAGAGAGCAGAAATAGAAGCAGGTCTTTCTTCTACTCAGAAGATACTTGCAGACAGAGCAGATATTAGCGTTCAGCCACAGTGTTCAATGGCTATTATTGATTACCATACCGGTGAAATAAAGGCTATTGCCGGTGGTAGAGGTGAAAAGACAGTAAACAGAGGTTTCAACAGAGCTACAGATTCAGCTAGACAGCCAGGTTCTGTATTTAAGGTATTGGCTGCTTATGCTCCGGCTATTGACTTGGGCAAAATAACAGCTGCATCTACTATCGTCGATGAACCTTACACAACAGCTGACGGATACACTCCTAAGAACTGGTGGGGTAACAGCTACAGAGGTGCTGTAACTCCTAGAACAGGTATCAGAGATTCCATGAACGTTGTAGCAGTAAAGGTAATGGTTGAAACAGGTATTGACCTTTGCTACGATTACTTATTAAACTTTGGTTTTACTACTCTTGAAAACGATAACCATGCAGCTACAGCTCTTGGTGGTCTTACAAAGGGTGTTACACAGGTTGAATTGGCAGCAGCTTATGGTACGTTAGCAAATCAGGGTCAGTACATCAGACCTATGTTCTACGACAAGGTTCTTGACCACGATGGCAATGTTCTCCTTGAAAATACTAAGGAAACAAGACAGGTTGTTAAGCCATCAACTGGATATATTGTTACACAGCTTATGACAAGTGTTGTTAAGGAAGGTACTGGTACAGCAGCTAACTTTAAGCAGTCTAATATGCCTCTTGCAGGTAAGACCGGTACAACAACTGATTCTAAGGACTTAACATTTGTTGGTTATACTCCTTACTATGTAGCAAGTATTTGGTATGGTTATGATAGATATGACAAGAAAGTTCCTAATATGAACGGCTTTAACCAAACTACACACTTAAAGGTATGGAATAAGGTTATGGAACAGGTAAATGAAGGTATGGAAGTCAAGGACTTCGATATGCCTAACGATGTTGTAAAGGCTACAGTTTGTAAAATATCCGGTAAGTTGGCAAGTAGTTATTGCCCAGCTATAACAGATTACTTTGAAAAGGGTACAGCTGTTTCTACATACTGTTCAGGTAACCACAGAGGATATTCTTCTTACGGTAGTTCTAGTAACTCAAACAGCTCTACATATACTAAGAAGAAGAAAAAGTCATCTTATTCTTCAAGTGGCAACAGCTATAGTAGTTCAGGAAGTAGCTCAAGTAGTTCATCTTCTACAGGAGGAAGTTCTTCATCGTCTGATAGTAGTTCTTCATCAAGTGGAAGCAGTTCAGGACAATCTTCATCAAGCTCAAGTGGACAGTCTTCGTCTACTTCTTCAAGTGGTTCTTCATCTAGTTCAGGTGATTCATCACAGAGCAGTGGAAGTGGAGATTCACAACAATAATAAAGCAGTATTACAGCCGAGGAGGGCATCTTCCTCGGCTTTGCCTTGCAAGAAATGCTTGCATTTCTTGCAATTAGTCTAAGGTAGGGACCAGCCGTGAAAAATATGGCACTAAAAACCAGTACCATATTTTTGTCCCCTCCTCACTCGGGCAAAGCCCGAGTTGCGGAATTAGTTTAAGAAAACCAAGGTTTTCTTAACAACTTTCCTTTGATAATCTAAAAAAATATGTAAATACATTTGTCAAAAATTGCAAATTATTTTCTAAAATTAGCTTTTTTGACACTCTGAGCAGGCTGTTACAGCCTGTTATTTTTTTACCTGTACTTCAAATATTCCAAAAACTTTTCTACAGCAAGGGATATTGTTTTTTTGTTACGGAAAGCAAGTCCAATATTGCGATATGCCGGAATATCCAGTTCTTTGAACACTAATTTGTAGGGTATTCTTCTTAAAATAAGTTCAGGTAGAATACTTATGCCTAAGCCACTTTCCACCATAGACATAATTGCATAGTCGTCCCAAGTTGTAAAATGTATTTTAGGAGATATGCCGTTTTGTTCAAATATTTTTGATATGTCAGAGTTATTCCCCTTGTCTAGCATTAAAAAAGGCTCATTACATAAATCTGATAGACTTACTTTTTCTTTGTTTGCTAGGTAATGATTTTCAGGTAAAACAACTAATAATTTGTCCTTTGCCAAGAAAATAGTTTCAAGGTCTTTGTGGGTTGGTATACGCAAAAAACCACAGTCTACCCTGCCCTCTAAAATCCAATTTTCAATTTCACTATAATCTCCAAGCAATAATTCGTAGTCAATGTTTGGATAATTTTTTTGAAATTCCTTTATAATGTTAGGTAGCCAATGAGTTGCAACACTAGAAAAAGTCCCAATTCTGATTATACCTGATTGAAGTCCGTTGAGTTCATCAACCTGCATTTGTAGTTTTTTATATTCTTCACATAGGCTTTTGGCGTAAGGAAGTAATTTCAAACCGTCAGAAGTTAGCTTAACTCCAGCCTTGCTACGCTCCAATACAGATATTTTCCATTCTTTTTCAAGGTCATTTATCATACGGCTAATGGCAGATTGTGAGTAGTTTAATATTTCAGCAGCCTTTGTAAAACTACCATATTCAACAGTAGTTACAAAGGCCATATATTTAGATATATTCATATCCATATTTATCAGTCCTTATACTATGCAATATTGTAATAAATAAAATTAAAAACATTCGCTTTTGTAAATGATAACTCAATGATATAATAATCTCCAAATAAAGTCAATAAAAGTGGAGGTAGTTATGTTTTACGTAAGTGAAATTTTTAAAGATAAACCCAATAAATTTGATACAGAATTACAGGAAAAAGTTTATGCTACATTGGAAAAGTTGAATATTCCCTTTGAAAGGGTATCAACTGATGAGGCAATTACAATGGAGGATTGTGTTCTTATAAATGAAAAGCTTAATATGAATATGGTCAAAACACTGTTTCTGTGTAATAGACAGAAAACAGCTTTTTATCTTTTTATAACTACAGGAGATAAGCCATTTAGCTCAAAAAATTTCAGTAATGCCCTTTCTATTTCAAGAGTTTCTTTTGCACCGGCAGAATTAATGGAGGAAATGTTGGGTACAAAAATAGGTTCTGCTACAGTTTTTAGTGCCTTATTGGACGAAGATAATGACGTAAACATTGTTGTAGATAAAGATGTTGCAAATGAGGAATATTATGGCTGTAGTGATGGTACAACAACAGGATATATGAAATTGTTGACAGCCGATATTTTAGGTAAGTTTTTAGACTATATTAAACGTCAGCCTATAGTTGTAGAAGTTTAAATCATCAAACTATGGGCTAAATCTATAAAAACACCCCCGTATGAGGGGCGGTCATACAGGGGATATGTAAAGAGAGTTTTATTGGGTTTTACTTAATGCTTTTAATACTTTTGTGAAAACGTTTTAGGTTTCAGTTGTTGAAGTCTTCTCAGTTTTTGGTGCTTTGTTTATAATAATTTCGCTTACAGTTGTACCGTCTTCTGCGTAAACGATAGTTACCATATCATCAGCACTTATGTCAGAATAAGTACATTCAGTTTTCTGATGATTTTCGCCCATCTTATAAATCTTTACAGAAGAAAGGTCAATAGATGTAGTTTCTGATGAGAACTTCATTTCAGGCTTTTCACCCTTGTCACCATTAGGCTTTTCAGGAGCAGTAGTGTCCCCGTCAGGCTTAGTAGGAGGTTCAGGTCTGTCAGTACCGTCATCGTTAGCACTAGGCTTTTCAGGAGGAGTAGTAGTGTCCCCGTCAGGCTTAGTAGGAGGTTCAGGTCTGTCAGTACCGTCACCGTTGTCGCTAGGCTTTTCAGGAGGAGTAGTTGAGTCAGAGCTGTTGTCACCCTCAGGCTTAGTAGGAGGTTCAGGTCTGTTAGTATCATCTGTAGCATTGTCAGGTCTTTCAGGCTTTTCTGCCTTAGTTACTGTAATAGTATCAGATGTTACAGCTTTAACCTTTGCCATATCTCCTTTTTGTCTTTTGCCGTCTTTGTGTTTGTTTTCTACTGTAACAGCAGAACCAGAGGCTGTTGTGTCACTTGTTGTTGCTGCACTTACAGAGCATACACCACAAACTAAAGTAAGAACTGAAATTGCAATTAATAAATTTTTCTTCATAATGGATTACCTCCTTAAATTATTGCTTTGTTTTGTTTACAAGGATATAATAACCCAGCAACATTAATTTAAAAATAATATAGGATTAGGGAATAATTAGAAAATATTTTAAAAATTATTAAAAGAAAAACTCCTACCAAAGTTGGTAGGAGTAAAAAGGTACTTGGAGGTATATATTATAAAATTTTTTAATAATAATCTCGGTCTAACTGTATACTATAGGATTCGCCATTACCAATATTGGATAATGTAACGGTAGGATTAGAACCGGTTAAATCAACAGTAACATTACTTGTGTATGTTTCTTGATAACCACTACTGTAGCTACAAGTTCCGGAAATATCAAATGTGAATTTTCCATTATTTATAGCAATATTATTGAAATAGTTTTCATTAGACCATCTTTCTTCCCATGTAGCATCATCACCTAAAACAGAATATCCGGTATCGTTACTATAATACCCACTTGTATATGTAAGACGGTTAAAAGTGAAATTACCATAAATCTTGCCTTTATAAACTTTATCAATGGTTAAGTAAATGTACTTGTTTTCCTCATCACTACCACTGTTACCTGTGCTATAAACATAAGAACCGACAAATTTCTGATATTTAGCATCAAGTTTTATAAGTTCAACGGCAGAATTAAATTTATCAACGGCAGAGCCAACGGCTCTTGCTTTAGCATTTAATTCGTCCTGAGTAGCATTTCTCTTGTCTAATAATGTATTAGCATCATCAATAACGGTTTTTAATGTACTTAATTCAGAATAAACATCGCCATTATTTGAGTTAGATTTGTATGCTGTATTTGCTTTTTCTACAGCTGATTTTAGTGATGTTCTGTCTGCATCAGACAACTTACTTTCATTAAGTCCGTCAATAGCTCCTTGTAATTCTGTACAAATTAAATTTCCGTCATATACGGCACAAGTTTCAGACTTCTTTTCCTTAGCCCATTCTATCTTCTGTTCTAAAGTATCTTTGCTGACCTGTAAACATTGTCCTACTTCATTACCGACAACAGCATCTTTTAAAGTATTTTCAGCTTTGGATAATGTATCTTCAACCTTTTTCTGTAATTCCCCATTAATTTCATAATCAATGGTTTTTACTTCAGACTTGTCCCCTACTCCGTTTATAACAAAGTATTTAAGCTGACAGTCATTTTCAATTTTAACACCGTTGTAGTAAAGATTGGATTCCTCTGTTGGTTCACTACCGTCAGTAGTATAGAAAATACCTCTACCTAATATAGTAGTGTCAAATTCCATTTGAACATTAGGAGGATACACATAAGTGCCACCATTTGGCTCTATGTAAGGAATTTCTACAGGTGTTTTACCTATTTCAATCCACTTCTTTACAGTATCGTCAAGGTTTTTCTCCCCTACTTTGTTGGCATAATTTTCTACCATTTTGTAGGCTTTAAATGAGTTTACAGGGTTTATAGTGACAACAAGTTCTTCCAATAATTCTCTGTTTTTAGGCTTTGCTCTTTGTACCACTAAGGCATAGTTGCAAGCCTTTTCATATTCAGAGTTTTTAATATATTTGTCTATCTTTTCAAGGGCTTTTTGTTGGTTTACAATACCAAATTTAGCACCGTCAATAACACCTGTGTACATAGCACCAAAACAACCACCACATAATATAACTACAATAGCAATAATAATAGCTAAGGCATTTGATTTCTTAGGTTGTGGGTTGTTTGTTGGCATATCGTAATACATATTTTGGTTATCATAGCCATTGTATGTATTGTCAAAATTTCCGTTGTTGTCTTGAGGAGGAAGTATAGGAGTGCCACAATTAGGGCAAACTCCTGTACTTTGGTCCTCTATTGGGCAACCACAGTTAGTACAAAAAATCTTATTTTCGTCCATTTATATTACCACCTAACTAACTGTATTAGTAAAGACTATTAATATAGTCATTAAAAGTATCTATAGCATCATCAGCAGCTAAATCTGCCTGAATTGCACCAAATATTGAACTAAAGATAATTAGAATAGGTAAAAAGGCAATAATAAGGGCAAATACTTTATCCTGTAAGAAAGGTGTGTTGCTCTTGTCTGTAAGCATAGCTTTATAGTATTGAACTAAGCTAACTTGACCACCGTACATCTTATGTTTTTTATAAATATGTAAAGCCGAAATAATAAAAGATACACCGTATATAGCCTCGCCTAAGGCAGCTGAGCTAAATATAACAACTAAAAAACCTAAGGCGAATAAGACTAAGCATATAATACCCTTTAAGTTGCCACTTTCCTTAACAGAGTTAAAACCATTGTTAAAATTGTTGCCCATTCCGTTCATATTAGGCATATGTGGATTAAACTGGCGGTTTTGCATATTAGGGTTAAACTGGTTCTGCATATTAGGATTAAACTGACCATTTTGCATATTAGGGTTGAACTGGTTCATATTAGGCATTTGCTGGTTAAATTGACCATTCTGCATCTGCTGATTAAATTGACCACCCATATTAGGCATTTGTGTGTTGCCCTGTGCCTGCTGTGGGTTAGGTTGTGTTGGAATATTGTTAGTTGTTTGTTCAGTAGCTGTACTTTCAGTCTGAACAGGGTCTGTACAATGGCAAACCTCGCCGTCGGCTAAAGCCTTGCCACAATTTCTACAAAAAGTTCCCATAATTATCTCTCCTTTATTTTGAATTTTTTTATAGTTTACTCAACAATTCAGTTTTCTTTTGATTGAATTCTTCTTCGCTGAGAATACCACTTTCCTTTAATGCAGCCAATTTCTGTATTTGGTCTAATACGTCAGGCTGTTGCTGTATAACAGTAGGTTGACTTGCTGCCTGTTTCTGTTCCTTTCTGCACTGGTGATAGATAGCAACTACTCTTTCAGCTTCTGGCTTAATAAGTGTGTTTATTTTGTGCATACCACCGGCAAAGTGTATAATAAGGTCACAGGTGTTAGTAAGAGAAGTAATGGCAGCATCTAAAAGCATACCTGTTAAGTCACTTGATTTAGAATTTTGGTCTGTGTTCATAGCTGTTATATCTTCATAATAAAGCTGTTTTACATTAGCTGTAGCACCAAATAATTCTCTGTCCATTATGATGACCTGTTTTGTAGTACAAACTATGTAGTCCTTGGCAGTAAGGGAGTCTAAACCCCACGCAAAATACAACATAAGCTCGTCATCATATACCATATATTTTTTGATTTGGCTGTAGATATTTTCCCCAATTTTTTCTCTGATTAAGTCATTAACTTCTTGGTCAGTAATTTCAAAATCCTGCTTTTCGATACATTGGAAGTAATTGTTTAATGTTATAAAGTCTTCTTCCCTGTTGTCTACAACATCAATTCTGGCTAAATCCACTTGGTCACATTTGAAAATGTAGAAGTTGTTGCACTTTTCAAGATAAAACATATTTATGTTTGCACAAGGCACATAGCCTGTAGCGAAGTAGTTAGGATTTTCGTCAAGACAAATTTTAAAGTAAAAATTTTGGTCAGTAACTAAAAATTCCTGTTTTCTGTTATCTATTAAGTGAAATAAATTCTGTTCTGCCTGACAATTTGGAAATAGGCTTATAAAATACTTCAACTTTTTATTGTCAAGGTAAGGATACATTGAAATGTATGACTTTTGAACACTACTGGCAGGTAACAAAATCTTGTCATAAAATTCTTTTGTAAAGGACATAATTTTGTCTACACCTATGCCACCGTAAAAACCGCCCTTGCTGTCATCGCCATATTGAAGAATGTTGTTTGCAATTTCCTGAGCCTTAGAGTTTGCATAAGCTCTGTACTGTGCGTCTAAGGCTGCTGCTTCTGCTTTTCTTTGAGCATTCATAGCAGCTTTGTTTGCCATATCTTCTTTTATTTTTCCTATACCATTTCCGATGCTATCTAAAAATCCCATACTATCACTCCTTTATTTTATTTTCTTTCTTGTAATCTCTCAATATTCTTTGAATAGTCTTTTCAGAATATCCATATTCTTTGGCTAAAGCCTTGGTGTTACTGCCGTTATATCGGCGTATAATAAGTTGTCTGACACTTTTGGTATCCAATAGCCTTTGAGGAAAATTAACTTGACTGCCTCTAAACATTCGATATACTGTGAGGGTAGCCTCAAGACCTATTTGGTCATTTAATTCTTTATATATCTTTTGAAAAAGTTGTGTATTATACTCACAAATAGATACCACCTCACTTTCAGATTAGTTTATCATAGGACTTGGTGCAAAACAAACGACATTTTTCTTGTAAATGAGCCTGCTATTTACACAAACCCTAAATAAATATTGTTTTTTTGTGGTTTTTACAATTACAATTTTAGTAAAATAAACAGACAGATATTGTCTGTTTATAAAGTTTGTAGAATTTTGAAAAAAATTTTTATGAAAATAAAAAAATCCCCATTAAGGGGATAAAAAATGACTATTCAAAAGAATAGCCGGAAAATGAATATAAAGAATTTAAAAAGAGAGTTGGACATATCCAACTCCCTTTTGTATATATACTATAATACTTTTAAAAATTATAATACTGGAATTAAGTCGTAGAACTTTTCTACATCTTCGTCGTTTAATACAGCCTGAATAATATCGTGACCTAATGGTAATAAATCAGGAGTATCGAACTGCTTTAACTGTTCCTTGAAGAAATCAGTAAGCATCTTAGCACCTTCGTCATAAGCTGCCTGACCAACTCTAGGCTGCTTATCTACCTGTAAAAGACCAGCAGGGATTACTTCGCCGTCCATCTTAATAGACTTTGGAGAGTAACCAAGGATAGAACAACGAGAAGGTACAAGTGATTCCTTCTTGTACTTTAAGCCACCTCTACGAGAAAGGTATTCTCTAGTAGCCCATTCACCGGCGAAACCAACCTTGTAGCAACCAATGTACTGGTTAGGAATAAGGATATATCTAGTTTCTGGTGTATTTAAAATCTGTTCAAGAAGAAGGTTAGCCTGGTCAACCTTTTTACCAGTAGCGAAAGGCCAGTAAGAACCTACACCTTCACTCTTCATAGCCATAGCAGAGCTACTGTTATCAATAATAGATGGGTTAGCATAACCTCTTGGTGCAACTAATCTCCAAATCCAAGCAAGTGCTGGTGGAAGAATGTGGAACATACCAATGATACCATAGTTAGGCTTGTCGCTAGTTGTAGGAGGAGTACGGATACCGAAGCTTCGGATATCAATTTCTCCAACGCCGTTGACAATGTTCTTCTTAACCTTACGAGGCATAATAACTCTAGGGTTAGGACAAGGCTTGCCAGGAGCATCTTCAATATGGTCCCAAATAAGACAAGTTGAACCAGGAACAGCATCTTCATTAAGGAAAATCATTGGTTCCTTTGGATGGATAGTAGCTTCTTCAACTTCAGGGTCTGTACCATAGTGAACAATGTGGTCAACTCTTAAGAACCAACCGTATTCAGCATCAGCAACAACGAGCTTGCCTGACTTGTTCTGAAGTGATGGATGAGCAAGAGCCATATCATCAGTTACAGGGTGAAGTGTTGAAGTATCAGCAATGTTTACCTTGATTTCTTCGCCTGATACAATATCAGTTGCAAGTAATAATCTACCGTCTTCCTGTCTGTGGAAAGGTTCAGTCATTTCTGACTTACCACCACCGGAAGCACCTTCGTGCATGATTGTAAGTTCAAGTTCGTATGGAGTTACAATCTTAACAGTTGAAGCATGGAGAGTTACCCAGCCTTCCTGTTCACCGATGTGAAGAAGGATACTGTAAACACCCTTTTTAGCTGATGGACCTGGGTAAAGGTTGTAGCTAAATACTTCCTGCATATCGTAAAGTCTGTTATGAACAACTACCTGCTTACCTTCATAGTATAAATGTCTGAAAGGTGGAGCAACGTAAATAATAGCCTTTGGTTTGAAGAAGTTAGGAACTTTGTCGCAAGGAATAAAGCCCTGTAATTCAGCAATCATAGCTGCAAAGAAAGCTGCGTTCTTTGGAACGATTGCAAGAGAAGCATAACCAAGCTTCATATCTTCGTTACCAGAATAGAAAGGAACAAGTACAAGACCGTCTCTTTCCTTAAGCCATTTGAAAGTTTCCTGTCTGATAGGTTCAAAAGGCTTGCCAAATCTCTCCATATGTGTTGGCTTGTCTGTTGGAAGGTCATCAGCGATAACCATTGAATTAGGGTCTCTTCTACGCATTGAAGTATCGTCAAAGTTTACTGAAAGACCGTTCTTACACTTAGTAATGTAGGCTTCTCTAATAGTTTTGCCGTTAACATCAAAATTAACGTCATAAGTCATATTATCCTTGCCACCGAGAGCTAAATCAAAAAGATGTTCTTTTGTGTCAGGAATAATAATTTCCGCACCACCTTCGATAATCTCCTTTACATGAGGTGGAAGAACCATTTTTTTGATAATCTCTTTGTAATCTTTACTCATTTGAAAATGTCCTCCTTAATAAAAAATCACTATCGTGTTTTATATACAATACTATATAGTTAAGAAGCTATAATGGTTATATGATACCACTAATTATTTAAAAAAGCAATATCCTAACCCCCAAAATTCACTTTTTATTAATTATTACTATTTATATTCTATCTAAAAATGGAAAAACTGTTATTTTTATATCATTAAAAATAGCCTATTGTCAGAAAAAATTAATTTTTCAATCTTCAGCACAAAATATGAATTTTTTTTGTATTTTATCATTCAAAATTCCCCATTTGTTTTCGTTGTATTGTTTTCAAAAATATGGTATACTGAAAAGACGTGGTAAGGTGTTTTATAAAAATACATATGAAAAATATGTTTTAATGAAGAAATTAATTTTTTCTTTGTTATTATGCCACTAAAATACAAATGTAAGGAGATAATTTATGGGAAAATTGAGCAAAAGTAGCAAAGCCTTAATAGGCTTTATTATATTTTTAATAGTAGCATTTTTGATATATGTAGCAATAGCAGGTGTTATAGGCTCTAGGAGAGAAACTGTGGAAGGCACTGACCAGACTTTTGGTGCTGTTGAATTGCCTTTAAATAGTGAGCTTACAGGTTTGGGTCTTGATAATTCAATTATTTCAGACCACATTGATAAGGAACATCAGCTTCACGACTACAAAGTTGATTTACAGAAAAAGGCAATAACATATAACTACTATACAAAGGAAGCATCTTACGGTGACAAGTTCAAGGTAGTTACTTATTCTACAACTCAGGACGATTTTGAAAAAAATATAATTCCAAAATCTGATATTACAGATTCTGGTCTTAATGGTATGTCAGCTAAGTATTTTAATGGTACATACTACTATGTAAGTGATAATTATAAGCCTACAGAACAGGTGCAAAAAGCCCTTAATGAAGGCAAAATTATTATGGATAAAGGTAATGAAACAGAGGATTGCGAAATAGGTACAGTACAGGCTCTCTACTGGTACGATAATGGCGTAGGTTATTGTTTTGAAGCAATAAATATGCCATCTTTGACACAGGATTCATTTATTGAAATGGCAGGCAAGTATTGGAACGAAGGCTCAGCTACTGACGAAGAATAAAAGGAGTAGATTTTAAATGTCAATGGAAAAATACAATAAAATTCATTTTATAGGTATAGGTGGAATAAGTATGTCTTCTCTTGCAGAAATTCTCAAGAGCAAGGGTAAGACAATTACAGGTTCAGATGGTGTTGCATCTAATGTAACAAAGGCACTTGAAAACATAGGTATTCAGGTATCAATCGGTCAGAAAGCCGAAAACATTACTCCTGATACAGACCTTATTGTCTATACTGCTGCTGTAAAAGAGGACAACCCTGAATTAATGGCTGCCAGAGCAAGTGGTATTGAAACAGTGGATAGAGCAGCTCTTGTAGGTATGATGATGCTTGAGTATAAGTTCCCTCTTTCTGTAGCCGGTACTCACGGCAAAACTACTACATCAAGCCTTGTTACTGAAATTTTCCT
>OGXI01002961.1_pt1 | contig 12065 bp, 11 predicted proteins | sample 1576221 | NCBI WGS metagenome assembly OGXI01 (sample SAMEA3541523, study PRJEB24748) | human gut metagenome | biome: human gut; feature: human-associated habitat; material: faeces | place: China | collected 2012
CGCCGGAAAGAGTTTGACCTGAAAACGCGCATTCTATATGCGCCCGCGGAGCCGTGCCTGTGGCAGGCGGTCACGGGCGGATATGGAATCCGCCCCTACGGTGGTTGCCTTGCGGCTTCGCATTTACCCAATCGTAATGGCTTCTTCGGTATAGCGGGCGGTGGGCTCGGGGCGCTCCACCCAGAGGGAGAGCAGCGTCACCGCGCCCACGCGGCCAATGAACATTGTCAGGATCAGAACCACCCGGCTGGCAGGGCATAACTCCGCCGTGATGCCGGTGGAAAGCCCCGCCGTGCTGTAGGCCGAGATCTGCTCAAACAGCAGGCGGCCAAAATCGAGCTGCGGCTCCAGCACGCAGAGCGCAAACGTGCCGCAGCCCACGACCATCAGCCCCATCAGCATGATGGTCGCGGCCTTGGACAGCGAGCCGTCCGGCAGACGCCGGTGGAACCCGCCGAGCCGCCGCTTGGAGAAGATGGACCGCACCTGCTGCATCAGCACAAAAAACGTTGTGGTCTTGATGCCGCCGCCCGTCGAGCCCGGCGATGCGCCGATGAACATTAAGATCATGATGACCAGCAGACCCGCATTGCTTATGCTGCCTAAATCCACGCTGGAAAAACCCGCCGTGCGGGCCGTCATGCTCTGGAAAAGCGCCGCCAGCCAGCCCATGTGGTCGGTCAGCTGCAAAAGCACCGCGCCGCCCACCAGCAGCACCGCTGTGGTGGAGAGCACGACCTTGGTGTGGAACGTCATTCTGCGAAACTGCCCGCGGCAGCGCCCCACGTCCAGAATGACCATGAAGCCGATGCCGCCCACAATGACGAGCGCATCGGTGACGAGGTTCAGCAGCAGATCGTTCTGATAGGGGATCAGGCTCTGCCCGCCGCCCAGTGCGTCAAAGCCCGCGTTGTTGAAGGCGGCGATCGAGTGGAAAATGCTCAGCCACACCGCCTGCAGCGGCATGTGATCGCGGGCAAACGAGGGGAAGCTGAGCGCCGCACCGGCGACCTCGCAGATCAGGGTCACCAGCAGGATGGCCCGCACAAGGCGCACCATGCCCTCCAGGCTCTCGACGTTCAGCGCCTCCCGCACGAGGGAGCGGCCCTTTAAGCTGATGCGCCGCCCGGCGACCAACGCCAGCCCCATGCCGATGGACGCGACGCCCAGACCGCCGATCTGTATCAAAATTGCAATGACAGCCTGCCCGAACAGGCTGAACGTGTCGCCGGTGTCCACCACGACCAGCCCGGTCACACAGACGGCGCTCGTTGCGGTAAACAGCGCGTCCAGCGGGCCGACGTGTGCGCCGGGGTGTACGGCAAACGGCAGCATCAGCAGCGCCGCGCCCAGCAAAATCAGCAGCGCAAAGCCCACGGCAATGATGCGCGCCGGGGGCTGATTTTTCAAAAATCTGGCAATGGCATTGTGTATGGCGCTGCGTAGCTGCTGCATGGCCGCCCTCCGATAAGCAAATCCGATAAGCAAATATAAAAGCAGCGGGCCCTCCGATTGCTGGAAAAGCCCGCACAGTCCCGCGGAAAAACGGGCCGTTACCCCCACTATAGCATGAATGCCGCACAGCGTCAAGGCGCTTTTTTGCCCTGCATGCCTTGCGCTTTGCGCCCAAATGCGGTATAGTTTAAATAACTAGAAACCTGAATCAGGAGAAACCGAATGAAACAACAAACAAAGGGCGGGGCTTTGCACAGGCTTTGGCAGGCGCTGCCGTGGCTCTGGATGGCGGCGGCGTATCTGTTTGACCTGTGGTACCAGCTTGTGCCCGGCAAATGGATCGTCGATTCCGACCTCGCGTCGGAGATGATCCTCTCCGATCTGCTCAACAAAGAGGGCAGCATCATCAGCCACAACTGGTTCTACTCCACGGAATTGAAGGTCGTCAACCTGCAATGGTTCTACCGGCTGGGGCTGCTGCTTTTCCCGGATGACTGGCATCTGGCGCGCGCGTTCGGCATGGCCGTTACGCTGGCACTGTACGCGGCGTGTATGCTGTTCTTTGTCAAATGCGCCAGGCTCGGGCGGCCCGGCCTCTGGATGGTGGGCACGCTGCTGTGGCCGTTCGGCCAGCACTATCTGGTCTACGCCATCTACGGCGGGTACTACCTCGTCTATACCTTCTTTTATATGCTTGTGCTGGCGCTGGTGCTGCGCAGCCTCGACGCCGACAAAAAACACTGCGCACTGCAATGGCTCGCGGCCTGCATCGTTACGGCCATCGCGGGCATGAACGGCGTCAAGCAGCTTATGGTGTTCCACGCGCCGCTCTGCATTGCCGCGGCGATCCTGCTGGTGCTTGCACTGCATGACAGCGGCACGTCCGACTGGAAAACGGCCCTGCAGCACTGCCGCCGTCAGGTGCGGCTGTTTGCGGCGTCGCTTGTCACGGCGGTGGCCGGCGCGGCGGGGTATTTCATCAGCAACAGCGTCATGTCGCGGCTGTATGATTTCAAGTCCTACAGCTTCATCGTCTGGGACCGCGACGAGAACTGGTTCACGCTGGACCGCATCCTGATGGACTTCTTCCATGAGTTCGGCTACCAGAACGGCTCCGGCATCTTCCACTTCGGCGGCATTGCGGCGGGCATCGGTCTGCTGCTGGGTGGGTGGATGTTCTTCTGCATCGTGCGGCTGCTGCTGCGGCTGAAAAAGCTGGAGACGAACGACCAGCTGCTTGTGCTGCTGCTCGCCGCCATGCTGGCGGTCTGCGGCATCTCCTACGCCTACTTCCACGAGTATTACCTCTACTTCTGGCTCATGAACATGCCGGTGGCCATTGCGGTCATGGCGGTGGAGCTGAAGACCGAGGACTTCCGCCTGCCCGGCGCGCGGCAGCTGCTGGGTGTGGTGCTGGCAGGCTGCTTCACGGTCTGCGCCGTCAACACCGTCCGGCAGGAGATCGAAAACCCGTATCTCGCCCACAAGGGGCTGGACGCCGCCGCCGACTGGCTGGTGGACAACGGCTACACCGAAGGCTACGCCACGTTCTGGAACGGCAACGCCATGACGGAGCTGACGAACGGAAAATTGGACGTCTGGACGCTGCAATCGCTGGATGAGGACTACGTCCCCAACTGGCTGCAGCGCAAGGACCACCTGACCACCGACCCGCAGCACCCGTTCCTGCTCATCGACACCGAGACCGACGGCCCGGCGGAGAGCGCGGGCCTTGTGCAGAACGGCGAATGCACCGAGGTCTACAACGACGGACGGTTCGTCATCTATGACTTCGCCGGCGCGGACGCCGTGCATGCGGCGGCGAAGTGAAAAAAGCGACAACACAAGCCCTGCCGTATTTGTGGGGGCGGATGCAAGCATCGACCCCTACGGTACAACAACGAAATATAATAATATAAGGAGTGTTCTTATGCGTTACTGCAAAAAATGTACGATGCCCGACACCCGACCCGGGATCACCTTCGACGCGGAGGGCGTGTGCAGCGCCTGCCGCCACTACGAGAGCCGCAAAAATGTGGACTGGGATGCCCGTTTCAAGGAGTTCGAGGCCTACTGCGACAAGTACCGCGGCATGAACGGCCCCGGCGGCTATGACTGCGCCGTCGCCGTCTCCGGCGGCAAGGACAGCCACTTCCAGGTCTGGATGCTCAAAGAGGTCATGCACATGAACCCCATCCTGTTCAGCGTCGAGGATAACTTCCCCATGACGCAGGCGGGCATCCACAACCTCAAGAACATCAGCGAGGAGTTCGGCTGCACGATCATCTCCTGCAAGCCCAACATCAAGGTGCAAAAGACGCTGATGCGCAAATTCTTTGAGAAGTACGGCAAGCCGACCTGGTACGTGGACCGCCTGATCTACACCTTCCCGCTGCACATGGCCGCCAAGTTCAACACCCCGATGCTCTGCTACGGCGAGAACGTCAGCTTTGAGTACGGCGGCAACGCCGATAAGGAGACCTACTCCGCCATGGGCCAGATCGAGAACGGCGTCGCCGTCGGTATGCCGATGGAGGAACTGCTGGGCGATGGCGTGACCGAGAAAGACCTCTCTCTGACGCTGGCCCCCAGCGCCGAGGAGCGCGCCAAGCTCGACCCGTTCTACATGAGCTACTTTGTGCCCTGGAACAGCTACAAGAACTACCAGATCGCCAAAGCCCACGGCTTCCACGACCTGACCCACGAGTGGGACCGCACCCACCACGCCGAGAACTTTGACCAGATCGACTCCCGCGCCTATCTGGTGCACAGCTGGCTCAAGTATCCCAAGTTCGGCCACGCCGCTGCCACCGACTACACGGCCCGCTACATCCGCTACGGCATGATGACCCGCGAGGAGGCTATCCCCATCATCAAGGAGCGCGACGGCAAGCTCGACCCGCTCTGCGTGCGTGACTTCTGTGAGTTCTGCGGCTACACCGAGACCGAGTTCTGGGCCATTCTGGACAAGTTCTACAACCGCGACCTGTTCGAGAAGAACGAGTACGGCGAGTGGCAGCTCAAGCATCCCATCTGGGAGGAAAACAAGTAATGGTACGTCATGTTATTTTGTGGAAATTAAAGGAGATGCCCGACGCCGAAAAGGCCGCCGTCAAGGCTGGCATCAAGGAAGGGCTGGAGGGTCTGGCCGGTAAGATCCCCGGCCTGCTGGATGTCCGCGTCTACACCGACGCCCTGCCCAGCTCTGCCAACGCTGACCTGATGCTGGACACGACCTTCACCGACGCCGCCGCGCTCAAAGGCTACTCCACCCACCCCGCCCACGTCGCCGTGGCGGACGGCAAGGTAAGACCGTACACCGCGGTAAGGACGTGCTTGGATTTTAACGTGTAACCGTACAGAAGGAGACTTTTTCGGATGCTTTTTTCCAGCGCGACCTTTTTGTTTGCATTTCTGCCGGCAGTCACACTGCTCTATTATATAATCCCTGCGCGGTTCCGTACTGCCCGAAATATGCTGTTGACGCTGGTGAGCATCCTCTTCTACGCTTGGGGGAGCCGCGCTTTGTGGTGGTTATGCTGGCCATGATCGCCGTGAACTGGGCGTTGGCTCTGCTGGCCGAGGCACAGGGTGACAAGTACCGCAGAATGGTACTTGTCACAGCGGTGGCGGTAAACATTAGTTTGCTGTTTGTCTTTAAGTATCTGACATTTGTGCTGGAAAATACAAACCGTTTTCTGGGCCTGTCCATTCATGTGCCGAGCATTACGCTACCCATTGGCATTTCGTTTTTTACCTTTCAAGCAATGTCTTATGTGATAGATGTCTGCCGCGGGGATGGCAAGGCGCAAAGAAATATCTTGAATGTGATGCTCTATATTGCGTTTTTTCCGCAGCTGATTGCAGGGCCAATCGTGCGCTACTCGGATTTTGCAGACCAAATCAACTGCCGAACGGAAAGCTTTGATGGTTGGAGTGGTGGCTGCTGCCGTTTTGCCTTGGGCCTTGGGAAAAAGGTGATTCTCTCCAATAATCTTGCCTATGTGGCGGATGCGGCATTTTCCTCCATTGGGAATATGTCGGTCTTGTTGGCTTGGCTGGGGGCGATTGCATACACATTACAGATTTATTTTGATTTTTCCGGTTATTCTGATATGGCCATTGGCCTGGGGCGGATGTTCGGGTTTCGCATCCGGGAGAATTTCAACTACCCGTATATTAGCCGCTCTGTATCAGAATTCTGGCGGCGCTGGCATATCTCTCTGGGCAGTTGGTTCCGCGATTACTTGTACATCCCTTTGGGTGGCAGCCGTGTGAAAAGCCGTGGACGGCTTATTTTCAACTTGTTTGTGGTGTGGTTTTCTACTGGCCTTTGGCATGGTGCCAATTGGACATTCATTGCTTGGGGTCTGATGTATTTTGTGCTACTCTGTGTTGAAAAGCTCACAGGTTTTGAAAAGTGCTCTGTGCCGCTATGGCTGGCATGGATATACACGATGCTGTTTGTTGTTCTTGGATGGGTGCTTTTCAGAGCGGAAAACCTTACTGGCGCAGTAAAGTATGTGCTGGCCATGTTTGGCATTGGCGCATCTGGCTTGCTGGACGCCAAGGCGGCGTACTATATGGCAGAATACAAACTGTTCTTCCTGTTGGCGATTGCAGCCTCGCTGCCGATTGCAGGTTGGTTGGGTAAGGCCAAGGAACATCTGGATGGTGCGATTAGCGTGCTATACCCGGTTTGGATCATTGGGGTGTATGCGGTAGCGGTTTCATTTATTGTAAAGGGTGGTTACAATCCTTTTATTTACTTCAACTTCTGACAAGGAGATTTTTGTATGGGAACCCGGAAATCTGCGCGGCTGGCGGCTGTCTGTATTGGTGCGGCTACATTTGTGGCGGCTGTTCCCGTGCTGTGTGCCGAGCTTCAACAGGTGGGCAGCCAAGAAGCCGCAGACATGGAAGATGCCTTTGAAACAACAGCACAGCAGACAATTCCGGGTTACCACAATGTAATTGAGCTGAATACGCTGTTCCAGATGGCACTAGGCAAAAATGTCATTGAGGACGCTGCCGATGACAAGGTCGTCCGGCTAAAAAATGGAATGTTGACATTTGTCTGCGATCCAGCCGATGTAACAGACTCAATAAATGGTATTCTGAACCTGAAAAAAGTCTGCGACGAAAATGATACGCAGTTGCTTTACATTCAAGCGCCGCAAAAAATCAGCAAGTTTGACCCGGAACTTCCCGCCGGTGTACAGGATTATGGCAATGAAATTGCCGATAGTTTTTTGCAGGGTATAGACGGAAAAATTCCCTATATTGACCTACGCGAGAAAATCTATGATGCTGGAATCAACCAGTATGACTTGTTTTTCAAAACAGATCACCACTGGACCCCGGAGGGGGCGTTCTGGTGCTGGGGCAAGGTAGCGCAAACATTGAAAAGCGACTATGGCTTTGCCTTTGATGACAAGATCACAAACATGGACAGCTACACGGTAAAGACATACCCGGATTGGTTTCTGGGCAGTCAGGGCAAGCGTGTCGGTACTGTATATGCGGGTGTGGATGATTTCTCCGTCATAACGCCGAATTATGAAACAAATTTTGATTTCACGGTTCCCGATAAGGACATCGAACGCCACGGCAGCTATGCGGACACCCTGCTCGTCAAGGACGCCTACGAGACAAAGGATTATTACAACGGTAACCCGTATGCTGCATACATCGGCGGGGACTACGCGCTGAACCATATCGTGAACAAGCTGGCACCGAACGATAAGAAGGTCCTGCTTGTGCGGGATAGCTTTGCATGTGCATTCACGCCGTTCCTGGCGCAGTCCTGCGCGCAGCTAGACACGATCGATATGCGGACGTTCCAAGGGACGATTGCCCAGTATATTGTGGAATCAAAACCGGATATTGTACTGTTTCTGTATAATACCTCGGCCCTGCCCGGTGCAGCAAACTTTCAGTAAAGAACGATAGGAAAAAATCCGAGGGAGACAATACTATGGCAACTACCCTTATCCGCGGCGGCCTCGTCCATGACGCTGTCCACCGCGACGCCTGCAAGGCCGACATTCTGCTGGCCGACGGCAAAATTGCCGCCATCGGAACCGATTTGACCGCCCCGGCGGACGCCGTGGTTTTCGACGCCGACGGCCTTGATGTATTCCCCGGCTTTGTGGACGCGCACACCCATATCGGTCTCGACGGCTACGGCATCGGGTACGAGGGCTGCGACTACAACGAGATGAACGACATCTGGACGCCGCAGCTGCGCGCCATCGACGGCATCAACCCGCGCGACCCCTCGCTGGCCGACGCGCGTAAGGCAGGCGTGACCTGCGTCTGCACCGGCCCGGGCAGCGCCAACGTGCTGGGCGGCACCTTCCTGGCGATGAAAACCGTCGGCGAGCGCGTGGACAACATGATCGTCCGCGACCCCGTCGCCATGAAGTGCGCCTTTGGCGAGAATCCCAAGCGCTGCTACCGTGACAAGTGCGACTCCACCCGCATGTCCACGGCGGCGTTTCTGCGCGGTGCACTGATGCAGGCGCGGGACTACGGCGCACGCAAGCAGGCGGCCAACGGTGACGTGACCAAAATGCCCGCCTACAACCAGAAGCTCGAGGCCCTGCTGCCGGTGCTGGCGCGGGAGATCCCCTTAAAGGCCCACGCCCACCAGGCCAACGACATCTTTACGGCGCTGCGCATTGCGCGGGAGTTCGATCTGCGCCTGACGCTGGAGCACGTGACCGAGGGGCATCTCGTTGCGGACGAGCTGGCAAAAGAAAAGGACGTGCCGATGGCTGTCGGCCCGAGCCTGACGTTTGCCAGCAAGTTTGAGCTGCAGAACAAATCCTGGAAAACCCCCGGCGTGCTGGCCAACGCGGGCTGCCACGTGTCCATAATCACCGACAACTCGGTCATTCCGCAGCAGTATCTGCCGCTCTGCGCAGGCATGGCGGTCAAGGCCGGCATGGACCCGTTCGACGCGCTGAGGGCCATCACCATCAACCCGGCGGAGCACATCGGCGTGGCCGACCGCGTCGGCTCACTGGAGGTGGGCAAGGACGCGGACGTCGTCATCACGAACGGCTGCCCCTTCGAGGTCATGACCGAGGTGCGGGCCGTATTTATCGACGGGGCGCGTATCGAGCAGGCATGATTAGTGGAAAGGATCGTAGAGGCCATGCGTTTGCCAAAACAACCGCTGCAATGCCCCACAATGGCTACCGCCGGAAATGTACTGACACTGGCAGCGCTGCTGCTGCCGCCGCTTTACATGCCGAATGGTTATGTTGGGCTGGTGGGTGCTAAATTTCATCTACTGCTGTGGCTAGCAGGGATTGGATGTGCTTTGCTGCTTTGCTGCCTGCAAAAAAGCCTGCGCAGGAATGAGCATCCGGCAAAGCAGGCGCAAAGTGCCGGTCTGCCGCTGTTGCTGCTCTGCTTAAGCTACACAGTAGCATGGCTTTTTGCGGAGAATCCTGCCGTGGCTTTGTGGGGATTGCAGGGGCGCTACAACGGCCTTATCATGCTGTTGGCCTGTACGGTGCTGTACTTTGCAGTACAGCTGACAGGCGGCGTTACCGGCTGGGCTCCGCAGGCAATGATCAGCGCCTGCGGATGCAGCGCTTCAATCATCGAACGATCTGCCGCGGTATTCAGGCGCAGGTCGATATCGCATTGGGCAAACTGATTCGTTAAGTAATCCCGATAACTGCGAATGTCTTCCTTATAATACTCCCGCGCAATCGTATTCAGCGCTCCGCCGATCTCTGTACTTTTTTCCAGCACGATCACTTCATGTCCGCGGCGGCTGGCAGTGATCGCGGCGTTGAGTCCAGCCGGCCCGGCGCCGATGATGACGACTCGCTGAGCCTGTTCAGCCGGGATCATCCGTTCAGGAATCAGTGTTTCGTTGCAATAACGTGGGTTGACGCTGCAGCCGACGTTCTGACGGTTAGTCGCGATGTGATAACATTTCAGACATCTTAAACACGGTACGATATCGCATGTCCGCCCTTCCCGTGCCTTGTTCGGCCAGTTGGGATCCGCTATAAAAGCCCGGCCGAAAGCAACAAGATCGACATCACCGTTCGCCAATATTTGTTCGGCTTCAGAAGGATTCATGATCGCACCGACAACTGAAACCACAAGTCCCGGACACGTCTTCTTTACAGTCCTTGCCCATTTCAGATTCGGCATGTGTTCCTTAAAATTCGTCGTTGCCATGTGCACGTTGCCCTCATGGTTGATATCCAGCCCGGCTGAGATCTGAACGCCGTCAATATAGGGTTCCGCCATTTGGATAAACGCCAGTGTGTCTTCAAAGGGAATGGAACCGGGTACGCATTCCTCGCCGGAGATCCGCATATCTACCGGAAATTCCGGACCCACAGCTTCCCGGATTTTCCGCAGGATCAACAACGGGAATCTGGCGCGGTTCGGTAAACTTCCGTCGTACTCATCTGTTCGATGATTAAACAAAGGCGACAAGAACTGCGCGGCCAGCCAGCCGTGGCCGAAATGCAGAAAAATCGCATCGAAACCCAGCGTCTTCGCCTGCTGAGCGGCTTCCGCGAACAGTCTGGCAATCCGCTCCATTTCCGCGGAATCCAGCGCCTTGACCTCGACACCGTCTTCACGGATAAGCGAACAAGGTCCCCAGGCATGATCTTTGACCCGGGCATATTGACCGGCATGAAAGATTTCAATCGACGCCCGCGCGCCGTAACGATGACAGGCCCGGATCTTCTGCCGGGTCTTTTCCACTTCATATTTGAAAAACGCCGTTGGTTCCTCGCCGCTGGCAAACGAACTGCGGCCGGGTTCCACAATCGTATGACCGCAGACAACCAGACCTGCCCCGCCGCGGGCCTTCGGTTCGTACAATTCTCCGATCGGCGCGGCGACGATGCGGTTGCGCAGCGTCAGCTTATTCAACTGAATGGGGGAAAACAAATGAGGATATTCCATAATCTCGCCTCTTTTCTCCCTTATTATCTGGCATATCCTGATTATTTCCTATTTTCAGTTTTGCCCCTTACAGGGGCAAAATCCAAATTTTTTCTGTTATAAACAAAGAAAATAAAGTAACTCAAGCTCAAAAGTAAGTTAAAGAATTGCTTATTCAGAGACTTGAACCCGCTGTAATTTCAAGATCCTTTCCAGCAACTTGGATTAAATCTTGAAAATGGTTACAAATAAATTTGCGATTTTGTCGAAAAAAAGTGAATTTTCATGAAAAAGAGGAAGGCTTTTTTGAAATTACCGCAATATTAACAAGTAGAGGGGGTGGGTGAATGTCCATCGATCTACGAGAACGGAAAAAACTAAAGAGAAGAACGATTTCTTTAATGGACGACTGGGTCTTTAAAGCGGTGATCGGCGATCCTGAAGATGAGGTCTGTCTGTCGAGTTTTTTTCAGGCGATTGATCCTGATTTTAGAAAGGTACGGTTGTTGCCCGGTGAGAAAAAAGTGGGTCATCCTGACGACAAAGCAATTCGTTATGATATCTGCGGCGTGATCAACGAGAAGATTTATTTTGATCTGGAAATCCAGCGAAACGGAAATCCCGAGGAGCAGGGAATCCGCATCGTTTTCTATTTATCGCGGCTGCTTTCCGGGCAGAGAACAAAGGGAAAGGATTATCGGGAACTGCGGCCGGTGCGCGTGATCATGATCACGAATTTCCGCTTTTTTGACGATCCGGAGGTAAGCAGCGATGTGTTTTATTTAGTCGGAGAGAAAACAGGAAGAACCTTGACAAAACACATTCAAGTGAGTATTATTGAGTTAGCAGGAGTGGAACGCTTACAGCGGATTCCAGTCCAGGATTTAACGCCGCTGGACCGGTGGCGCATCATATTAAAATTCGCCGGCGATCCGGACAAAGCGGCGTGGATTCAAGCGATCATGGCGATCGACGAAGGATGCAGAAGGGCGGTGGAGAAAATGATGGAGATTCCGATGAGTATGATTGAGTACATGTGGGAAACAAAGCGGCTGGACAGAGAAATGATGCGGAATTCAGAGATCCGTGAGGAACGGGAACGAGCCGTGAAGAAGGCCAGAGAACGAGCTTTAAAGCAAGGGATTGCGCAAGGTCTTGAACGGGGCAAAGATCAAGGTTTAATGTTGAAGACCGTTAAAGTCACATTGAAAAGTGTAAAAAGAGGAATGCGAGCCGCTGAAATAGCGGACATGTTAGAGGAAAAAGTAGCTTGCATTCAAACGATTCTGAAAATCAAAGAAGAACATCCGGATTACACGGAGGAGCAGATTGCAATGAAGATGATCAGTAAGTCTTTCTATCCGGCAACACTGCGAAACAAAGAGAGGCTTAATGAAGAAAACGGAAAATTTCCGTTTGCATGAGGTCAAATCCGTATAAAGGGGCAATCACCGATCTGCAGAACCAGAATTCTGGTCTATCATTTTTCTGATTGCCTGTGTTAAACTTAAAGCAAAAGAACCGGGTTATCTAAAAAGGAGAAAAAATATGATCCAACAACTTATTGATCAACATCTCAGCGCAATAACAGCTCAGATCCGAGCAAAGTACCCGTCTGAAATGGAAAGCTATGCAAAGCGGCTTATAAACTTAGGAATGGATGCGGATCAGGTCGAGGA
>OGXI01002962.1_pt1 | contig 12064 bp, 13 predicted proteins | sample 1576221 | NCBI WGS metagenome assembly OGXI01 (sample SAMEA3541523, study PRJEB24748) | human gut metagenome | biome: human gut; feature: human-associated habitat; material: faeces | place: China | collected 2012
AACGTCAGGAAATATGATCCTCGATCCATGTCAACACGTAGTCGAACACCTCGTCACGGTTGGTCTCGTTGTGCAGCTCATGGCGGCCGCCCTCAAAGATCTGGCAGGTCAGATCCTTGACACCGGCATCGCCCAGCATCACCCAGACCTTGCGGACGCCCTTGCCGTAATCGCCCACTGGATCGCCGTCACCGGCGATCAGCAGAACGGGCAGATCCTTGTTGACGTTTTTCCCGCCGCAGCAGCCGTGCCGCCGTCCCGCGCTGCTCTCTATCTCCAGCTTCAGGACCAGTTCCCGGAGTTCCACCCGTTCCCAGATGATGATCTGACCGACTGCCTGCGCCTCTCACTCGACGATCTTCCACAGCTCCGCGCCGTCGGTCTTTCGGTGGATGCGAACCGCTTCGTCCTCCATGGATCCTCTTCCTATCGCCATCTGCTCCTCGCCCGGAACCGCGACCAGCAGGAACTCTGGTATTTCGGTGTCCCCGGCGTCTACACGCCGAATGAGCAGTTCATGGCAAGCCTCTTCGGCTTTTTCCACTTCAGGCAGGCGATGCGCCCCTCCGAGCTCGCGCCCGATGCCCGCTTCGGCTACTGGTACCGCACGCTTTAAAGCGTTTTTTAATCCACGCCGCGGATCTCCACCGTCTCAATCTTTCCGCGCAGGATCTCGCAGAACCGCTCGAGCTGCTCCCTCGCATACCCCGAGAACCTCGGATCAATCACATAATCCGATTTCCGGTAATTCTGCAGGAAGTACCGTTTTGCCCCGGAAAGCCACTTTCCGATCGCTTCGATCTCTTCCCTTCCATGCAGCTCTTTGCAGAGCGTTGTCCGGAACTCATAGTCCACCACGCCGCTCTTTAAAAACTCGACCGACTCATTGATCCGCATCACATCGATCTTTTTCACACCCGCCGTCTCGCCGTACCGGGACGGCGCGTTTTTGATGTCCATGGCGACGTAGTCGATTTTCTTCTCTTCCACCAGCTTTTTCAAAATCTCCGGCCGGTATCCATTCGTATCGAGCTTCACAAGATATCCCAGTTCCTTAATTTTCGTCACGAACCGCTCCAGATCCGGATCCAGCGTCGGCTCACCGCCCGTCACGCAGACGCCGTCCAGCACGCCGCGCCGCTTTTCGAGCACTGCAAAAATCTCCTCCTCCGGAATCACCGGCTCCCATTCGGGATGCCGCACGAGATTTCCGTTCTGGCAGAACGGGCAGCGGAAATTACATCCGCCCGAAAACAATGTGCACGCCACCTTGCCCGGGTAATCCAGCAGCGTCAGCTTTTGAAATCCATGTATGACCATATGCTATCCTCTCCGACCGCAGGACTCCGAACTTTCGTCCGCCCTGCAACAGAAAAAGCGGAACCATAATGTCCGCTTTTTCCATTCATCTTCTATTGGTAATTATTTGCCGTAACGCTCTGCCTGGGAACGGATCAGGTCCAGATCATCAAAATAGTTGATTTTCATGGCTGCTTTGACATCCGCCAGTGTCTGAGCGGCAACTTTTTCTGCCTCTTCGCTGCCTTTTTTCAGCATCTCATAGATCGCCGGAATGTCTTTTTCCAGCTCTTTTCTGCGGTTGCGGATCGGCTCTAAGGTCTCCTGCAGTACATTGTTCAGGAACTTCTTCACTTTGACATCGCCAAGGCCGCCTCTCTGATAATGTGCTTTCAGCTCGTCGAGATTTGCGTAATCCGGCAGATAGCGCTCGAAGTGCTCCGGCTGGCAGAATGCATCGAGATAGGTAAATACGGTATTTCCCTCGATCTTGCCCGGGTCGGTGATCTTGATGTGATCCGGGTCGGTGTACATGCTCATGACTTTTTTCTTGATCTCATCCGGCTCCTCGGACAGGTAAATGCAGTTTCCGAGCGATTTGCTCATTTTTTTATTGTTTATGTTCAAAAACGCGTTGTGCATCCAGTAATGCGCGAATTCGCAGCCATTGGCGCATTCGCTTTGCGCAATTTCGTTTTCATGGTGCGGGAAAATGAGGTCCTCCCCGCCCGCGTGGATGTCAATGGTCTCGCCCAGGTGCTTGCGCGCCATGGCGCTGCACTCGATGTGCCAGCCGGGGCGGCCCATGCCGTAGGGGCTTTCCCAGGCAGGCTCGCCGGGCTTGGCGGCCTTCCAGACAGCGAAGTCGGCGGGGTCTTCCTTCAGGTCATCCTCCATCTGGCTGCGCAGCTCGCGGTTGCCGCTCTCCAGATCGTCCAGCTTGAGGTGGCTGAGCTTGCCGTACTCCGGGTCGCTCTTGACGCGGAAGTAGACGTCGCCGTTCTTGGCCACATAGGCGTGGCCGGAGTCGATCAGGTCCTTGACGATGTCCAAAATCTGCTGGATGTGCTCGGTGGCGCGGGGCTGGACGGTGGGCTTTTTGCAGTTCAGACCGGCGGCATCCTTGAGGTACTCGGCCTCAAAGCGCTGGGCGACTTCCTTCATGGAGGTGCCCTCTTCCTGGCCCTTCTTGATGAGCTTATCGTCGATGTCGGTGATGTTGGACACATAGATGACCTTGTTGCCGCGGTATTCCAGATAGCGGCGCAGGGTGTCGAACACGATCAGCGGTCGGGCGTTGCCGATGTGGATATAGTTGTAAACGGTCGGGCCGCAGACGTAGATGCGGTACTCGCCGGGCACCTGCGGCACGAACTCTTCCTTCTGGCGGGTCAGGGTGTTGAAAATCTGCATAAAAACCTCTCCTTTTGTGTGGCAGACAGAAGCCGCAAAACAAAAAAGCCCTCCTCGCTGTACCCTGGTACAGCAACGAAGGCGGTTCTCATTCCAAATCGCGGTTCCACTTCTGTTTGTCGCTCAAAGCCGGTAACGGCGGCCGCCGCACTGCGATACTGTCCTTCCCGCAGTGTGCTCTCCGGGCGCACTTCCCGCAGTCTTCTGCAAACAGGCTCCCAGCCAACGGCCCGTTCTCTCTGTGCAGACGCTCCCTGCGCTACTCTGCCCGGATCAACGCATTTGTTCTGATACAAATTTATTATAATAGCCGCCGGACAGGAAGTCAAGCGATTTGACGCCATTCTCCGGCTGTACTACACTGGGCAAAAACAAATCGGAGGGTTCACATCATGCAGCTTTTGACCGAACGTCTTTTTCTCATCCCGCTGCAGCCGGATGGGATGCGCACCCTGCTCGCCCGCACCACCGACCCGGAGCTGGTCGGTCCCTATACCGAAATGCTGACCCTCTCCCTCCGGCACCCGGAGCAGTGGATCTGGTACACGGCCTGGGGCCTTTACCAGAACGATTCCGGCGACTTTGTCGGTGACCTCTGCTTCAAGGGTCTGCCCAAAAACGGCCAGCCGGAGATCGGCTACGGCATCTCGCCCGAATTTCAGGGCCAGGGCTATGCCACCGAGGCCGTCCGCGCCGCCTGCCGCTGGGCGCTGGCCCAGCCCGGCGTGGCCGCCGTGGAGGCTGAGACCGAACCCTCCAATGCGGCCTCCCAGGCGGTTCTCCGCAAGGTCGGCTTCGTCCCCACCGGGACGGTGGGCAAGGAGGGGCCGCAGTTCATTCTGCGCACCCTGCCCGCCTGAGCGCAGCTTTTTCGGCATCCCCCTTTACATCTCCCTCAACTTGTGCCATAATTTACGATATTAAAGGGAAGTGTCTCCGGCTCCGGCAATTCGGCCGGTCTGGAGCGCAAGAGAGGGGTAAACTGCCATGAGTAAAACGATCATCCCGGCAAACTACACGCCTGCGCTGAATCTGTACGACACCCAGCGCGCCATCGGCACCGTGAAGCGGCTGTTCGCAGACACGCTCTGCGCCACGCTGAACCTCTACCGTGTGTCTGCACCGCTGTTCCTGGAGGCCTCCACCGGCCTGAACGACGACCTGAACGGCGTCGAGCGGAAGGTCACCTTCGACATCAAGGACAGCGGCACCGAAGCGCAGGTGGTGCAGTCGCTGGCCAAGTGGAAGCGCAAAGCCCTGAAGGACTACGGCTTCCGGGTGGGCAAGGGCCTGTACTGCGACATGAACGCCATCCGCCGCGATGAGGAGCTGGACAACCTCCACTCCGTCTACGTGGACCAGTGGGACTGGGAAAAGGTCATCCGTGAAGAGGACCGCAACGAAGCCTATCTGAAAAATGTCGTGCGCTCCATCGTGTCGGCGGTCTGCGCCACCGAGATGAACCTCCACGCCATGTTCCCCCAGCTGCAGGACCTGCCCCTGCACACCCCGAACGTGACCTTTATCACCACCCAGGAACTGGAAGATCGGTACCCTGACCTGACCCCGAAGGAGCGTGAGAACGCCTTCGTCAAGGAGAACGGCACCACCTTCCTGATGAAGATCGGCGCCCCGCTGAAGAGCGGCAAGCCCCACGATGGCCGTGCGCCCGACTACGATGACTGGGATTTGAACGGCGACCTGCTGTTCTGGAACGAGCCGCTGCAGTGCAGCTATGAGCTGAGCAGCATGGGCATCCGCGTCAGCCCTGAAAGCATGGACAAGCAGCTGACCATGGCTGGCTGCGACGACCGCCGCGCCCTGCCCTTCCACAAGGCCGTACTGAACGGTGAGCTGCCTTACTCCATCGGCGGCGGCATCGGCCAGAGCCGCCTGTGCATGCTGCTGCTGGGCAGTGCCCACATCGGCGAGGTCCAGGCCAGCGTCTGGGATCAGGCCACGCACGAAGCCTGTGCCAAGGCCGGCATCCCGCTGCTGTAACGACCAGCGTTCTTTCAAAGGCTGCCCCATGGGTCTTCCCGCGCATCTTTAGCACTGTTAATACGCAGGCCAGAAGAGAGACGTTCAATGGCGGAGCTCAGAGAAGACTGAGATTTGTTCAGGTTATTCTGGGTCAACAGCGACAGGCTGTTTGTATTAATGACTTGTGCCATGATCTTTTCCTTATCAATTACAACTTGATGTTATTGGGCTGTTGCCCACGGTTTCTCACCGTACCCCTTGTATCGGCACCTGAATTTCGAACTTTAGAAAATTTTAGTTTCTCTCCTGTTTTTTCTTAACGGCTGAAATATCCGTAATATACAACTCTACTCTGCGCATCATCTTCGTGAATCAACTATTAAACTTTGCGCACAAATTGCCGATAACCCGCTTATCTACTGTTTGCAATCAAAAGGAATTAGGTATGGCTTCATTTACATCTCTTGGCGTTGGTTCGAATCTGCCGCTGGATACATTGCTAAACAACCTGACCATCGCTGAAAAAAAACGCTTAAACCCAATTACTCAGCAACAGAGTGACAATACCGCACGTCTGACAGCCTATGGCACATTAAAAAGTGCATTAGAAAAATTCCAGACTGCAAATACTGCGTTAAATAAAGCCGATCTGTTCAAAAGCACTACCGTTACCAGTAGCAATGAAGACCTTAAAGTTTCCACCGAAGCAGGTGCTGCCCCCGGTATCTATACCATCAGCGTAACCCAACTGGCGCAGGCGCAATCTTTACGAACTGATTCCCCGACAATCATTGCATCAACAAAAGATGCACTGGGTGATGAGTCATCAGATACACGCACAATAAAAATTACCCAAGACGGTCGTAAAGAGCCGCTGGAAATCAAGCTCAATAAAGATCAGACGTCATTGGATGAGATCAGCAAAGCCATTAACGATGCCGATAGTGGAATTTCCGCTAGTATCGTTAAAGTCAAAGATGGTAACTATCAATTGGTATTGACCGCCAGTGAAGGTCTGGCCAATAAAATGACCATATCTGTTGAGGGTGACAGTAAATTAAATGATCTGCTGGCTTATGACAGCAAGACCAACACCGGGAATATGAAGGAACTGGTTAACGCGCAAAATGCACAGCTAAACGTTAACGGTATCGATATTGAACGTTCAAGTAACAAAATTACCGATGCTCCTCAGGGAGTGACTCTCGATTTGACCAAAAAAGTCACTGACGTCCGGGTCACGGTGACAAAAAGCAACGATAAAGCAACCGAAGCAATTAAAGGCTGGGTGGATTCATATAACTCCCTCATTGACACCTTTAACACCCTGACAAAATATAAAGAAGTAGACCCAGGTGCTGAAGCACAAGATAAAAATAATGGTGCACTTCTCGGAGACAGCGTTGTACGTACAATTCAAAGCGGCATCCGCGCACAATTTGCAAACGGTGCCAGCGACAGTGCCTTCAAAACATTAAACGAGATCGGGATTAAGCAGGACGGCACGACGGGTAAGCTGAAAATTGATGATGATAAACTCAAAAAAGTCCTGAATGAAAATACAGCATCCGTACGTGAATTGCTGGTAGGCGATGGTAAAGAAACAGGAATTACCACCAAAATTGCCACCGAGGTAAAAGGTTACCTTGCCGATGATGGCATTATTGATAGCGCACAGGACAGTATTAACGCCACACTGAAAAAACTGACCAAACAGTATCTATCCGTCAGTGCCAGCATTGATGACACCGTGGCGCGTTACACTGCACAGTTTACGCAATTAGATACCATGATGAGCAAACTGAATAACACCAGTACCTATCTCAGCCAACAATTTACTGCAATGAGTAATTCCTGATCACGGAGGTCAGCATGTATACCGCGAGCGGCTCAAAAGCCTATGCACAAATTGGCGTCGAAAGCGCCGTAATGAGCGCCAGCCAGCAGCAGCTGGTCACCATGCTATTTGATGGAGTGCTGAGCGCACTGGTTAGAGCGCGCCTGTTTATGCAGGACAACAATCAGCAAGGCAAAGGCGTCTCTTTGTCAAAAGCGATCAACATCATTGAGAACGGACTGCGGGTGAGTCTTGATGAAGAGAGCAAAGACGAATTAACCCAAAACTTGATTGCTCTTTATAGCTATATGGTCAGGCGCTTGCTGCAAGCCAATTTACGCAACGATGTCTCCGCAGTCGAAGAAGTGGAAGCATTAATGCGCAATATTGCCGATGCCTGGAAAGAGTCGTTACTCTCCCCTTCTTTGATTCAGGACCCAGTCTGATGAACCATGCACCGCATTTGTATTTCGCCTGGCAACAACTCGTCGAAAAAAGCCAGCTCATGTTACGCCTGGCAACAGAAGAACAATGGGACGAACTCATCGCCAGCGAAATGGCGTATGTGAATGCGGTGCAGGAGATTGCACATCTGACTGAAGAGATTGACCCGTCCACCACGATGCAGGAGCAGCTCCGCCCGATGCTGCGCCTGATTCTCGACAACGAAAGCAAGGTAAAGCAGTTATTACAGATTCGGATGGATGAACTGGCGAAACTGGTCGGTCAGTCATCGGTGCAAAAATCGGTGTTAAGTGCCTATGGCGATCAGGGCGGCTTTGTGCTGGCTCCGCAGGATAACCTCTTTTGAATCTGAACGAGTCGATGGCTCGCGAATAATCCGATTACGGCTACGCTTCTAATGTTCCCCTTGAATGGAGTCGAAGAATGCGTAATCCCACGCTGTTACAATGTTTTCACTGGTATTACCCGGAAGGCGGTAAGCTCTGGCCTGAACTGGCCGAGCGCGCCGACGGTTTTAATGATATTGGTATCAATATGGTCTGGTTGCCGCCCGCCTATAAAGGCGCATCGGGCGGGTATTCGGTCGGCTACGACTCCTATGATTTATTTGATTTAGGCGAGTTTGATCAGAAAGGCAGCATCCCTACTAAATATGGCGATAAAGCACAACTGCTGGCCGCCATTGACGCCCTGAAACGTAATGACATTGCGGTGCTGTTGGACGTGGTAGTCAACCACAAAATGGGCGCGGATGAAAAAGAAGCTATTCGCGTGCAGCGTGTAAATGCTGATGACCGTACGCAAATTGACGAAGAAATCATTGAGTGTGAAGGCTGGACGCGTTACACCTTCCCCGCTCGTGCCGGGCAATACTCGCAGTTTATCTGGGATTTCAAATGTTTTAGCGGTATCGACCATATCGAAAACCCTGATGAAGATGGCATATTTAAAATTGTTAACGACTACACCGGCGAAGGCTGGAACGATCAGGTTGATGATGAATTAGGTAATTTCGATTATCTGATGGGCGAGAATATCGATTTTCGCAATCATGCCGTGACGGAAGAGATTAAATACTGGGCGCGCTGGGTGATGGAACAAACGCAATGCGACGGTTTTCGTCTTGATGCGGTCAAACATATTCCGGCGTGGTTTTATAAAGAGTGGATCGAACACGTACAGGAAGTTGCGCCAAAGCCGCTGTTTATTGTGGCAGAGTACTGGTCGCATGAAGTCGATAAACTGCAAACGTATATTGATCAGGTGGAAGGCAAAACCATGCTGTTCGATGCGCCGCTGCAGATGAAATTCCATGAAGCATCGCGCATGGGGCGCGACTACGACATGACGCAGATTTTCACGGGTACATTAGTGGAAGCCGATCCTTTCCACGCCGTGACGCTCGTTGCCAATCACGACACCCAACCGTTGCAAGCCCTCGAAGCGCCGGTCGAACCGTGGTTTAAACCGCTGGCGTATGCCTTAATTTTGTTGCGGGAAAATGGCGTTCCTTCGGTGTTCTATCCGGACCTCTACGGTGCGCATTACGAAGATGTCGGTGGTGACGGGCAAACCTATCCGATAGATATGCCAATAATCGAACAGCTTGATGAGTTAATTCTCGCCCGTCAGCGTTTCGCCCACGGTGTACAGACGTTATTTTTCGACCATCCGAACTGCATTGCCTTTAGCCGCAGTGGCACTGACGAATATCCCGGCTGCGTGGTGGTCATGTCGAACGGGGATGATGGCGAAAAAACCATTCATCTGGGAGAGAATTACGGCAATAAAACCTGGCGTGATTTTCTGGGGAATCGGCAAGAGAGCGTAGTGACCGACGAAAACGGCGAAGCGACCTTCTTTTGCAACGGCGGCAGCGTCAGCGTGTGGGTTATCGAAGAGGTGATTTAAATTCATCCCCGGCGGCAAGCCGGGGAGATTTCATTACGGCAGTGGCGTCGGTAACGGCGCTTTATCCAGCGCGGCGGCACACTCTGCCGTCGGGCGATCCACACGCTCCATCGTCATACCATCGTACTCAATGGTGTTACCGTCACGCTCAACCTCGTACAGCTCACGTTTTACGGTAACGTTAGTGAGATCATCAGACATCAATGTCAACTTGCCCGGCACGGCAATCACCCGCTGCCACTGACGGCAATCCAGGGTATCGCCCTCTTTAGTGACAATCAGGCTGCCTATCGCTTCCGGACTGACCAGCGCACGTTGCGGCCCTTTGGTCTGCCAGTAGCCCGCCAGCCAGTCCGGCGCGGGGGTTTTCACGACATTGTTATAGTTTTCGACTTCGGCACAGCCCGCCAGCAACATGAGCGCGCCTGCAATTGCGAGTTTTTTCATCATTCGTCCTGCATGAGAAGAAAAGAGGATTGTGGCATTAAAGCCCTGATGTCGCCAGCCTTTCCAGGTTCAGAGAGAAATTTGATCTAACTATTATTTTTGTGAATTATTACCCCGAAAATAAATTTGCATGATGTATGATTCGCGATTCTTGTTTCAAACCTTCTGAGTTCAGAGGCTACATTCATGTCATGGCAGCAATTCAAACACGCCTGGTTGATTAAATTCTGGGCACCCATCCCTGCGGTCATCGCGGCGGGTATTCTCTCCACTTACTATTTTGGCATTACTGGCACCTTTTGGGCTGTCACGGGTGAATTTACCCGTTGGGGCGGCCAGCTCCTGCAGCTGTTTGGCGTCCATGCTGAAGAGTGGGGTTATTTTAAAATTATCCATCTGGAAGGATCGCCATTAACCCGCATCGACGGGATGATGATCCTCGGCATGTTTGGCGGCTGCTTTGCCGCAGCGCTGTGGGCCAACAATGTCAAACTGCGCATGCCGCGCAGCCGTATCCGCATTATGCAGGCCATTATTGGCGGTATTATCGCTGGTTTTGGCGCGCGTCTGGCAATGGGCTGTAACCTGGCGGCGTTCTTTACCGGTATTCCTCAGTTCTCGCTGCATGCCTGGTTCTTTGCCATCGCCACTGCCATTGGTTCATGGTTTGGCGCGCGCTTTACCCTGCTGCCCATCTTCCGTATTCCCGTGAAAATGCAGAAAGTTTCTGCCGCCTCACCGCTGACGCAAAAACCGGATCAGGCGCGGCGTCGTTTTCGTCTCGGGATGCTGGTCTTTTTCGGTATGCTGGGCTGGGCGCTGCTCACGGCGATGAACCAACCAAAACTGGGGCTGGCAATGCTGTTTGGCGTCGGCTTTGGTTTACTGATTGAACGTGCGCAAATCTGCTTTACTTCGGCGTTCCGCGATATGTGGATCACCGGACGTACCCATATGGCGAAAGCAATCATTATCGGTATGGCGGTGAGTGCCATCGGGATCTTCAGTTACGTACAGTTAGGCGTTGAACCCAAAATCATGTGGGCGGGACCAAACGCGGTAATTGGTGGTTTACTGTTTGGTTTTGGCATCGTGCTGGCAGGCGGCTGCGAAACCGGCTGGATGTACCGCGCGGTAGAAGGCCAGGTGCACTACTGGTGGGTCGGTCTGGGCAATGTGATCGGCTCGACGATTCTGGCGTATTACTGGGATGATTTCGCTCCGGCGCTGGCCACCGACTGGGACAAAATCAACCTGCTGAAAACCTTTGGCCCGATGGGTGGCCTGCTGGTGACATATTTGCTGTTGTTTACTGCGCTGATGTTGATTATCGGCTGGGAAAAACGCTTCTTCCGCCGTGCGGCACCGCAGACTGCTAAGGAGATCGCATGAAAAATATCATTCCTGATTACCGTCTTGATATGGTGGGTGAACCCTGCCCTTATCCGGCAGTCGCAACCCTTGAGGCGATGCCGCAGTTAAAAAAAGGGGAAATCCTGGAAGTGGTGAGCGACTGTCCACAGTCGATCAATAATATTCCACTGGATGCGCGTAATCACGGCTATACGGTGCTGGATATTCAGCAAGACGGGCCGACCATTCGTTATTTAATTCAGAAGTAATCCCTCATTCCCGCTGTGGCCCACAGCGGGAACATCGTTGCCTCTGACACATAGATTTTACCCGCCCCCTCTCCTATTCTTTTCAGTATGATCTCAGGAGGTTTCTATGTGTGGACGCTTTGCCCAATCCCAAACGCGTGAAGATTACCTTGCGCTTCTCGCGGAAGATATTGAACGCGATATTCCCTACGATCCCGAACCCATTGGCAGATACAACGTCGCGCCGGGAACCAAAGTTCTTCTGCTCAGTGAACGTGATGAACACCTTCATCTGGATCCGGTTTTCTGGGGATATGCTCCCGGATGGTGGGATAAACCGCCGCTGATTAACGCCCGCGTAGAAACTGCGGCCACCAGTCGTATGTTTAAACCGCTCTGGCAACATGGTCGGGCAATCTGTTTTGCCGATGGCTGGTTTGAGTGGAAAAAAGAAGGCGACAAAAAACAGCCTTATTTTATCTATCGCGCTGATGGACAACCTGTTTTTATGGCCGCGATAGGTAGCACACCGTTTGAGCGCGGTGACGAAGCCGAAGGATTTTTAATTGTCACTGCAGCAGCAGACCAGGGTCTGGTAGATATTCATGACCGCCGCCCGCTGGTTCTGTCGCCAGAAGCTGCACAGGAATGGATGCGGCAAGAGATTGGCGGTAAAGAAGCATCAGAAATTGCTACCAACGGCTGTGTGCCAGCAAACCAGTTCACCTGGCACCCGGTATCGCGCGCGGTGGGTAATATCAAAAACCAGGGAGCGGAGTTAATTCAACCGGTTTGATAAGCCAGGAGACTATTGATCAATAATACTGCGTCATAAGAAATCTCTATTAGACAATAGTAGACGCTCCTTCCACATGCGCCACAAGAAACCTCTATTCCAGTGACACAATTACGCCTGATTATTTCCCTAGCCCGGAATATGAATAAAAACATCAACAAAGATTAAATTATTCAAACGTTACTGTTGCGTCTGCGGTCGTAGCAACATCCGACGTGGTGATGAGTGTTAAAAGAGACACTCTGATGTTCAGAGGGGTTATCGCGTTTACGGATCGTGGATGGCAGAAAACTTTCAGGATCAGGTATCCAT
>OGXI01002963.1_pt1 | contig 12062 bp, 9 predicted proteins | sample 1576221 | NCBI WGS metagenome assembly OGXI01 (sample SAMEA3541523, study PRJEB24748) | human gut metagenome | biome: human gut; feature: human-associated habitat; material: faeces | place: China | collected 2012
TCCATGTTTTATGATTTATAAGTGGATAATTGTTGACAATCGTAGTAAAAACAGGTAGTTATTACAAATAAACCTGACGCTGTATTGAAAAATTCTTCTTGTTTTACGCTGATTGTAACAAGTAACGATACATGATGAGACTCATAAAATATAAAATGCTCAGGGGATCTGTCTGAAAAATTGACGGTGTCGGATCAGCAAAAATAAATTTCAACAATTGTATCTATATTTTCTCTATTAGCACAATAAATCGGAACCCGGTTCTGTTTCTGGCGAATGACAAGCTGAGAAATCAGTAACAATTGCATATTTTCAATAAAAGGGGAAGAATAAAATAACTCCTGCCATATAAAACAGGAGCTATTCTATATAAGACTGCAATTGTGGGAATTCTTTACAGTTATCTCTTATGTAGTTTCTTTTAAAGGCGGCAAATGCAGATTCCCGACGGAGCAGTGCCTTTAGTTTTCGCTGTATATATCTGGAATCAGGATTTTTTCTATATGCTTCAAGATTGTCATATAGAAGGTTCATTTCCTTTGTAAGTTCATTGTAGCGCATTGCACTTTTATATGTCCGCATACCAGTGTTGAGAAGATTGAAGGATTCGTAAATGAGCAGAGCAGTTCTTACTGCCATGGAATTATGCTCATCTTTGGCTGAAATTTCAGTTTTTCCATCTTTTAATTTAAACGTCATCATAAGCTCTGGATCATTTTTACAACAGTCTATAATTCCGTCATCATACTTTTTCTGATTTTTTATTCCATTGCAGTGACTACATGACCAAAACAAATTATTCCAGTCAAATTTTCGTTCAGGGTATTTTCCGCTTTTATGAGGCAAAAGGTGTTCTACCTGAGGATCCTGAAGATTTTTCAGTTCGCAAATGTAGCACTTATCGTGAAAATCTTTTCTCAACCGGGATACAACATCTGGCTGTTCGTAACTTCCGGAAACTTTTTTTGCTTCTGATTCCAAAGAAGCAGGAGCGGGAAAAGAACGTTCTATTTTTACCATCAGATATCCTCCCGTTGTGCCAGTTCTTCTTTTAACTGCTGATATTCTGTGGTGATATCAAGAGCCAGGTAATCAGGGATTTCATCCAAAAACATTTCCAACTCTGCAATCTTTTCAAAGTCATCATCAGTAAGTTCCGGCTTCTGAACAAGTTTTTTATACTGCCGAAATTTATTTTTTAATGTATCGGATAAGGTATCAACCTGGAAATAACCTTTTACAATTCCATCATATGGTACATCTGACAATCCATTCTCAACAACGATATGATTCTCAAGATCGTAAATTACTACATTATCCAGGCTGTTAAGCACAAACGGAGAATGTGTTGAGACGATAAACTGAATATTTGGAAACAGGCAGGTTAGGATATGCATGATCTGTTTCTGCAGTTCAAGATGAAGGTGCGTTTCGATCTCATCTATAAGTACAATTCCGGGAAGGTCAAATTCAAAAATACGTCCTTTTTTCTTGACCATACGAATCATGAGATCCAGAACAATATCCATGATGGCTGAAAATCCACTGGACATACAGTTGAAATCATAAGGTTCTTTTCCACTCTGGCAGATCATAAAGGAAAACGTATCTTCATTAAAATCTAATTTCAACGTAGTATCCTCAAATATTTGTTGCAAAAGCTTTTCAAACTGGATAAACCAATTATTTATAGAATCTGCTTTCGTGTTATTTGATTTTGCTCTTGCCAATGCTTCTGTCACTTTTAGATCTGCAAGATATTTAACAAACAAGTTTCTGGGAGCATCGTTTAGATCATAGGCATCATTTAGAGAAACTTTTTCTATATGTTCAGGTACTTCAGCCTGAAAGTTTCTGTCACATTTATAGTAAGCTAATAAAAAACTTCCATCGGCATATAGTTCTTTTAAATTTATGTCTGTCTCATTATTAAATGACAGTTTAACAGATGGATCCAGCATATTGAAATATGTTGAAAGACGTTTTGCTGAATCCAAAGTATAAGGATCCATCTCTTTTGTTTTTTCTAAATTTAAATCTGATACTTGGAATTTCATTTTCAGATAAGCGGCAATGGCATCTAATACACTTGTTTTACCACTTCCGTTTTTGCCGGTAAAAATCAGGTGTCGGGAAATAGTATCAGATAAATTGATAGTGATATCTTTTAAATGGCGTACTTTTTTAATTTCCAGTTTTGTAACAAATAATTTTTCCATATTTCTTTTTCTCCTGGAGCATTACAGATTAACATGAGTTCATTATAACAAATAACAGGAAGAGTTACTAGAAAAAATTATTGACAAATTAAGACAAGCGCCGGATAGATTTTGATAATGCGTGGTACAATTCGTTTAATTATCTTCGCAGTCCTGTGTGTTAGATTTCATCGGGGCACAAAACATAAAAATAGTATTATACCCGTTCGGGATGATTTGATATAGAAATATATAAATTATACCCGAACGGGATTTTTGTATATAATTCACTTGAAATTATACCCGAACGGGATTAATATGTTTAATATGAGTACAATTGGAGATTATATAAAAAAAGAAAGAAAAAAAGCAGGGCTGACGCAGGAGGATTTTGCAATCCGTTCCGGACTTGGACTTCGTTTTGTAAGGGAATTGGAACAGGGAAAAGAAACGGTGCGTCTGGACAAAGTGAATCAGGCACTGGCAATGTTTGGGAAAGAAGCTGTACCAGGAAAAAAGGAGGATTAGCAGGTGGAGTCAGAATATAGAAAGGGATATGTATATATTCAAAATCATTTTTCCGGAATTATTGCAGAAACTGAAGAAGGGTATATTTTTACTTATGACCAGGATTATCTGGACAGAGAAGATGCAGTGGCAGTAAGCCTGACACTTCCATTACGTCAGGAGCCTTATGAAACAACTATATTGTTTCCTTTTTTTGACGGACTGATTCCAGAAGGATGGCTTCTGGGGGTGGTCAGCCGAAACTGGAAAATCAACCAGAAAGACCGGTTTGGATTACTGTTATCTGCCTGCAGAGACTGCATTGGCGATGTTTGTATCAGGAGAGAAAAGGTATGAAATGCTTGTGTTGTGGAAAGCCAATAACAAATAGTGCAACGAATGTGGAAAAAGAATGGTGCTGGCATAAAAAGTGTGTAAAGAGATTTTTTCAGACAGATGAATTACCAATCTTGGATATTACGAAAGAGCAACTGGAAATCCTGGCAAATGAAACAGTAAATGAGGGACTTACTGTGCCGGGAGTTCAGAAAAAGCTTTCCCTGCATTTATCAACAGATCTTAATGCAAGACTTACAATTGTGGACTATCCGACAGGATATATCCTGAAGCCGCAGACGGAAGAATTTGATAATATGCCGGAATTTGAGGATCTGGCAATGCGTCTCGCAGAAATTATGGGAATCCAGACGGTTCCCCATGCTCTTATAAAAATGAATGATGAATACGCGTATATTACTAAAAGGATAGACCGGGAAATATCAGAAAAAGAGACCAAACTATATGCCATGGAAGATTTCTGCCAGCTGTCTTACAGGCTGACACAGGATAAATATAAATGTTCTTATGAACAATGCGGAAGAATCATAAAAAAATGTTCTGCAACACCGGGCTTAGACCTGTCAGAGCTGTTTCTGCGTGTTGTTGGATCTTTCGTTATGGGAAATTCAGATATGCATTTGAAAAACTTTTCGCTAAAGGAAACGGAGCCTGGTAGCAGAAATTTCCAATTATCAAAAGCATACGATATGCTTCCTGTTAATGTGATCATGCCAGAAGATAAAGAACAGCTGGCACTCACAATAAATGGCAAAAAACGTAATATTCATAAGAAAGAATTTCGGATACTGGCAGAATCCTGTGGGATTCCATTAAATTCTGCGGAACGTATGATGAAAAAAGTATGCTCATTAAAGGCAAAACTTTTTACACAGATAGAAGAATCTTGCCTGTCAGCAGAGCAAAAAGAGCAAATGGAGGAACTTATTTCAAAAAGGCTTGATATTTTGAGTTAGATAAACAGCTTATTGACCATGCTTTAAGATCAGAACAGGAAGGAGGGCCGATGAATATGTGTAATGCGTTGGAAGAATTAAGACGCGAAGGGGAGCGTGAGGGACGGCTTGAGGGAATCCGTGCAACGATAAGAATCTGCAAAAAATTCAGCATTAGTGAGGAGGATATAATCAGAAATATTATGGAAGAATTTTCCTTATCACAGGAAGAAGCCTCTGGTTATGTAAAAAATATTAGTAGATTCTAAAAAGAATGGCTCCAGTTAACTACGCCTTAGTCAAAAAAGACTTCGGCCTCAGTGACCGGAGCCTTCTTTTGTGCTCCTGGCGGCGCACGAAGGAAATAAGCCCGCCAAAAGGCGAGCTTACTTAAAGTGCTTATTTATAGGCTGTCGCTGAACTACGTTTTCAGGACAGCCCCTTATATGATGATCATCAGCCGCTTAATCGAGCAGGATCATTATTTTGACAATACTTCAACTTTACAGAAATGTTCCTTGGTTTCTTTATCATAGCTGATTCCGACACCCAGGACTTCGCCCGTATATTTGCGGGTTTCTCCTGATTTTCCCTGAAAACGCAGCAGATAATCTTTTTCTCTGATCTGCAGTAGGGCATCTTCGGGAGAGTGGTCTACTTTTAATTCGAGGATAATACAGGTGTCCGTAAGATTCCATGGGTAAAAAATAAAATCAACAAATCCTTTTCCTGCTTTATCTTCACGTTCAATACGATACTTATTTCTTGCAGAAAGATATACCAGATTGACAATAGCAGAGAGTTCTACTTCATTGTTATATGAGAGAATCGGGGATTCTGTATTATGTGCATACTGCAGGATCTCGGACATTTTCTGTGTGTCACGGGATAAAGTAGCCTTGAGCATCTGGTCTGAAATCTTAGCCAGTTGGTATACATATCCAAGACTTTCCTCATTCTGCAGAAGTTCTTCATATTTGAACATCAATTCTCTGTTAGGAATAAAAACTTTTCCGCCAGAATAAGTAAGCAGCCCATATACAACCATAGCTGAATAGATCTGATCCCGGCTTTTTAATTCCATTGCCGATGCAGCAAATTCATCTATTTTGGCATCAACGCCTTCTCCGGTAATCATCAATGCCAGGTCATTTTTTATATGGTCAATGTCATTGCGGATATAGTAAAAAATCTCATCATAAGGTCCGGAACTGGTCCAGTAATTGGATAACTGGTTAAAACGCAGTGCCATCACTACGGATCTTGGGTTATACAGGCGTTTTCCTGAAGCAGTGAAATATCCATCATACCAGTTCTGCAGACCGTTGCGTGGTACCTGAAGTTTTTTGCATAAATGTGTGTACTTTTCATACAGAACATCCACCTCTTCGTCTGTAAAGCCAAAATATTCGCTGAAAGCTTCCATTGAAGTCATTTTAAATTCCATAAACATGTTCAGCTCAGAGCCACTGGAATATTTGGAAATCGGCAGGATACCGGTAATGTATGCCAGTGCTGTATAGTCCTGATCTTTCAGCAGAGTTTTGAGAAAAAGTATATACTCTGCTTTTTCCTTTTCAGTAATAAATGGAAGATGAAATACGGCATCCCATTCATCCATGATGAAAACAAACTGTCGGTCTGTCTGCTCTGAAATTTGGGAAAGTATATCCCAGAGCGCATATATGGAGTCTGTCTGATATTCCGGATATGCTTCCGCCAGATCGTTCTTCAAACCTGTAATGATGCGGTCAATATATTGTCTGTAAGATGTGCAGTTTTCCGGAAGTCTGCTGAAATCGATATAAATGATATCATACTGATTTAAATACTGATGGTATTCAGGTGAATCTGCAATTTTTAAATGATCAAATATCTGCGAAGCATCCCAGGCCTTTCCAAAGAAGGCTCCCAGCATATTTGCCATGATCGTTTTTCCGAATCTGCGCGGTCTTGTAATGCAGATATACTGTGTTTCTTCTTCCATGCATCCAAATATGTCATTCAGAATAAGGGATTTATCTACAAAATATGTTGTTTCTGAAATCTTCTTATATCTTTTGTACGGAAGAGGAGTATTTAAAAACATTGCCATATCAGTTACCGCCTTTCAGATTTTTTGTTTTAGAGATATTATAGCATTCTTATGAAAGACTTGCCAGATGGAAGAGACGGAAAGATTATTACAATAAGATGGACAATGACATCCCGGAAAATCAGCAAGATAGAAAAATTGCAGTGTCTGCTATCAAACATCTTGATCAATCAAAAAAGAGAAAAAATATTTTGATTGCAGTTGTTTCTCTTTTTAAAGAAAATTGGCTTTATGAAAAATTTAGCCTTTTTTATTTGGAAATTAGATACATAATATTTAAATATAGGTGGGATTAATATGTGTGATGTAAAAAAATATGAAAAAATATATGAAGAAATAAAGTGTCTGGAACCTGAAGATACATTGCAACTTACATTAGAAGCTGATTCAGAAGAGCAGAGGGAATTTTATCAGATGGTAGGTGATTTTTTACTTCAAAAAAGGCAAAAACAAGTAATTGCGAGGAATTTATTTTAAAAGAAAAAATATATCGTTCTGGGTGGAGTTAATGGAGCTGGTAAATCTAATTAGTGACAAACTGAGAAATCAGCAACACTTATACTTGCCAGATTAAGTTTTAGACAAAGAATATCTTTGTTTTAATAAAACATTTTTTCGCTGTTTTCGATGGTCAGACCCCTCCAGGGCAAAATGCCAATGACACAAAACTTAGCAGATCTGTGACATGGGAGCAAATCTGATTAGTGACAAACTGAGAAATCAACAACAGTAAATATCCTTGTTTTGAATTACAATAATTATTGTATAAAGTTTTCATCGCAAGTTAATTTTACCACAAAAATAGAACCTTTCGCATGAACGAATGGTTCTATTTCTTTTAGGGACTTATTTCACAGCCCCTTTCTTTTTAGGAATCTGTGAGTATGTAAATAAATTGTTTATTAACGATACCTGAAAGTTATCGATATGCGTGACTCTTAATAAATTATTTCTTTACATAGATTTCGATTTTTTTAGTTCTGACAGAGCAGGAACCTGTTGTTACCATTTTGTATCCTGCTGGTACCGGAACTTCACTGGCTTTAATAGATGTAGCTTTTTTATCGACAACGATTTTTCCAGTAGTAACAATTCTGTTTGTTTTTGCTAATCTATAAACAACTTTAATTGTTCTTCCTAATCTTTTAACCTCAACAGTTACTGTATTATTTTCGGAAATTTCAAATTTGGAATCAGTTGTTGCAATCTGATATCCGGCTGGTGCTGTGATTCTGCTCTTATCAACATATTGGGCAGTAGCTACTACAGAAAGTTTTTTACTGCTGACAACATTACCAGATTCTTTAAAAATAACAGTTACAGATTTTTTATTCTGGTTTACAGTAATATAAACTTTGTTATTTTGGGAAATTTTAATGTCACCAACGATGCCAATTGTATATCCATCTGGTGCTGTTAATTTGCCAGTGTTAATAAAAGTAGCATCTTTATCAACAGTCATAGGAGCTGTCTTGATGACATTTCCTTTTCTATCCTGATATACAACAGTAATTCCTTTTGTTGTAACTGCTTTACGAACTTCTGCGTATACATAGCCATCTCTGATTGGGAGATCACCAACTTCAACAAGTTCATAACCTTCCGGAACAGGAAGTTTGCTGGTATTTACAGAAGTAGCATCTTTAGCAACTTCAAGTTCAGGCTCTTTGATCGTTTTCTTTTCGTCTGGGCAGTAGAAGTTAATTTTTACATTTTTAGTAGTTGCTACAGTAGTAGCACTGTCAACATCAGCAGAATCAAATGTTTCCGGTGCGGCATCAGTTCCGTCAGAGAATACGCTGACGTCAGAAGCTGCTACAGGTACAACGCTGGTTCCTGCTACGCAGGCAGCGAGCATTAAAGCCATGATTTTTTTTCTACGTTCTTTTAATCCCATATTCTTTTTCTCCTTCATTATCTGGAAAACATATTTCTTTTGCATTGCAAGAATGGGGCATAATCATGAATTATGCCCCGTCTTGCCTGTTGGAATCTTATATAAAATTACCCAAATGGATTATTTTACAGTGATCTTTTTAAGATTGGACCATGGGCTGAATACTTTCCTGCCGTTTTCGGAAGTTCTGTTGAATGCATGCATTCCTACTGTCCAGCTTCCTTTTGGTACATTCTTAAATGTAGCTGTTACTGTACCTTCTTTGAGGTTCAGGATCTTGTGATCGCCATAGTGATATGGACGAGTCTCGCCGTTTTCTTTTTTGGAAGATGTTCCAAGTACTACGTCGTATCCTGTTGCATTAGCAGCTGCTTTATATGTTACTTTTACAGTTGTTCCGCTTACTTTTACGCTTGTGATGATCGGAGCATCCGGTGTGATTGCAGATACAACGAATGGATATGCATTTGACCAGTCGCTGAATACTTTCTTACCGTTTTCGTCACGTTTCCAAGCGTGGCAGTATGCGTAGTATGTTCCCTGCTGTACATACTTAAAGTTAGTGGATGTGCTGACCTGATTCTTGCTGATGGAATCATAGTCTTTATTTGTAATGCAGTCACGGTCTGTAGAGATTACATAGTCATAACCTGCAGCGCCATCAGCATCACCGGAAAGAACAACTGTTGCTTTATTTCCAGTAACATTTACTTTAGTAATCATCGGAGCATCCGGTTTTTCATCTTCTGCTTTTCCGTCTGCAACTACTGTCTTGGATCCTGTATAGTTTTTGGATGTGCTGTTTGCTTTTACTGTATATGTTCCGTCAGCGTTCTTTTCAGAAGTATATTCTGTAGACGGAACTGGGAGATATCCGTTTAATACAGTTGTAACGCCATCTTTTACAGTTACAGTACAATCACTGATGTTCTTCTTATCAACGCCCCATGTTAAGTTTGCTCTGGAGTAAGCTGTGCTGTCAACATCGTCTGTATCGAATGTTGCAACGCCAGATTCTGTGTATCCGTTGATACCTTTGATTTCTACTCCATAAATATCACCAACAGTTACATCGATAGGAGTTACAGTGTTGCCATTTTTGTCGATTAATCTAAGAGTATAATCTTTGCCTTCAACTAATGTGCTTCCACCAATCTGAATCAGTACTTCTGGTTTAACTGGAAGGCCGCCTGCATATGTAGCGTTCTTAACACTTACATTCTTAGCAACGAATTTAACAGATTTGATTGTGAATGGGATATAAGCAACAACACCGTTGATAATTGTTCCATCAGAAGTAACAATTGTCTTAGTTCCTGCAAATCCTGTTCCTTCTTTAGCTACTGCATAGATATAACCAATGTTTTCTTTTCCAGCAGTTACTTTCTTACCTGTGATATTGTCTGCATATTTGATTTCGAAATCGCTTTCTTTTGCAGTTGTCTTTACGCCATCATTTGTAACTTTTCTGATGTTGCTTAATAATGCCTTTGCAAAAGTATGCTCATTTCCGTCAAATGTGAATGCAGCCTGGCTGTTATGAACTACACCATTTACATTTCCATCAGCATCTTTATCTACGTCTGCTGTATAAGCATCTGTTACATCAAATCCTTTGCTGTCATAAACATTAAGAGTAGCTTCTACTTTTTCTTTTACGATATTGAAGCTTGCTGTGATGTTAGAACCTGTGAAGTTCTTGTTTCCATCTAATGGTTTCAGAACAACTGTTCCGGTTCCAGCTTCAACATTTTCGCCATAAGAAACAATCTCAAACTGGTTGGACACATCGTTTCCATTTAATGTTGCTGTAAATTTACGAGGTCTTACCTGTTTTCCAGTATAATCCTGATCAGCGATGGATACTTTTACATCTGCTGTGTTTGCAGCTGTGATTGTAAATGTTCCAGTTGCTTTTCCTGAATAGAAGTAGTTGCATCCCTGTACAGTGATTGTTCCAGTACCAACATTTACAGCATTGCTGATGCTTACTTCCTCATATTCAGCATCTTTATCATTAACTTCACCCTTCTTGTAAAGAGCAATAGCACCGTCAAGCACTGCATAAGTAGGCTGGATCTTTCCACCTGTGTAAGTATAAGTAGAAGGTGTTGCAACAACCATAGCGTCTGTTAATTTCTTAGGTACGATTTCTGTCTTACCGCTTGCTGTAACAGTTCTTGTTTTGCCGTTTGTTGTTTTTAAAATATAGTTTGTGTTTGTAACAGTAACTTTTGTAATGATGTTGTTAAACAAGTCATTAGCGATATCTTTGTTTTCATATTCATATTTAACTGTGAAATCGCTGTCTGTGAGAGTTTTTTCTACTTTTTTGCCTGTTTCGTCTTTTGCTACAACTGTTACAGGAAGTTTATATTCGCCTGCTTCTGTAAGTGCTTTATTAATAGAAACATCATCCGGTACAGTTACATAATCAGCTTCAACTACCAGTGGTTTGATTAAGAACGGAATAGATGCTGTCTGATCTTTGTATGTTCCGCTTGTAATCTTGATGTTAACGTAAGCGTTTGCTACTGGATTGTAATTTCCGTCATATACAGTTGTTGCATTTACGTTGTTTGTATATCCTGTGATTTCGTATCCGTCTGTTCCAAGATCTTCTGTCTTAGGAACACCAGTAGCGTTATAATACTGAATAACTAAATCGCCTAAATCGCTCTTGGAAGGTTTGATCTCATCGCCTGTATAAGGTGTTGTATACTGTGTTTTTGCAGATACAGCATTTAATGCAGCTGCAGTAGCAACAACAGTAAATGTCTGCTCACCTGTGCAGTTTCCACCGTCTTTTGCACGTACTGTAACAGTATATGTACTTCCGTTTTTAAATTCTGTAGCGTCTGTACCATCAGCGTTCTTTACGATGAGTGTATATTCTTTGTTGGAGTTTTTAATTGCAGAAAGGTCTGAGCCTTCTACACCTGTAAATGCCAGATAATTAGCTAAATCTTTTACAGCAATGCTTGTTGGAATCTGTCCGCTTAAAGTTTTCACTGAAATTTTTGTTCCTGCTGTAGAGAGATCACGTTTTGCAACGTTAACAGTTTCATTTGTTGTATAATACTCATCTGCATCAGTGAAGTTCTTTAATTTTGTTTTGTCAACATATACAACAACGGGGTAATCACCTACTTTTGTATATTCAACCTGAGCAGTTGTAACTGCAGCAGATAAATCAGCACCGCTTAATTTTCCATCAGCGCCTTTATTACTGGAAGCAGATTCTTTTAATGTAATGTTATCTTTGGAAATCTTAATAGCCTTACCTGTATACTGATAGGACTGTCCTTTTGTTGCTGTTGCAAGGATATCTCCTTTTGCATATGCTTTTGCTGTAACCTTACCGATTACAAGTTCAGCACTGCCTGTGTAAGCAGAGTCTTCTTTTGCTGTTACAGTAAGTTTGAATTCTTCTTTATTATTAGTTGCATTAGTTACAGATGTTTCATAAGCATCAGCAGCTACATTTGCATTTTCAGAATCCAGAACAGTAAGTGCAACGCCGTCAGCTTCAGTAATAGTCTGAGCAAAACCGTTGTATGCTTTTGTTGTGGTTGCAGGTGTAGCAGTCACAGAATTTAAAGATCTCTTTTCTACAGCTACAGAAATACCTGTGTTAATGTCATAAAGAGTCTGCTGATTGCTGTCTACATCGTAAACATAAAGGGTTAATGTTTTTCCAGCCATGTCAGCTGTTGTATTTAAACTCATATCAGCTGCATCGTCTACTTTTCCGTTAGAAGATGCATATGCAATACCTTTTTCGTCAACCCAACGATACTGCCATCCACCTTCTACTTCTGATCCGTCAGTTTTAGTTACAGTACCACTGATAACAGATGCTCCTCCCCAAACAACTTTTTTGCTGTCTGCAGATAAGTTAAGAGTAATATCAGCTTCATTTACCATTACAGATGCTGGAGCTGCGTCTTCTGTATCGTCAACAACAGGAGCTTCTGCAGCGAACGCATCTGCTTCAGTAGCTACGGAAGCGTCAGTACCATCACTGAACTCAGCAGCCCAAACCGGCACATTAGAGGTTGCCAGCATTGCAA
>OGXI01002964.1_pt1 | contig 12062 bp, 12 predicted proteins | sample 1576221 | NCBI WGS metagenome assembly OGXI01 (sample SAMEA3541523, study PRJEB24748) | human gut metagenome | biome: human gut; feature: human-associated habitat; material: faeces | place: China | collected 2012
CAAGCCGCGCACCGATCTGGATAAAGCAGCCCTTGATGTAGACGATGCGCGCCTCGGGCTGCCGCTTTTTCAGCAGGTGCGCGATGGCGTAGAGCAGGTGCGTCTTGCCGAGGCCGGAGTCGCCGTAGATAAACAGCGGGTTGTAGTTCTCGGCCGGGCGCTCGGCCACGGCGCGCGCCGCGGCATAGGCGAGCTTGTTCTGCGGGCCGACGACGTAGGTTTCAAACGTGAAGCCGTCGGAGTTTGCGAGGTCGCCCGGATGGTCGGGCGTCACGCGGTGGTAGGCGGCGAGCTGCTCGTCGTCAAGGAGCTTGATCTCAAAATCCGCCGAAAAAATGTCCCGCAGCGCGTCTTTGATATAGCGCATGAAGCGGGCCTCGATCGTATTTTTCTTGAAGCCGTTGCTGCAGTGCAGAACAAAGGCGGAGTCCTCCATCGTCACCACGCTGACCTCGTCGAACCAGGTGCGGATGGTCGTCTCCGACAGCTGCTCTGCCATGTGGTCGAGCACATTCTGCCAGACGTCAGACAGTGAATTCACCCTGCATGTCCCCTTTCCTCTCTCAGATTTTATATTGCGCGCTTCTTCGGGAAGGAGCAAAAAATATCCCGAACCATTATAACAAAAACCCGAAAAAATGTCTATACTATATCTAATTATTAAGTTTGAAAGATGTCACAATTTTTCATGCCAGTTTCTGCCAGAAATCGGGGACGGGCCGCCCCGCCCGAAGAAGCGCCGCGGCCCGTTTTCGGGAAACAGACCGTCAACTATACAGAAAAAACCGAACAAAGCGGACATTTTTGTTGACATCCAACGTGCAACTCTGTATAATTATTGTTGCTCTGCCCCGGATTTTTTTCAGATCAGGGCCGAAAAACGTCAACTGCGGGGCGGGAGAGTTCGCTTTTCCGCCCGCCGTCGAGTAAGCGCGGCAGCTCCCACGCGGAGCGGTCGCCGGATTTCTATGTAATGGAGGTGTCATGCAATGTTCCGTACCTATCAGCCCAAGAAGCGCCAGCGCTCCAAGGTGCACGGCTTCCGCAAGAGAATGGCTACTGCCAACGGCCGCAAGGTTTTGGCTCGTCGCCGTGCCAAGGGTCGCGCTCGTCTGACCCTCTGAGGTCACGGAAGGTGCATCCGGCATAGCTCGTGAAAAACAGGGACGGTGGAAGGGAAAACTGCCGTCCCTATTCGTCTATGCAAATGTCGCTTGGCAGTGTAACTTTAAGCCGGGAGAAAACCATGAAAGCAGCCGTAACCGTCAAGGAAAATTACGAATTTCGCCGCATCTACCGCAAGGGCCGCTCCGCTGTGAGCCCCTATTTTGTGGTGTACTGCCTGAAGAATCGGGCCGGGGCCAGCCGCCTGGGTGTCACGGTGAGTAAGAAGCTGGGTCATGCGGTGGTGCGCAACCGGGTGCGCCGCCGGATCCGGGAGCTTTATCGCCTGAACCGGGATAAAATGCGCCCCGGGTGGGACGTGATTGTGGTGGGCCGTGGCCGCAGCGCTGCAGGCCCGTATCAGAAGATGAACGAGGCGTATTTGGATTGCCTGCGCCGGCTCTCCCTGCTGCAGGAGGAGGGCGAGGCATGAAAAAAGCATGTATGGCCGCCATCCGGTTTTACCAGCGGGAGGTTTCCCCTCTATTTCCGCCCCGGTGCCGCTATATTCCCACCTGCTCGGAGTACGCTCTGGAGGCGGTGGAAAAATACGGCGCCGTAAAGGGCAGCTTTCTTGCCGCCAAGCGTATATTGCGATGCAATCCCTTCCACAAGGGCGGGTATGATCCCGTTCCGTAACCATCGGCTTTTCCCAAGAACTAAACGGAGGAAAAAAATATGTTCGCACAACTCGGATATTATATCTGTGTGCCTTTTGCCTGGCTGACCCGCCTGTTCTATTCCCTCACCGGGTCCTACGGCCTGGCGCTGATCCTGTTCACCCTGGTGGTGAAGCTGGTGATCCTGCCCTTCCAGCTGAAGGGTAAGAAGAGCATGCTGCGCATGAACCGTATGCAGGGCAAGATGAAGGACATCCAGACCCGCTACGCCAATAATAAGCAGCGCCAGCAGGAGGAGATGGCCAACCTCTACGCCCAGGAGGGCGTGAACCCCATGTCCGGCTGTCTGTGGTCCTTCCTGCCCTTCCCCATTCTCATCGCCCTGTACGCCATCATCCGCCAGCCCCTGCGTTACCTCATGGGCCTCAGCGTGGACACCATCAGCGCCATCACCGACGCGGCCACCAAGCTGGGCTACACCGTGGCAGAGGGGAGCCAGGCTGCGGCCTATGAGCAGATCTACCTGGCCAAGTTCGTCCATCAGAACTGGGACAGCTTCCAGGGCCAGTTTGACGGGCTCATCAACCTGGACTATAACTTCCTGGGCATGGACCTGGCCAGCCAGGGCTCCCAGCTCTTTAAGCAGATCACCACCGGCGGCTGGCCGGTCATCGGTGTACTGCTGCTGCCGGTCATTGCCACAGCCCTGCAGTTCCTCATGACCCTTATCAGCATGAAGGCCACCGGCAATGCCGCCGGCTCCCAGGGCAAGATGATGATGTACCTCATGCCCCTGATGACCCTGTGGATGGGCTATATCCTGCCTGCCGCTCTGTGCGTGTACTGGATTGCCAACACCGCCTTTGCCACCATTCAGGAGCAGGTGCTCAATAAGTACTTCAACAAGATCCTGGACCGGGAGGAAACGGACAAGGAGCGCGCCAAGCGCGAGGCCCGGGCCGCCAAGATGATGGCCTCTCGGGAGCGGATGCTGCAGCAGCAACAGCAGTATGAGAAGTCCAAGTCCGGCAATAACAATAATAAGAAAAAGAATCAAGCTGCCAAAAAGCCGGAGAAAAAGGCCGGCACCAATGAAAACGGCCGGGTGGGCCAGCGTCCCTATGCCCGCGGCCGCGCTTACAGCGAGCATCACTACGACGAATAAGGAGTTTTGTCATGCGTTATATTGATGTAACAGGCAAGACCGAGGAGGAGGCCGTCCGCAAGGCGCTGGAGCAGCTCCATCTGGAGCGGGATGACGTGTCCCTGGAGATATTGGAGCGTTCCAAGAGCGGATTTTTAGGCATCGGCAGCAGCCCGGCCAAGGTGCGGGTGCGCTACGAGCTGGACGTTGTGGAGGAGCCGGAGGTCAAGACCCCGGCCTCCCAGGCAAAGCCCGCCGAAAAGAAGGCCGCCGAGAGCAAGCCTGTAGAAAAGAAGCCCGCCGAGAAGAGACCGGCGGAGAAGAAGCCTATCGAGAAAAAGCCCGAGGCCAAGCCCATGGAAAAGCCGGCCGAGCCGGCTGCCCCCTCTGCCGCCGCCTGTGATAATGACGATGCCCGCCGCATCACGCAGTTCCTGTCGGGCCTGCTGGAGCACATGGAGTGCAAGGCGGAGATCAAGGTGTACGAGGAAGAAAAGAACCGCTACAAGGTCATTCTGGAGGGCCAGCGCCTGGGTGCGCTCATTGGCCGCCGGGGCGAGACCCTGGACGCCATCCAGCAGCTGACCAACTACGCGGTCAACCGGGGCCGGACCCACCGGGTGCGGATTCACATTGACGCGGAGCACTACCGGGCCAAGCGGGAGGAATCCCTCAAGCGCCTGGCCAATAAAGTTGCCGTCAAAGTGGTCAAATACCGCCGGAATATCACCCTGGAGCCCATGAACGCCTATGAGCGCCATGTGATCCACGAGACCCTCCAGGACTATCCCGACGTCATCACCTATTCCACGGGAACCGAGCCCAACCGCCGCACGGTGGTGGCCTTCTCCCGGGGCAAGCACGCATATTGACCTGAAACGGCGGAGGAGGACTGTGCTCCACCGCCGTTTTGCTTTCAAAAGGGGCCCTCTGGCCCCGCTGTCAAGGAGGGATTGCCATGACATTCCGTGACCGTATCCAGCCCCAGCTGCGGGACTGGTATGACGCCTCAGCCGGCTTTGACTTTGAGCACCTGGAGGAGTTTGTCCCCAAGTGCAACGCCGCAGAACTGGCCAACCTGCGGGAGGACCCCCAGGTGAAGGCTTGGGACCAGATGATTCCCGGTCCCGACGGTGCGCCCCAGGTGAAAATTCGGGTGTACGCCCCCAGCCAGCGGGAGAAAGCCCCCCTGCCCTGCCTGTTCTTCTACCACGGCGGAGGCTTTCTCTTCGGCACGGTCTACCGGCAGGAGGACCTGTGCCAGCGGTATGTAAAGCACGTGGGCTGCGTGGTGGTCTCGGTGGAGTACCGCCTGGCGCCCCAGTGGAAGATGCCCGCCCCCCTGGAGGACTGCTACGCCGCCCTGCTGTGGGTTTGGACCAACCACCAGACCCTGGGGGTGGACCCGGACCGTCTGGCGGTGGCCGGTCTGTCGGCGGGGGGCAACCTGGCCGCCGCCGTGGCGCTGCTGGCCCGGGACCGGAAGGGACCCAGACTCTGCCTGCAGGTTCCCCTTTATGGGGAGCTGGACTGCCGGCTGGAGACCCCCTCCTCCCAGGAGATCACCGACCGGAAGGTCTGGTGCCGGGACAACTGCCGGATCTCCTGGGACAAGGTGCTCAGCCCCGGGCACATGCCCACCCAGTATGAGTCCCCCGCCCTGGCCAAGGACCTTGGGGGCCTGCCGCCCCTGTTCTCCTTCATCGGGCAGCTGGACCCGGGCCGGGACGAGAACCTCACCTATTGGTCCCGGCTGATGGCCGCCGGGGTGCCGGTGGAGTGCCATGTGTTTCCCGGCTGCTATCACTGCTTTGAGCTCAGTGTCCCCGAGGCGGAGGTGAGCAAGCAGGCCTATGAACTGACCTACGCCGCCCTCCGGCGGGCTTTTTCCAAGGGATGAGCCCCCGTCTTTCCCCAAGTTCCCCTGTTTTTGTGGAGAAAAGGAGGTGAGCCTCCCCATGGAGGTCCCAGCCCATCTGCGGATTCGCATGGCAAAGCGCAACTTATCCCACGCCTATCTGGTGGTGGGGGAAAACCGCCGTCCCCTGGCCGAGGCCCTGGCCGCCGCCTGGGTCTGTACCGGGGAGACCCCTCCCTGCGGGCACTGCCCGGGCTGCCGGAAGGCCGGCCTGGGAATTCATCCAGATATTATCCGGGCCGACCCAGAGGGGGAGGGCCTGAAGGCCGAGGAGGTCCGGGCCCTGCGGTCCGATGCCTATATCCGCCCCAATGAGGCCCCCAAAAAGGTCTATCTTTTGGAGCACAGTGAGCTGCTCAATCCCACGGGGCAGAATATTCTGTTGAAGCTCATCGAGGAGGGGCCCGCCTACGCCTGCTTCCTCTTTCTCTCCCCCCAGCCTGGGCTTCTGCTGCCCACCATCCGGTCCCGGTGCGAAACCCTCCGGGCTCCAGGAGAAGAGACCCGGCAGGCCGACCAGGCGGGGGAGACCTTAGCCGACCTGATCCTCACCGGGGCCTCTCCCCGGGACCGCCTGCCCTTCCTCCTCTCCCTGGAGAAGAAGGACCGGGAGGAATTTCCCCTCCTCCTGGAGGCCGCCCTGTCCCGGCTGGCGGCGGAACTGCCCCGGCGGCCCGACCTGCTGCCGGTGCTGGACCGCCTGGTCCCCATTCGGGCGGCCTGTGAGTTTCCCGTCAGCCCCGGCCATTTGAGCGGCTGGATCGCCGCCGCGCTGTAAGCAAAGGAGAAAACTATGGCAGAGATTATCAGCGTTCGCTTTCGCAGCGAGGGCAAACAATATTATTTTGACCCCCAGGGCATGGTCTGCCGCCCTGGGGATGGTCTCATTGTGGAGACCGCCTCAGGTCTGGAGTACGCCCAGTGCGTCCGGGGCAACTTTACTTTGGCCGAGGCCGAGCTGGCCGCGCCCCTGCGCCCCGTGGTCCGGGCGGCCACGGAGGAAGACCTTGCCGTGGTGGAGAAAAACCGGGAGAAGGAGGTCTATGCCTTCCGGGTTTGTCAAGAGAAGATCCTGGAGCATAAACTGGACATGAAGCTGGTGAGCGTGGAGTGCAGCTTTGAGGGGACCAAAATCCTCTTCTTCTTCACCTCCGACGGACGGGTGGACTTCCGGGGCCTGGTGAAGAGCCTGGCCGCGGTCTTCCACACCCGGATTGAGCTGCGGCAGATCGGCATTCGGGATGAGGCCAAGATGCTGGGGGGCCTGGGAATCTGCGGCCGTCCCTTCTGCTGCAACTCCTTTTTGCGGGAGTTCCAGCCGGTCTCCATCAAGATGGCCAAGACCCAAAACCTCTCCCTGAACCCCACCAAGATTTCCGGCACCTGCGGCCGGCTCATGTGCTGCCTGAAGTATGAGCAGGAGGCCTATGAGGACCTGATGAAGGACGCCCCCCGTATGGATTCCTTTGTGGAGACCCCCGACGGGGCGGGCACCATCATCAGCGTCAACACCCTGCGGGAAAAGGTGCGGGTCCGCCTGGACGACGCCCCGGACACCCTGAAGACCTATCACAACAGTGAGATCCGAGTGGTCCGCAGCGGCAAGGGCAAGCGCCCGGAGGGCTATGTGCAGCCCCCCAAGGAGGAGCTGGCCAAGCTGCGGAAGGTCACCGAGTCCCCGGAGGACCAGTACCGCCGGGAGCAGGCCGCCCTGGCCGCGGCCTTGGATGAGTTTCTGGCCGAACACGGGACGCCTACCCAGGCCCAGCCCGACCACGCCCCCAACCGCCGCCGCCGGGGTGACCGGGGCCGGAACGCCGAACGGGCGGAGCGGGCCTTGGAGGCGGAGGTGGAGCGGGAGAAGGAAAAAGCCCGCCCCCGGCCCCGCCACCATCGCAATGGCAAGAGCCAGCAGCCCCTTCCCCTGGAGACAGAGCTCCAGGGCCTGGCGGCCGAAGCGGAGGAGGCACTCTATCAGGAGGAGGCCGTCCGCCGCCGCCACCGGAACAGCCGGAGCCGGAACAGGTCCAATCCCCATCCCCACCCGGAAAAGCCCAACCGGACCAAACCTGGGGAGGAGAGAAAGGGCCGTTCTCACTGGCATAAAAAAGGCCACCGAAAGAGTGGTGGAGGAACCCCGCCCGCTGAGGGCTGAGTTCCTTCCAACAAGTGCAGTTTGGAAAGCCATCCGCCCCTTATGCGCGGGTGGCTTCCTGTCTATGGAGGTGTATTCCCTTGCAAACCCAATCTTCCAAAGCAGAATCGCCCCTCTCCCCCCAGCAGGCCAAGGGCCTGGCCATGCGGGTCTCCCTGGTCAGTGTGGCGGTGAATCTCGTCCTCTCCGCGGGAAAACTTCTGGCGGGGGTGTTCGCCCACTCGGGGGCCATGATCTCCGACGCGGTTCACTCGGCTTCGGACGTGTTTTCCACCCTGATCGTTATGATCGGGATTCAGATTTCCAGCAAGCAGGCCGATGCCCAGCACCGCTATGGACATGAGCGGTTTGAGTGCGTGGCCTCGGTGGCCCTGGCCCTGATCCTGCTGGAGACCGGGCTGCTCATCGGCTGGAAGGGGCTGAAAACCATTCTGGCCGGGTCCTATGCCGACCTGGCGGTGCCCGGGATGCTGGCCCTTGTGGCGGCGGCGGTCTCCATTGTGGTCAAGGAGTGGATGTACTGGTATACCCGGGCCGCGGCCAAGAAGATTCACTCCGACGCCCTCATGGCGGACGCCTGGCATCACCGGTCTGACAGCCTCTCCTCCATCGGGGCCCTGGTGGGAATTGTCTGTTCCCTGGCGGGTTTTCCAGTGATGGACAGCGTGGCCAGTGTGGTGATCTGCATTTTCATCGTCAAGGCCGCCGTGGACATCTTCCGGGACGCCGTGGATAAAATGGTGGACCGGTCCTGTGATGAGGAAACCCTGGCGCAGATGACCCAGGTCATTCTGGACCAGCCCGGGGTGCTGGGGCTGGACCTGCTGCAAACCCGCCTGTTCGGGGCGAAAATCTACGTGGACGCGGAGATCGCGGCCCAGGCTGATCTCCCTTTGTCCCAGGCCCACGCCATTGCGGAGTCGGTCCACGAGGCCATTGAGCAGGCCTTTCCCCTGGTGAAGCACTGTATGGTCCATGTAAACCCCAAGCAGGCCGACCCCGCCTCTCCCCCGCCGGCGTGAGCCGGGGAGTGAGATATGCCGGCATTTAACAGAAAATTGGTTTTTGATTTTACAGAGTCCAAGTATGCTAAAAGATAGGAATTCCTGTCTGTGTGTCAGGCAGGTCGGGAGGAAACCATGAAACAAGCAGTCATCGACATCGGCTCCAATTCCATGCGCCTGTCGGTCTATGAGACCACGGAGGCCGGCACTTTCACCATTCTCTTTAAGGATAAGATCATGGCCGGTCTGGCCGGCTATGTGGAGGAAGGGGCGCTCAGCCCCGAGGGGATCACCCGGGCCATCCTGGGTCTGCGGTCCTTCCGGGGCACCTTGCGTGCCCTGAACATCCCCCAGGTGGCGGTGTTTGCCACGGCCTCCCTGCGAAATATCCGAAACACCGCCCAGGCGGTGGCGGAGATCCAGCGGGGCACCGGCTTTGCCATTGAGGTTCTCTCCGGGGAGGAGGAGGCCCGCCTGGGCTACGCCGGGGCCATGGAGGAGCTGGCATTGTCAGAGGGACTGTTTGTGGACATCGGCGGGGCCAGCACGGAGGTGGTCCGCTTTGCCCATGGTCAGCTGGTCTCGGCGGTCAGCTGTCCCGTGGGCTCTCTGAAGCTCTACCGGGACTGGGTGAAAAAGATTCTGCCCAACCAGCAGGCGGTGGAGAGCATGAAAAAGGCCATCCGCCAGGCCACCCGGGGGGTGGTGGAGGGGCCCGTCCGCCAGGGTCTCCCCCTGGTCTGTGTGGGCGGGACCGCCCGGGCGGCCCTGAAGCTGGCCAAACGGGTGTGCCACCTGCCGGAGGACACCAACCGGGTCTCTGTGGGCCAGCTGGAGCAGGTGAGCGCCCTGCTGTGCTCCTCCCATAAGGCGGCGGCGGATTTGATCTTAAAGGTGGAGCCGGAGCGCATCCACACCATGATCCCCGGCCTGCTGATCCTCCGCCACATGGTGGAGGGTTTTGGAGCCGGGGAGATGATCGTCAGCAAATATGGGGTACGGGAGGGCTATCTATGCCAAAAGATCCGCAAAGCGTCGTAACCGATTATACCTATACCCAAAACCGAGAGCTCAGCTGGCTCCGGTTCAACCGCCGGGTCCTGGAAGAGGGGGCGGACGAGACCGTTCCCGCCCTGGAACGGCTGAAATTTATCGCCATTTTCGCCAGCAATCTGGATGAGTTTTTCATGGTCCGGGTGGGCAGCCTGGTGGACATGGCGGCGGTCTCCCCGGAGGAGGTGGACAGCAAGAGCGGCATGCGTCCCCGGGAACAGCTGAAGGCGGTCTATGAGGCCGTTCCCGGCCTCATAGAGATCAAGGGCCAGCTCTATAACCGGGTCAGCGGTCTGTTGGCCCAGGAGGGCATTGTGGACCTGACCTATGACCAGCTGACCCAGGAGGAGCGGGCCCAGGTGAAGGACTACTTTCACTCTGTGGTCCTCCCCATTCTCTCGCCCCAGATCGTGGGCCAGCGCCATCCCACCCCCCATCTGGACAACAAGGCGCTGTATATCACCGCCCTGCTGCGGAGCAAAAGCGGCAAGACCTCCCTGGGCTTTATCCCCCTTCCCACCTCGCTGCCCCCGTTGTTTCTCCTGCCCGGCACCCGGGGCCGCTTTCTCCGCCTGGAGACCATCCTCCGTCAGTGGGCCCCTACCCTCTTTGGAAAATACAAGGTGGAGGAGACCTGCGTCATCAGCGCCACCCGGAACGCGGACCTCACCTTTGACACGGAAAAATTTGAGGACAGTGAGGACGATTTCCGCCTGCTGATGACCAAGCTCCTCAAACGGCGGGCCAACCAGTCCATTGTCCGCCTGGAGCTGGGCCAGCGGCCCTCCCAGGAGATGCTCGCCCTGCTGGAGCGGGTGATCCAAGTGGAGACCCATCAGATTTATTACGACAGCGCTCCCCTGTCCATGGGCTATGTCTATGACCTGGAGAAAGCCCTGTCCCCCGACCTGCGGGCCAGGCTCACCTACCCGGCCTACCATCCCCGGTGGCCGGAGGACTTAAACCGCCAGGAGTCCATGATTGAGCAGATCCGCCGGAAGGACCGGCTGCTCTTCTTTCCCTTTGATTCCATTGACCCCTTCCTGCGCCTGCTGGAAGAGGCGGCGGACCGGCCCGACGTGGCCTCCATCAAGATCACCATTTACCGCCTGGCCTCCACCTCCAAGATTGCCCGGATTCTCTGCCGGGCGGCGGAGAACGGGAAAGAGGTGGTGGCCCTCATGGAGCTTCGGGCTCGGTTTGACGAGGCCAACAACATCGCCTGGTCCAAAATGCTGGAGGAAGCCGGGTGCAAGGTCATCTACGGCATGGAGAACTTTAAGTGTCACAGCAAGCTCTGCCTGATTACCCTCCGGGACAAGAAGGGCACCCACTATATCACCCAGGTGGGGACCGGCAACTACAATGAAAAGACCAGCGCCCTGTACACCGACCTGAGCGTTATGACCGCCTCCCCTGTCATCGGGGACGACGGCGCGGCCTTTTTCCGCAACATGCTCACCGACAACTTGGAGGGGGGATACCACTCCCTGCTGGTGGCCCCCAACGGTCTAAAGTCCCAGCTGTGCGCCATGATCCAGCAGGAGATTGACAAGGGACCCCAGGGCTACCTCTGCATCAAGGCCAATTCCATCACAGAGCGGGAGATCATCGACAAGCTCCGGGAGGCCTCCCAGGCGGGGGTGCAGATTGAGATGATCATCCGGGGCATCTGCTGCATCCGCCCGGGGGTGCTTCTGAAGACGGAGAACATCCAGGTCACCAGCATTGTGGGCCGCTACCTGGAGCACGCCCGGATCTATGTCTTTGGCCGGGGAAACCAGGCCAAATATTTCATTGCCTCCGCAGACCTGATGACCCGCAACCTCCAGCGGCGGGTGGAGATCGCTTGCCCCATCTGGGACAGGGAAATCCAGGAGCAGCTGCGGTATATTTTGGACCTCCAGCTCCAGGACAACGCCAAGGCCTCCTTTCTGCAGCCCAGCGGCGCCTATCTGCGGAAAGAGATCCGGACCGTCCGGGTGGACAGTCAGGAGGAGCTGATGCGGGTCTCCCTCCACCGGCCGGAGCAGGCTCCCACAGTCAGCGAGAAGCCCTCCGCCCTCCACCGGCTGTTGGGACGTCTGTTCGGCAAAGATTCCCCCTAAGCCCAACAGCGTTTGAAAAACGGCCCCCGTCCCATCAGGACGGGGGCCGTTTCCATAGTTTCCTCTTTTGTCTGCGGAGGTTAAGGACTGGAGCTGGGCTCCAGCGCCGGCTCCGCAGAGCCGATGGCGCAGGCAAGAAGCCCATCCTCTTCCAGGATGAATGAGACCATGTAATCCACATCGTCGATATGGTCTTCTGTCAATAAGGTATGGCTGGAATCATAGTAGTACACAAAATACTGGTCCTGTTCGTTGGACATGGTGCATGCACCATAGACCTTGTCAAGGTCTTCCTTGGAGCTTCCCACGGTGATCCCTCCCTGCAGAGACCAGTTGGAGGTCTTCTCTGTCTGGAGGGTTTCATCCAGGGAGATGTTGTTGACCACACCGTCGTAATACGTGACGGCAATGCGGTCCTCCGGGGTGTCCCCGTATATCACCGTGTCCGTGTCCGTCGAGGGAGAGGAACCCTCTGCCGGAGTAAGTTTGTCCTCCACCTCCGCCTGGGTCATGCCCAGGGAGAGCTGCACGTTGTCCCCTTCGTGGTGAAAGGTGTCCCAGCGGGCACTCTCCGCCTGGGTTCCCTGCCCGCCGCAGGCCGCCAGAAGGCAGAAAAGGGGGACAATCCATAGAAATCGTTTGCCATGCTTCATGCCGGTACCTCCTAAACATTTATTCTGTAAGGTTGCTGTGCCGGTGGAAAAGCCCATCCTCACGGGAGGCGGAATCCCCTTGGGACTGCCTGCGTCGTCTGGTTCCGCCCCATGGGCCCCCCGCTTTCTTTGAACATAACATATCTGCCTCTCCTCGTCAACAGAGCTTCCCTTTCTGAAAGGGGGATTGTCTCCTTTTTACATCCCACGTTCCTCAGAATAAAAACTGCGCCATCACGTAAT
>OGXI01002965.1_pt1 | contig 12060 bp, 8 predicted proteins | sample 1576221 | NCBI WGS metagenome assembly OGXI01 (sample SAMEA3541523, study PRJEB24748) | human gut metagenome | biome: human gut; feature: human-associated habitat; material: faeces | place: China | collected 2012
AAACCCTTGAACTTATGCTTGAAGTGATTTTGTCGAAACGCCCTTACGAAAACGGGGAGCCTGGACAAAATGGCTCCCCGTTTCCGTTTTGAAAGCGGCTATATTTTAGTATCTTTGGGGCCGGAACGACAATTTTCAGTCGGAAGGCTCCGCCGAACCGGGTGTATCCGGTTTGACATCCGTCCGGCTCTTTACGATCTTTACTTCTCCCAAACATACGAAAGCCGATGTCAAAAATCTCATCAGCTGCATTTGCAGACACCAAACCGCACTACGACATACTCGACGGATTGCGCGGCGTAGCGGCGATCATGGTCGTCTGGTTCCATCTGTTCGAAGCCTATGCGACCAGCCATCTCGACCAGCGGATCAACCACGGCTATCTGGCCGTCGATTTTTTCTTCATACTTTCGGGTTTCGTCATCGGTTACGCCTACGACGACCGCTGGAAGAAAAAGATGTCGGTAAAGGATTTTCTCAAGCGGCGGTTGATCCGTCTGCATCCGATGGTCGTCATGGGGGCCGTGATCGGGGCCGTCATGTTCTATTTTCAGGGCTGTTCCGTCTGGGATGTCTCGGCGGTGTCCCTATCCATGCTGCTGACGGCCACGCTGCTGAACGCGCTGCTGATTCCGGCGACGCCCGGTTCCGAAATCAGAGGTGACCTGGTGGCATATATGCTGTATGTATCCACCCTGATCGCAACAATCCGGCGTATCATCGAATTTGCCGAACAGTTCCAGCGGGGCATGACCGGTATCGAGCGCTTTTTACAGATCGTGGATGCGGATATCGAGATCTTCGATGAGCCAGATGCCATAGAACTGAAGGACCCGAAGGGAGAAATCTCTTTTGAAAAAGTAAGCTTTGAATATCCGGATGACCATAACAAGGTATTCACTGATCTGAACCTGCAGATCCACGCGGGAGAAAAGGTGGCCATCGTCGGTCCTTCCGGTGGTGGTAAGACAACGCTGTGCAATCTGATCCCGAGATTTTATGATGTCTCAGAAGGCAGGATCCTGTTGGACGGCCAGGACATTAAGCATTTTACGTTAAAGAGTCTGCGGGGCAATATCGGTATCGTACAGCAGGATGTGTATCTTTTCTCCGGTACGATCTATGAAAATATCGCTTATGGACGTCCCGGGGCTTCGAAAGAAGATGTGATCAATGCGGCAAAGCGTGCCGGGGCTCATGAATTCATCATGGGACTGAAGGACGGTTATGATACTTATGTGGGAGAACGGGGTGTAAAGCTGTCCGGCGGACAGAAACAGCGGATCAGTATTGCCAGAGTATTTCTGAAAAATCCGCCCATCATCATTCTGGATGAGGCCACTTCCGCACTGGACAATGAGAGTGAGTTCGCCGTGGCAAAATCTCTGGGAGAATTGTCGGAGGGGCGTACTACTCTGACTATCGCCCACAGACTTTCCAGTATCCGCAATTCCGACAGGATCCTGGTGCTGACGGATGACGGCATTGTGGAGGAAGGCAATCACGACCAGCTCATGGAACAAAAAGGGATCTATTATCAGTTCTATGAAACAGCCAATGCTTTGAAATAACATTACAAAAACGGAGGTAGAGCTATGAAACTTGTGTTTGTGGGGGCAGACCATGAAGTAACCGGAAGCTGTCATTATCTGGAGGTTGCCGGGAAACATATTTTAGTGGACTACGGTATGGAGCAGGGTGTCAATGTATTTGAAAATGTGCCGCTGCCGGTGGCGGAATCCATGATTGATTATGTATTCCTGACTCATGCTCATGTGGATCATTCGGGTCTTCTGCCGCTTCTGTATGCCAGAGGCTTCAGAGGACAGATCTATTCCACGGATGCTACAGCGGATCTGTGTAGTATTATGCTGCGTGACTGTGCACATATCCAGAGTGCCGAAGCGGAATGGAAGAATCGTAAGGCAAAACGTTCTGCGAATAATGCAGTGGTGGAGCCGCTGTATACCATGGAGGATGCAGATGGTGTGATCCGCCGGTTCGTTCCCTGTCATTACAATACGATCGTGGAAGTATGCGAGGGAGTAAAAATCCGTTTTACGGATATCGGACATCTGCTGGGCTCTGCCAGCATCGAAGTCTGGCTGACGGAGGACGGCAATACGAAAAAAATCGTATTTTCCGGCGATATCGGCAACAAGCACCAGCCGTTACTTAAGGATCCGACACCTACGAAGGAAGCGGATTATGTCGTGATGGAGTCTACCTACGGTGACAGACTGCATCCGAAGGATAAGCTGGATTATGTGGCAGAACTGACCAAGGTGCTGCAGGAGACCTTAGACCGGGGTGGTAACGTGGTGATCCCGTCTTTTGCTGTGGGCCGTACCCAGGAGATCCTGTATTTCCTGCGGAAGATCAAGGTAGGGCGCCTGGTAAAGGGTCATGAAGATTTCCCGGTGTATGTGGACAGTCCCATGGCGGTAGAGGCTACCGGCGTATTCCAGGAGAACAGGTGGGAATGCTTCGATGATGAGGCCATGGAATTCGTAAAAGAAGGCATTAATCCCATTGCTTTTTCGGGATTAAAGCTGTCCATCACCAGTGAGGAATCCAAAGCCATCAACTTCGACGAGACACCCAAGGTCATTATCTCCGCATCCGGTATGTGTGACGCAGGACGTATCCGGCATCATCTGAAGCATAATCTGTGGAGACCGGAGTGTACGATCCTGTTCGTCGGCTATCAGTCGGTGGGAACACTGGGCCGGGCACTGGTAGAGGGTGCTGATGAGGTGAAGCTGTTCGGTGAGACGGTTTCAGTGCGCGCCGAGATCCGGAAAATGACGGGACTGAGCGGTCATGCGGATAAGGAAGGCCTGATCGACTGGATCCGGGCCTTTGAAGAAAAACCGAAGAAGGTGTTCGTGGTACATGGAGAGGACAGCGTATGTACCGGATTTGCTGAGTGCCTGAAGATCGAGTACGGGCAGAGAGCCTACGCTCCTTACAGCGGTACGGAGTTCGATCTGGCAGGCAATAAGTTCACCTATGAGGCAGCACCTGTTGCCGTGCAGAAAAAGACGAAGCCTGCTACCGGAGTCTTCGAACGACTGCTTGCCTCTGCGAGACGCTTACTGGCACTGGTTACGAAGAGCGAGGGCGTCATGACCAACAAGGATATGGCGAAGTTCGCGGACCAGATCAATTCCCTATGTGACAAGTGGGAGATATAAGTGCATCCATAGGCACAAACAACCCTGAGTATGTAGGACGATAGTCCGGAATACGAAGGGGGGACGATTTCGAGAGTGCGAAGCACGGAGAAATCGTTTATATATTATATTGGAATCAGAATAAGGAGACAACATGAGTTTAGCGGATCATATTTTTATCGATATGTGCAATGACATTTTAACCAACGGTACCAGCACGGAGGGCGAGAAAGTGCGCCCCCACTGGCCGGATGGTACCCCTGCCTACACTATTAAGAAATTCGGAGTAGTGAACCGGTACGATCTGTCGAAGGAGTTCCCGATCCTGACCTTGCGCCGGACGGCATTAAAATCCGCCACAGATGAGATGCTGTGGATCTGGCAGCGCAAGTCCAACAACATTCATGATTTAAACAGCCACGTCTGGGATGAGTGGGCAGATGAAAACGGCTCGATCGGTAAGGCATACGGCTATCAGATGCAGGTGAAGCATCAGTATAAGGAAGGCATGATGGATCAGGTGGACCGCGTGATCTACGATCTGAAGAACAATCCCTTCAGCCGCCGGATCATGACCAATATCTATGTGCATCAGGATCTGCACGAGATGAATCTGTATCCCTGTGCTTACGGTATGACCTTTAATGTGACGCAGAAAAAGGGAGAGGACAGGCTGACCCTGAATGCCATTTTAAACCAGCGTTCCCAGGACGTACTGGCAGCCAACAACTGGAATGTGGTACAGTATGCGGTGCTGGTGCATATGCTGGCACAGGTCTGCGATATGAACGTGGGCGAGCTGGTGCATGTCATTGCGGATGCCCATATCTATGACCGCCACGTGGATGCCATTAAGGAGCTCATCAGCAGAGACCCCTTCCCGGCGCCGAAGTTCTGGCTGAACCCGGAGATCAGGGACTTCTATCAGTTCACACCGGATGATGTGAAGCTGGAGGGTTACCAGACCGGGGAGCAGATCAGGGATATTCCGATTGCAATCTGACATGAGTAAGTAGGGCGGTAGCCCGGAATACGAATATCAGTACGGTTTCGTGAGTGCGAAGAACGGAGAAACCGGTTATTATCATAGAAACAAACAGAAACGAGGTACACCATGAATTTAATTGTAGCAGTAGACAACAACTGGGCCATCGGCAGCAAGAACGAACTGCTGATCCGCATCCCCAACGATCACAAGCATTTCCGCGAAGAGACGACAGGTAAGGTAGTGGTTCTGGGACGCAAGACTTTGGAGACTTTCCCGCAGGGCATGCCTTTAAAGAACCGCATCAACATTATTTTGTCCAAAGATCCGAATTATCAGGTCAAGGATGCGATCGTGGTACACTCTATTGAAGAATTGCTGGAAGAACTGAAGAAATATGACGAAGAGAATATCTATATCATCGGCGGAGAGAGTATTTACCGCCAGATGCTGCCTTACTGTGACGTGGCCCATGTGACGAAGATTGACCATGCCTACGAGGCGGATGCCTATTTCCCGGATCTGGACAGTGATCCTGAGTGGGAGATTACCGCAGACAGTGACGAGCAGGTCTATTTTGACATTACCTATCAGTTCTTAAAGTACGAGCGCAAGAAAGCCTGAGTGCGGAAAACGATGAAAAAGAAGATATATTTGGCAGTTACGGTTTTACTGCTTACTCTGGCAGGAATATATGTGGCAGCCAGAATGATTCTGTGGGGTGGTCCCGTAAGTTTTCGCAGTTATGTGTTGTTACTGGGGGATCTGCTGTGTCTGCTGCTTCTCCTGTTTTATGTATATCTGAGAGTACCCATCAGGCTGCACCGGAAAATACGGGACAAGTGGGGAACTCCCGGGAAATGGGAGTGGCTGGAGGATATCGGCATTGCTTTGTGGGCAGTGCTGTGCCTGATCGTCACGTTTGCCGGAATTGCCTGGATTTGGTTTGAAAATGACATCCCTTCGGAGACGCGGCTCACAGAGAATCTGATCAGTGTGGAAGAGATGGAGTTCCCGGACAGGCACTGGTATTCCTACTGGCGTCCAGAGGGCGTGCTGTTTCGGAGAGAGACGGAGCTTGCCGGTGAGGATTACATTACTTATCTGACGGAATTGATGGACAAGGAAGAAAATACCCACCCGGAGGATGCAGAAACGGTAGCAAAGCAGGCGATGGAAGAACAGTGGCTTGCGGAATACTATGCGTCGGAGACGGAAAACGCGGAAGATGTACAGGATCCCTTAGAGCCTTACGCACAGGCAGTATATGATGCTGTGCTGCAACAACAGGGCTTTTCCTTCGAAGTCTGCTACAATGCCAAAGGCAATTTCTATCTGCAGCTGGGAGAACAGGAGCAGGCGGGAAAGACCTATGCATACACGCTGGTCTACAATCGTACCTCGCAGAACGGAAAATGTGAGATTTTCGTGCTGTACCGGAATCCGGAAGAGAATCTGTCCACAGAGGCAGCACAGATCGTGGAGTTTTATGCGGTCCGCAGTGAAGATCTGCAGGTCATTGCGGGGGATAAGACCGGATGGTCAGTGGTAGCGAACAGTGCATATCAGGAAGCTACCGGAGAAAAATAATTGTAGTGAATTTAATTTGAGTTTTCAGCTAAAAGGAGAAATGAGCCACATTTTCGCTGAAAAAAGCACTGGAAAGCATAAATGTGTATATTGACTTTTATTACAAATGGTATAATAATGAAAATCAATAAATTCTGTTAAGAGAAATCAACAGGCAGAGTGGTAAACCGAGGAAAGAAGGAATACAAAATGGAAAAGAAGAACATTGACTGGGGTAACATCGGTTTCGGTTATATCCCTACGGATTACAGATATGTGTCCAATTACAAGGACGGCAAATGGGATGACGGTCAGCTGACCCAGGATCCCAACATCGTATTAAATGAGTGTGCAGGTGTATTGCAGTATGCACAGACCGTATTCGAGGGTCTGAAGGCCTACACCACAGAAGATGGACATATCGTAACCTTCCGTCCTGACTTAAACGGTGAACGTCTGGAGTCTTCCGCAGCAAGACTGGAGATGCCCATTTTCCCCAAGGAGCGTTTCGTGGAGGCTGTTACCGAGACGGTTAAGGCCAACGATGCTTTCGTACCTCCTTACGGCAGCGGTGCAACTCTGTACATTCGTCCTTATATGTTCGGCAGCAATCCTGTCATCGGTGTAAAGCCTGCGGACGAATATCAGTTCCGTATCCTGTGCACTCCTGTAGGACCTTACTTCAAGGGCGGCGTTAAGCCTCTGACCATCCGTGTCACCGACTTTGACCGTGCGGCACCTCACGGAACCGGTCACATCAAGGCTGGCCTGAACTATGCTATGAGCTTACATGCAATCGTATCCGCTCACAAGGAAGGCTACGATGAGAATATGTATCTGGATGCTGCTACCCGTACCAAGGTAGAGGAGACCGGTGGTGCGAACTTCCTGTTCGTTACCAAGGACAACAAGGTCGTAACTCCCAAGTCCGACAGTATCCTTCCGTCCATCACCCGTCGTTCTCTGGTATATGTTGCCAAGGAATACCTGGGACTGGAAGTAGAAGAGAGAGAAGTATACCTGGATGAAGTAAAAGACTTCGCAGAGGCTGGTCTGTGCGGTACCGCAGCAGTTATCTCCCCTGTAGGCAAGATCGTTGACCACGGCAAAGAGATCTGCCTGCCCAGCGGCATGACCGAGATGGGACCTGTCACCAAGAAGCTGTATGAGACTCTGACCGGTATCCAGATGGGCAGAATCGAAGCTCCTAAGGGCTGGATCCATGTAATCGAGTAAGCTGGTATCAAAATTGAATAATATTAAAAATGCGTGTGGAGAATATCCGCACGCATTTTTTTGTCTGTAGAATTCTTAGATTTTTCTGAACTTCCAAGAAACCGTGGCACAGAAGAAAAAAATAGGGTATAATCAGAATTTAGAGACTTTGAGAAAGTAGGAAATGTTATGTTTTTTAAAAATAGATGTCATATCACCGCGGTATTGGTGGCGGGAGTGCTGGGAATAAGTATGGTGACGGGACTGACCGCCTGCGGCAGCAGTGACGGCACAAAAGTGGTATTTACCACAGGATTTGGGAAAAATGAGGTATTTCGGATCGGGGACGAGTCCTGCTCTAAGGCGGAGATCATGATCTACCTGACCACGACCCAGAATCAATATGAGAATGTCTACGGGACGGAGATCTGGAATACTTCCCTGAACGGAGTGACTCTGGAGGATAATGTCAAGGAGACAGTGCTGGCAAGAATTGCTCAGATCAAGACCATGTATCTGCTGGCAAAAGAGAAAGAGGTCACGTTGGATGAAGCCGAGGAGGCAAAGGTCGTTCAGGCGGCACAGGAGTATTATTCTTCCTTAAATGATACGGAGATCGAGGCTATGGGTGCCACGGAGGAGATTGTGGAGAATCTGTATCGGGAATATGCCATGGCAGACAAGGTCTATCAGTTGATTATACAGGACATCAATCCGGAGATCAGTGATGACGAGGCACGCAAAATTACGGTGCAGCAGATCTTTTTTGCAACAGCATCCACGGATATGGACGGAAACCTGAAGCCTTATTCGGAAAGCTCCATTCAGAGTGCCTATGAGAAAGCCTGCGAGGTAAGAGACCTGGCGGTGGACGGAGAACACGATTTCACGGAGCTGGCTTCTAAATACAGCGATGATTCCGAGATCACCTATTCCTTCGGTAAGGGGGAGGCGGAGAGTGCCTACGAGGAAGCAGCATTTAACCTGGCAACGGATGAAGTGAGCCAGGTGATTCAGTGCGAAAGAGGATATTATATTATCAAATGTACCAATACCCTGGACAGAGAAGAAACCGATGCCAATAAGCTTAAGATTGTAGAGGAACGGAAACGGGAAGTCTTCGGGCAGGAGTATGACAGCTTTGTGAATACACTGGTGCGTCAGCTCAATGACAAGCTGTGGGATGAGATCACGCTGATCATGGACGAACAGGTGACTACGGACAACTTTTTTGATGTGTATGCAAAGTACTTTCCGGAGGAGTAATTTCTGGTTTTTTACACGCTTTATTAAAATTTTAGAATTACGGAAATATTGATAAATACTGGATTTTTGACTGATTGTTAGCACTCATTTATAATGAGTGCTAAATTTGTCTTGACTTTTCAATTTTACAGTCCTACACTTAGAATCAGTTAGGAAACAGTCAGCCATGGCTGTGCAATTTTAGAAAAGGATGTGGTAATAATGGCAGCAAAAAGCGGCAGTTTATCAATTAACAGTGAAAACATTTTTCCGATCATTAAAAAGTGGTTGTATTCCGATCACGATATTTTCTACAGAGAGTTGATCTCCAACGGCTGTGATGCCGTGACCAAGCTGAAAAAACTGGACATGATGGGAGAATATTCTCTTCCGGAAGGTTATAAGGGACGTGTGGATGTCATCGTGGATCCTGAGAAGAAGACACTGACCTTCAAGGATAACGGTCTGGGCATGACCGCCGACGAAGTGGAAGAGTATATCAACCAGATCGCATTTTCCGGTGCTACGGATTTCATTGAGAAATATAAGGACAAGAGCAATTCCGACCAGATCATCGGTCATTTCGGACTGGGCTTCTATTCCGCATTCATGGTAGCGGATGAAGTACATATTGATACGTTATCTTACAAGGACGGCGCCAAGGCAGTGCACTGGGAGTGCGACGGCGGCACCGAGTTCTCCATGGAAGACGGAGACAAGACGGATGTCGGTACGACCATTACCCTGTTTTTAAATGAAGATTGTCTGGAGTTCTGTAATGAGTACAAGGCTCGTGAGGTCGTGAAGAAGTATTGTTCCTTCATGCCTACCGAGATCTATCTGTCCAAGGCGAACACCAAGGAGACCCAGATCATCAAGGAAGAGGAAAAGCTTCCCGATGATGAAGTCCTGGAAGAGATCGAGCCGGAGAAGAAGGAAGCGGCAGAAGGTGAAAACGCTGAAGCTGCCGAGGGAACAGAAGAGCCTAAGAAGCTGAAGATCAGAAAGCGTCCTGAATTGATCAACGAGACACAGCCTCTGTGGACCAAGCATCCCAATGAGTGCACGAAGGAAGAGTATCTGGACTTCTACCGCAAGGTATTTCAGGATTACAAGGAGCCTCTGTTCTGGATCCACCTGAATATGGATTATCCTTTTAATCTGAAAGGTATCCTGTACTTCCCGAAGATCAACATGGAGTATGAGTCCATCGAGGGTACCATCAAGCTGTACAACAATCAGGTATTTATCGCAGATAACATCAAGGAAGTCATTCCTGAGTTCCTGCTGCTGTTAAAGGGTGTCATCGACTGCCCGGATCTGCCTCTGAACGTATCCAGAAGTGCATTGCAGAATGATGGATTTGTCAAGAAGATCGCCGAGTACATTACCAAGAAGGTAGCGGACAAGCTGGCTGGTATGTGCAAGACGGATAAGGAAGAGTATGACAAATACTGGGATGACATCAGTCCCTTCATCAAGTTCGGCTGCCTGAAGGATGACAAGTTCTGTGAGAAGATGAATGATTATATCCTCTTCAAGAATCTGGACGGCAAATATCTGACTCTGCCCGAGTGTCTGGAGATCAAGCCTCAGGACGAGGAAGAGAATAAGGAAAATGCTGTAGATGAGAACGGCAACAAGGTAGAAGCTGAGGTCGTAGGGGATAAATCTGAAGATGAGGCTTCTGAGGAGAATGCTGAGGAAGAGAAGAAGGAAAAGACCATCTACTATGTAACGGATGAACAGCAGCAGAGCCAGTACATCAATATGTTCAAGGCTGCCAAGATGGATGCTGTGATCCTGACCCACAATATCGATCAGCCCTTCATCTCCCAGTTAGAGCAGAAGAATGAGGGAATCAAGTTCCAGCGTATCGATGCGGATGTGACCGATGCCCTGAAGTCCAAGACTTCCAAGAAGGCTGAAAAAGAGATGGAAGAGCAGGCAGAGAGCATCAGCAAGCTGATGAAGAAAGCTCTGAAGAACGACAAGATCACTGTCAAGGTAGAGAAGCTGAAGAACAAGAAGATCTCTTCCATGATCACGCTGTCCGAAGAGAGCAGACGTATGCAGGATATGATGAAGATGTACTCCATGCCCGGCATGGATATGAGTGCTTTCGGCGGTGAGGGCGAGACCCTGATTCTGAATGCCAACCATCCTCTGGTACAGTACATCACCGAGCACCAGGACGGCGAGAACGCAGAAATGATCTGCGAGCAGCTGTACGATCTGGCAAAGCTCCAGCATGCACCCTTGTCCGCCGATGCCATGACCAAGTTCGTGGCAAGAAGCAATGACATTATGATGCTGTTGACCAAATAAAAATGACGGATTAAAAACAAAGGGAATCACAATCTGGGAACGGTTTGTGGTTCCTTTTTTGGGCTACACGGCGGCTCGGGGACAGATGCAGACCGGTACCGGAATTAGTATTTAGTGAATGCATATCACCCGTCTGTTAATCAAGTAGATGTATGATGAAGACAAAACGGATAGAAGTTAGTCTACTTAGTATATGGGAACATGCACATATTTTTCTGACTTTGCATATTCTGTAAGGAACATTTGTTGCCTGACCGGATCAAGACAGACAAAACGGCATAGGCAGAAAGGACCTCTGTCCATGGACACTACTTATACAGGAACACTTCAGATCAGCGTTGTCTCCGCTCTGAGGATGACACCGATACCCGGCGCGACCGTCACCGTCTCCTATACCGGGGATCCGGATTCCCCGCTGGAGACGATGACTACTGACGAATCCGGGCAAACCCCTACGATAACACTGGATGCGCCGCCGAGAGAGCTTTCTTTATCTCCGGATATTACGGCACAGCCCTATTCGGAGTACAACATTCAGGTGACTGCAGAAGGCTTTGAACCGGTACTGGTATCTGGTTCCGAAATTCTGGCAGGCGAATTTTCCCTACAACCGATCCGCATGAATCCGCTGAATGTAACAGAGGAGGAAGAAAAAGTAGTAGTAATACCTGCACATACGCTTTTCGGAGAGTATCCTCCGAAGATTCCGGAAGAAGAAATCAAACCTATGAACGAGACCGGGGAGATCGTACTGAGCCGTGTGGTGATTCCGGAATATGTGATCGTACATGACGGTGTCCCGGAGGATCCCACTGCCCGGAATTACTGGGTGCGCTATAAGGATTACATTAAAAATGTGGCCTCCAGCGAGATTTATTCCACCTGGCCGGAGAGTGCAATTTATGCTAATATTCTGGTCATTCAATCATTTACGTTAAACCGTATATATACGGAGTGGTACAGGGGACGTGGATACGATTTTACGATAACTTCTTCTACGGCGTATGATCAAAAATGGATCTATGGCAGAAATGTGTTCGAAGAGATCGACTATCTGGTAGATTCCATTTTTACCAACTATTTGTCAAGGCCCGGTGTACGACAGCCCATTTTCACATCGTATTGTGACGGTAATCGGACTACCTGCCGGGGGCTGAGCCAGTGGGGCTCCAAGTCATTGGCGGATCAGGGATATTCCGCTATTGATATCATTCATTATTATTACGGCAATGATATGTATATCAATTCCGCAGATATTATTTCGGGAGTGCCTTCTTCCTGGCCGGGGTATGATCTGACTATCGGTTCTTCCGGGGAAAAAGTCCGTCAACTGCAACAGCAGTTGAACCGGATCGCCAGAAATTATCCGGCGATTCCTACGTTGACACCCGACGGAATCTATGGCTCCGGTACTGCGGAGGCTGTCCGGACGTTCCAGAAGATATTTAATCTTCCTCAGACCGGAATCGTGGATTATCCTACATGGTTTGAAATCTCGGATATTTATGTGGGGGTGACACGTATTTCGGAGCCGGATGCGTA
>OGXI01002968.1_pt1 | contig 12051 bp, 10 predicted proteins | sample 1576221 | NCBI WGS metagenome assembly OGXI01 (sample SAMEA3541523, study PRJEB24748) | human gut metagenome | biome: human gut; feature: human-associated habitat; material: faeces | place: China | collected 2012
CGCCCCTGATGGCGATTTTCGCAATGGCCGTCATCTGGGCTGCGGTGTACTTGGGGGTCGCGAGCGCATCCAGCACGTCTTCTCCCACCGCCGGATTCAGCGCGGCGGCGATGATGGCATTGGCCTGAAAGCCGTTGTACTCGTGTTCAGCAAGGCGCAGCGCGTCGGCTTCGGTTAGGCCACGGTCAATGGCCTGTTCGTACTGAACGAGCTGTTTGTCGGTAACGGTTTCCGGGTCGAATGTTTTTCCAACCGGTGCCATAGGCATTCCTCCTTTCTCAAGAAACAGTTCCGCTACAGGGACGTGTCCGCCTGTTCCGAGCGCGTCGGGGCATCCTTCGTCCCCGATTGGTCATCGAGCGCGGTGCGAGCAGCCTTCGCATCGTGGGCTTCGGATGCGAGGGATGCGTCAGGCTCTTCCGGCTCGGCGGATGTAGACTTCTCGGCTGCACGCATGGCTTCGGCGGGGGAAGCCCCGTCCATCAGCGCGAGGTCTACCGAACGCAGCTGCGCAAGGTCAAGCTCCGTCACGGGGAGGTCTTTGCCGCCGTGGAACAGCACGGAAACAGCCGCCTTAAGTGTCTGCTCGTCCATATTGCGAAAATCGAGGGGGTTCTTGCCGACAGAAGCGATATCCAGAAGACCGCGCATCTTACCGGACGAAAGGGTCTTGTCGGCTATCGTCTCAAGCGTCTCGGGCGAAACGCGAGGGTTACGGGCGGCTTCCATGAGGATATCCGCCTGTCCGTGGGAGAAGTCATGATTAGCAATCTGCGTAGCGATGGGAAGCGGCACATGGCTCTCCATCGCTTCCGCGAAACGCGGGTAGTCTACGTTTTCAGGTACCGTCGCAACACTCTCCGGCACCGCTTCATAGGAGACGATATTTCCGTCGATGCAATAGCCGAGGTCGATGGGAAGATAGCTGTCAGCTTCCTTGGTCTCGGGGGAAAGCTCGCTCTCCTTAACGAGTCCCATGATGCGGTACACGTCCTCGGGGGTCGCACCGGAATCGAGAAGTTCGTGAAGGGTGTTCTCGATAGCACCGGACACATCCTCCATCTCCGGGTCGGACGTGCGCTCACCGAACGCGAAGCAGGGACGGGCGAAGTTGGTGTTCAGGGTATCGACGGTATAGACCCTGAGTGCATACTCCCCCGGAGCGTACCAGTAGTCCTCATCGTTGGAGTAGGTGAGCAGGAGGGAGAGGTCAACGGGAATCTGCTCCTGCCCAATCCAGAAGTCGTTATCTGGCATGGCAATCATCCTTTCTGTGTTTCTAGTTGTGCGGTTTGCTGGCTTTCTGTGGTTCTATCTAACGGGAGAGGTCGGGTTTTGCGACCAGATGCTCGCGGGAAGGTGCGGCAGATGCGCCTGCAAGCTGTTTGGAAGCTGCCATCATGTCCTTGGCTTCCCCGGAGAGGGAGATGCCGCCACCGCCCTTTCCTCCGATGCCCGCACCCTTTGTCACGACGGCCTGAACGACCTCTTTTGCGGCCTGCTTGGCGGTATTCACAAGGCCGCTTCCCGTGCTGTCACCGAAATCTTCTGCCATGTTCATTTCTCCTTTCTTGCCAAAACGCCTAAAAAAGGGCGTTTTCGTTGCTGTCTCTCGACTCATTCAGTTTCCGAATCACATCGAGGGCGGCTTTCCTGTTCTCCGGGAGAGCGGAGCGCGATAGGACGGCTCCTCTCGCTTCCCCCGAAAGGGAATAGCCGTCAGCGTCCGCACCGGGCAGGATGCCGAAGACCTTCTTGCAGGTCTCCTTGAGGAAAGCATTCACCTTCGCAAGGTCATCGCCTTCAACCGTCCAAGCGGGAATGCCGCCATCAAGGGAGAACTGGTTCCCGTTCTTGAGCATCGTGTCGATGGAGACGGCAATGGAATTATCCTCAAGCAGGTCGGTCATGTAGTAACGAGAGACGAACTGCCCGCCCGGGAAGCGTGCGGCATCCTGCGAGGTATCGTAGAACTCCACAAGGGGGTAGGACGCGCGATGGGCGGCGGCAGGTGCGCCAGAGTAAGCATTTAGTTCATAGGTCAGGCAACCATCGAGACCGTAACGCTCTCCGGGGTAGATAAGATGCACACGCCATTTGCCGGTGGTGAAATCGTGAGGGAGCGCCCCTTCCTCTTTCTCGTATTCCTCAGAAGGGCATCCGAAGGACTGCTCCATGTAACGGGGGGCGGCGCAGAGTTCCGGGCTGTTATAGAGGTCGTGGATGAACTGCTTCTCATCGCCAAGCTCATAGTGCTTTCCCATGGCGGTAAGCCCTTCGAGGGGCAGATAATCTTCGTAATCGAGCTGTCCCCAAAGGCGTTCGCCCTTATCGGTGAGCTGACGCATCTCGACGGATACGCGCCCGTCATGGTGGGCACCGGCAAGGTAAAGCGTGCCGTTTTCGTCCCAGACCTTCTGAATCTTGCAGTCGGCGAAAACGTTGCCCCGACCGAAACGGGACGGAGAGCAATCGGTGGCGGCATCGAAGTCCTTGTAGACGGTGATAACGGGGATTGTGTCATCCCAACGTTCTACGCTGCCAGCCACAAAAATGTGGTTGCCGCCGTAAGGGTTGATGAAATCCGACATGTCTGACTTCTTCCCATCGAAGAAGGCGGTAAGCGCCCGCATCTCCTCCTCGTAATCGAAGTCGCGCAGCTTCATCGCGTGTTGGAAAACCTCATCGTCGGTGAAGCTCTCGCGCACCTCATCCTCGGTCAGACCTTTACGTTCCATAAGGTCGTTTACCGCCCATTCCGCGCCTTCGTCTCCGTAGTAGGAGTCTTCGTCGAAGACGATACGCTCTTTCGGTTTCGGTTCCATAGAGTCTCCTTTCAGCAGAAAACGGGCGGAGCCTTGCCCTCACCCGTTTCCATGCACATTTCTAACGGTTGTCGGTGTCTACAGGCGGCTGTGCATCTCTATCGTCCTTTTCCGGGGCATCCTTTTCCGGGGCGTTACCATCAAGCCCATCCCTGACGTTTTCCATATCGTGCGCTTCGCTGTCAACGGAAACCGCTTCCGGGTCGATATCGCACTCAGAAAGCTCGGTCTTCCACTGCTCGGCGAACACCGCGTCGTATCCCTTTTCGTTCACGGCGCGTACCGTATCCACACTCAGGATGCAAGGGTTTGCGCGACCTGCGATATCGTCGATATCCTGCCCAAAGTCGGTCGCGACTTCGGCGAAGTCCTCCCCGTACCGCTCCTCGAACGCGGCGCTTACTCGTCTCCTTGCAGGAGTCATAAGCACGGAGGGCGGCAGATGGCTTTACCCCCTGTGCGTAGAGCTTATCCACGAACTCGTCAGTGGAATACTTTCGCAAGGTGAGGGCATCGTCTGCGAGGGCGGAGAAGACCTGCGTGACAGTCGGCTCCCCAAAAGCCCTCGGGTCAGATACGAAGGTGGTGGAGAAGTCCTTTCCGCCTTTGGAGAGGGTGAGCAAGTATTTCACGTAGTAGTCTGGGGCAACGGTGTCCCTTTCCCGGTTCGTAATCTTCATCTGGAAGCCGGACAGAAACTTAGCCACTGCTTCCGTAGTGTCGTATGCCATAGCGCGTTCCTTTCCATCGGAAGCCGATGCTTGGCTCCCAATAATAACTTATTAAGGGGAAGGGGCGCACCGGTTTCGGCACGCCCCTTCGGTGAGTGGTAGCAGGTTTTCGGTAAGCGTCTATGCGCCAAGGATTTCCTTCGCCCAAGAGCCGGACTTTACAAGCCCCATCATGGTCGTGATGAGAACGGCGATAGTCTTGATGATGACACCGAACGAGTCGAATGTTTCTACGCCCTGTGCGAGACCAAGCATCTCAGCCTTTCCAAGTCCGCCGGAAACCGCGAGGGCGGTCACAAGATGCGGGTAGAGGTAGAGGATGAGAACCATGACCACGCCTGCGAGGGCTGCTGCCGCAAAGTTCTTGAGGTAACCGATTCCGATTTGCTTCGTCTCCTCGAAGCCGAGAAGGGAAATGGGAATCGGAGAGAAGGCGGCATAGACATAGAGCTGAACGGAACGGCCGAGGGCAACGACCATCGAAATGGCATAGAAAACGAGTCCGACCACCCATGAAATGAGTCCGAAAATCAAAAGGAGGAAGCATCCGCCGAACGTGGCGTCGGCTGCATCATCCTTGGTCATCTCGATTCCGGGTTCATACCAGTTTTTCGATTGCAGCTTGTCCGACACGTTACCAACGAGGTCGTTGAAGATGCCGTAGATGGCGGAAACAAGGTCGAGGGCGTTGTCGATGAAGTAGCTGAGGATGCAGTAGGTCACCACGAGGAACACGATATCCTTCACGGCAGGAAGGGTGCTCGTCGCGTCGATGCGCTGGCTAATCTTGATGAGCTGCATCAGCATGAAGAGACCCAGGATGGCATGGGCAACGGGGATGACCCCGGCTTGATAAAAGTCCTTTATCACGCCATACGGCTCGGTTGTTCCGAAAAGCTCGTTGAACGGCCCGGAAATGAACCTCGCATCAAGCGTCTGGTTGATGACACCGAAATAGGTGTTGAAGAGCGTGGCAGCGATTTGGAGAAGACACGTTTTAATCATGTTGGGGATATCAAGGAAGTCCCCGAGGACACCCGCGTAGGCCGGATGGGGAATGAGGAGCACGAGTGCGCAGGCGGCGAAGAGCGCGAACGTGCCCATAAGACAAGCCTTTCTCCTGCGCAGGGGAACCGTCTTCGTCTCCTCCCGCTGTGCGGCTTGTAAAGTCAGTTGTTCATTCATAGAGATTCCTTTCTGCCTGCATGGCGAAGCTGCCCTAGCCCTCGAAGGAGAACTCGCCCGTGGACTGCTCGTAAACGCAGGTGACGGAAACAGAGTTCGAGTCGTTGAGCTTGAAGTCCGTGGTGATGACCCCGTTCTCATAGTCGAGGTTCACGACTTTCTGCCATGTAGCTTCGGTGACAGAAGGGTAATGGACGGCGCACCACTTGGAGAGGGCGGTGGTGACGGCCTTCTCATCCCCGCCGAAGAGTTTCGTGACCTCGCTGTTCATGCACTTCACGGTAATGTTTGCCACCGCTTCGGCACGCTCGTATGCGGTGTTTTTCTGAGCGAACATCGTAGAGCTTGTAAGGGTGGAGATGGTGTTCTCACCGGGGGTCTTGGAATCGGAGTTCACCGCAGCGCCGCTACCGTCCGTGTAGGTCACGATATGGGTGCCGGTATCGGTCTCGAAGACGATGGTATAGAGATAGCCGCCGTACCCATCGGAGGTCTTTTCCACGCGGGAGACGGCGTAACTATGGACGGTCGGAGTTCCGTTCACCGTTTCCACGTAGGAGTCATCGGCAAACTTGAGGGTGTAGCGCCCCTCGCTTACCGACCAGACGGAAGAGGAGAGGGTGTCGATGAGTTCCTTGGTATCGGAATCGTATCCCTTGATGATTTCCTTCTGGGCATCGGTAAGCTCCACTTTCCCGGTTTCCTCCTTCGTCTTCTTCTCAGCGGCTGTGGTAGTGTCCGTGTTATTTTCTGCGTGCTGCTCCTTTGCGGTTTCCGCGCGGTGATGCGACACGTTGATGGCGCTCATGGCAGAGCCGCAGGTGAACATCAGGAGCAGGCACAGGGCGATGACGGAAAACTTCTTGTGTTCCGCCATCCATGCTTTCAGTTTCTTCATAGCAGGTATCCTTTCTGGTTTCCTAGCGCCAGTCCCATGGATAGCCGCAGACAACCCATCCTCTTCCGTTTTGGGAAACCCAATCGGACAGGGAGATGGTGCGCAGACCGGAGTAAATGCTATCCATGACCTTGCCGTCACCGATATAGATGCCGACGTGCCCGTAAGCGTTACCGGCGGCGGTATTGGAGCCGTATTGGGCGGAGATGAGCATTCCTACCTTTATCTGGGAGAGGTCGGTGGTGGCGCGTTTCTGGCTGTAATTGGCACCGTATCCCTGATTGCCGAGCTGCGTATTGCCGTTGCCGCCGACGGCATGACCGGCTCTTGCATAGACCATTGTTGTCCATGTGGCGCAACGGTCGGCTCCCGGCCATGGAGTCTGTGAGCAGGCGTTTACGATATCCTTCTGCCACTGGTCGGCGCTCTGGTAGTCCTGCCCGCCACCGGGAATGAGGGTAGTGCCGGAGTACCGATTCTTAAACTCCTCTGCGGTCATGGAATCGAGCTGCGCGACAAGGGGATAGGCTTGGCAGATGGAACGGTACTGGGCGATATAGCTGTCCTGCGACGCGGTGTAGTACCCGCCCTCGCCGAGGGCACGCAAAAAGAGTTCGGAGTTGTTGGTGTCGATGGCCTTCTGGTAGTTAGGGACACGGGTGTAGTTGGATTGTTTATACAGATGCTCGCACCGGTACTTCATGTACGAATCATCGTCTTTGAAGACGGCGAAATCCGCGTAGGTCTTGTAGGCAGAGCCGGAAGCACTGTATTCGGTGGTGAGCATTTTAACGGAACCCGTGATGAGTCCGCCGTAGTCATAACCGGCATATTTCACGCCGCCGTAGTTGTGGTACAGCCGCCCGAGGTCGGAACCGGAGTCCGAGGTGCCGTTCTCAATCATCATCTGGCCGAGGAGTGCCGAAGCGGGATATCCGTACTGCTCGTGGGCGTTCAGGCACGCGAGCACGAGGTCGTAGGTGACCCATGCAGGCATCCCGTCAAGCGATGCGCTCTTTTGCTCCTCATCGGCGGCACCTCCACCGACAACGGAAATCAGGCCGAAGGCCAAGATGAAGGCAATGATGAGTGGAAAGAATTGGGAGACGGCACCGGCAAGTGATGAAAGCATTCCCTTGATGCCACCGGAAAGAATCGTGAGCGCCTTTTTCTTTCCAGCTTGCGCCGCAGCATTCTCGTAGACGTTCCTATGGAAGTATTTGGAGAACTGCATCCGCTTCTGGGCAGCTTTTTTATCCAGTTTCTCGGTGCGGTATTTCTTTTCCGAGAGGGCACCGAGAGAGTCTTTCTTTTCAAGTGCATCCTTACCGGAACGAAGGTGCTTTCTCGCCTTTCCGGCAAGTTTCGCGCCGGTGTGCGTGGTTGCGACCAAATCGTCCGTGCCTTCCAGCTCGGAGTCTTTGAGAGCGTTGTGGGCAGCTTTTGCGGCTACACCCTTTGCACCACGTTTCAGGCTCTTATTCAGATTGTGGCGAGACTGCACCTTTTTCGTGAGGGCATTTTTTCCGGTTAGCTGGCTACGGGATTTTCCGTCAAGGGCATCGGCGGCGGAAGTCTTCTTACGTTTCCTTGCGATGGCATCGAGGGCGGTACTTCCCGCGCCGTGCGTGCCCTTCTTGCCAACGGAATAGAGGTCACCCTTTAAGGCTTTGGCGCTCTTATCTGCCTTTTCCACCAGACCGGTATTGACGGCATCCGTCTTTTCGGTCTTGAGGAGATTACTCATGGCTTTCTCACGGTCGTTTCCGCCGGTCGTGAAATCCGAAGCCTTCATCTGACGTTCACCGTCCTTTCCGGGGTCTTCTTACTGGGTTGCTAGATAACGGGTTTTGCATCTTTCTTGTCCCCAAGCCCCGTCTTCTTCGTCTCATTGGGGTTCGTGGAGAACAGGTCATAGAGAACGTTGCCGGACGGGAACTTGCCGCGAATCGGCACGCGGGCGTTACCTGCGATGAGCAGGCCGTCACCCGGCTCTGCGGACTCGTCGATGCATTCCTCCTCCTGCTCGGACAGGTTCAGAAGCTCCGCCCACTTCATACGGTCGAGCGGGGACTGCTTGAGAAGCATGAGGAAGTCCGCGTTAAGGACGATATTTCGCGCCGCTTCGTTGGCGAGCATCGCCGTGGCGTTCTGACTGATACCTGTCAGCAAAAGTCCGAATTTTCGACCCTCATTCGAGAAGCGGGAGAAGTAGTTAAGTACAGTCGGGTACGCGAACATACTCTGCATCTCCTCGACGTAGAGCCATGTGCGGACGTTTCGCTTTGCATTGAAGTACATGCGGTTGCGGACGGCTTCGCAGACATTGATGAGGGCGAAGACCAGCATGGAATCCGGCAGGTCTTTCAGGTTGAAGTCCACGATGCGGGTGTTGAAATCGACGTTGCTCTGATGGTTGAAGAAGTTCATGGAACCCTTCACGAATCGCTCGTAACGGAGTGCGATGACCTGTGCCTGCTCCTCCGGCTGCTCGTTCGCGGCATCGTAGAAGTCCTGTAAGGTCGGCGGAAGATTGTCTCCGCGCTCTGCGGCCTTCTGGAAGGCAAGCTCGGTGCAGCGCTGTACGAGCGACTGGTCAACCTCAGAGAAGTTCGACCCGGCTTCGGCAGCGGAAGCGCCCGCCTGAGCTAACATCGCGTCCACCTTGAACGCAATCTGCTCGTTTCTCGTCATGTGTTCCACGGATACCGTATCGAAGGGGTTCAGATGGGTTCCGGTACCCACGCCGAAGTGGTAGGTGCTGCCGCCGTAGCGTTCGGCGATAGCGGTGTACTCGCCTGCGCGGTCGATGACGTAAATCTCGTCCGTCGGATTGGAGAAGATGGTGCCCGTCATCTCGGTCTTGGTGAACATACCCTTACCGGAGCCGGTCTTGCCGCAGACGAAGCCCATCGGCGAGGTGAGCTTCTTGCGGTTGCAGACCACGAGGTTGCGGCTGTGCTTGTTCTGGCCGTAGAAGTTGCCGCCCGCATCGTCAAGCTCCTGCGTGGCAAACGGAACGAGGATGGAAACCTGCGCCGTGGTGAACATGCGGGAGATTTCCACGTGGTTATGGCCGAGCGGGAGGATGGAATTAAGTCCCTGACGCTGGCGATAGTCATAGGTGTCAAGCTCGATGGAGTTCTGACGTGCCGTGGAGATGATGCGAAGTACCTGCGTATCCAGCGCTTCCTTGCTCTCCGCGTAAGTGTAGACAAGCCCCGTGAAGACATAGAGACGCTGGTTCTTGTTCTGCAAGTGGTCGAGCACGTCCTCCGTCTCCTCCTTGGAGTATTTCAGCTCCTGCGGGAGGATGGAGAAGTCATAGCCTTTGTTCACTGCCGAGCGCTGTTCCTCGATGATTTCCTTGTCAATCCATGCGGAACGGGTGCGCACGTAATTGATAGCCTTGGATTTATCCATGGGCTGCACGTACCACGTGATAGCCATGGGGATAGGAAGGTCTGCCATGTCGGCAAGTGCGCGGTCGGGAAGTTCCGAGCCGAACTTCTTCATCACGAGTACCTGTGCGTAGACCCCGTTATCGAGTTTTACGCAGTCGTTATAGTGGCCGTCCGGGCGGAAATCAATCTGCGTCGGTGCGATGCAGTCCTTGGTAGTCTGTAAGCGCTTGGCGGAAATATCGCGCTGGTAATCGAACAGGAACGGCTTATAGGGGTTTAAGAGTGAATGGATGACAGAAAGGCGCTGGGTGCCGTTCATAAGGTGTGCCTTGCTGCCGATGGAGTTTAGGATGCGGGAGGATTCGACCTCGATACGGGAGAGCTGACGCGCTGCATCTTCTGCGGTGTCTGCCGTCACGGAATAGGTGAGGTAGCGGTTCCTGCGGATGTTGCTGACCCCCTCCTTCACCTTATCGTTCAGGATGTTGTTGAACACCTGCGCGTCGTTCCTTGCAGCATCGTTTGCCTGACGCTCCGGGTCGAAGAACTTGCGGTGGCCGACCTCTTCCTTGAGGAGCGGCGTGTTGATGACGCTCATCTGCACGAGCGTATCCGCACCGAACTGGTCGTAAAGGCGGGTGATGGCGGAGAACATGGCTTTCTGCTGCTCATCGCGCACCGAGTGGTAACTGGTGTCATCGAAGGCGATGGAAGAGGAAAACATTCCCTCCTCCACCTCACAGATGCCGTCCTGATACATCTTGTTGTAGCCGATGTAGTTCACCACGTCTTTCGCGGAGTCGCGCTTCTTTCTGGCATCGGCCATCTTATCGGACAGCTCCTTGTCCCTGTCCTTTAACTGGGACTTGACGGAGCTGTAGGTCTTTTTCGCTTCCTTCTCGGCCTTCTTGGCTTCCTTTTTCCTGCGCTTCATCTCGCGCTTGGCGTGCTTCTTCTCCTTTCGGGTCAGCCTTCCGGCACCCTGCGTGACGTGTGCGACCTGAGAGATGGCATCCATGTCGATAGCGCCGGTATCGGAGCGCAGGGGCGCGGTGTTCCCGAACCCGTCACCGGATGCGTGGACGAACGCGTCCACGTCAAATGCGGCGTTAAGAGATGACCCGTCCTGCCCTTGGGGAGTAGGATTCGATGCCGCGAAGGTTTCCCTGCTTTCGGTAGTGTTTTCCATAGATAGTTCCTTTCTGCTTGCTGTTTTCCGACTCAGAGAGAAGTCCCGCAAGACGCATGGACGGCTTGTAGAAGATGCGGTCGTTCGTGAAGTTTGCCTTAAGCCAAAGCGGCGCAAACTGCTCGAAGGGCATCCCGCAGGGCTTCACGAAGCCCACGCACCAAAACGGCAACGAGACGGCGTAGATAAAATAGGTGCAATCGCTGACGTTCAGTCCCAAAACGAAGTAGATGTAAAGCCCGGCAAGTACCGAGACAGAAAGCGCACCCGTGATGGATACCAGGGTGCGCATGGTCATCTTGCCTACGATTTTGGGCTGATACTCGGCGATATCCTTGTGTACTGCTACAGAGAGCATGTTAGATATCGCTCCTTTCTAACCCGCGAGGGAACCCCAGTTGATACCGGTCTTGAAGTACACGGCAGCACCCACGACGATGGCACCGCCGATAATCATGGCGAGGGCACCGGAGAGCTGACCGCCGCCGCCCTGCATACCGTCCTTGATGGTAAGACCAAGGTTCACAAGGCCGAAGACGATGAGGATGCCGCCGAGGGCGGTCACACCATCAGAGAGAAGGTTTTTCACGTTTTCCAGCATGGTTGATTCCTTTCTTGTTTACTTGTTTTCTAGTAACCGTACAGATGGGCAAAGGCGATACAGGTAAGTCCCGCGACGATGATTGCAACGGCTTTCCGTATCTCCCCGCCCCCGCCGCGAAGAAGTCCCGCGAGGGTCATCCCAAGATAGATGATTCCCACGACGGTGAATGCGCCCGCAGCGGTTCCTATCGCCGGGGCGGCGAGTTTGACGAGTGTTTCCAAGTTCCTTCCTCCATTCGTCCCCTTTCTGCCTTTTTCGCGTGGCATTTCTCTTAATTATAAGTGACTACCGGTTTAGCAATATGCCCAGAAGCCCCTTCCTTGATTTTTTCCATGCCGCCCATTTCCATGCCGTGAACTCCGCACCCGTATCCTCATCGGGGGTGTACGGCTCGCAGCCGTTTTTCAGATACCGCTCGAAATCGAAGGAGTTCTTATGCAAACGCTTCCAGTTGCGCTTATCCACGATATAGCGGTATCGCTTATGGGCGTGGGGGTCGTACTTATCATCCATGAGCGGGTTGGTACCGGCGATGAGCAGGATTGCCTTTAAGCGGCTCATTTTTCCGATTTCTGCTGCGTCGATAAGGTCACGACCCTGAATCTGCAAGTTCTTACTGGCGCTTGAGGACTGCCCCGTGGACTCGTTGTAAGTCATCTGATGGATGGTCTGCTTGCCAATCATCTCCGCAATCTCCTTGTTGGTGGAGTTGGACTTGCCACCGAGGAAGAGCGTCGAGTCGCAGCAGTCGATGATGGTCTGCGCCTTCTTATCGTATTTGCTTTCCAGCTGGCTCATGGATTGCAGGATGATGGTGATGCCGATGTTACGGGAACGGGTGACCGCGATGGTCTCCTCAATCTGCGGGATAGTGCCGATGTTGGCGAACTCATCGAAGATGAAATGCACCGGGGTCGGGAGTTTCCCGCCATAATCCGAAAGGGCTTTTCGGCACAGCTGGTCGATGGTCTGCCACATGAGGATGGCGAACAGGAAGCTGAGGGTCTTGTCGGTATCGGAGAGGATGCCGAAAATCGCCACCTTCGCATCCGGGTCACCAAGGGTGTCAATCTCCATCTCGTCATAGGTCAAAAGCTCGCGCACGCCGTCCGTCGCGATGGGCGCAAGGCGCACGTTGCAGGAAATGAGGATGGATTTTAAGGTCTTGCCTGCGGCCACCTTGAAGTTCTTGTAGTTCATCAGGGCGAAGTCCTC
>OGXI01002977.1_pt1 | contig 12012 bp, 12 predicted proteins | sample 1576221 | NCBI WGS metagenome assembly OGXI01 (sample SAMEA3541523, study PRJEB24748) | human gut metagenome | biome: human gut; feature: human-associated habitat; material: faeces | place: China | collected 2012
GTGAGCATGGTGCTGTCGGTCGGTTTCACTATGCTGTTGTGTGCGCCGATCTATTTCCTCATGGTCAGCCGTGTACGTCAACGGGGTGTTTCCTTCGTTTACATGACCATTTTGGGGATTGTTTTTCTCATTATGGGGAACTGGTATCTATTGCCCTATTATATGGTGATTGGTGCTATCTGCGAAGCTATTTTATGGAAAAACGGATGGGAATCTAAAAAGAAAATGACGGCTGCATGGACGATAGCCAGCTTACTGTATAATGGCGTCAACCTGTTACCGCTCTGGTTTTTCTGGGATACTTATGAAGAATTTGCTGTTTCTAGTGGCATGGAACAGAGTTACATTGATTCTTTTGTACGGTATTATTCTTCTCCAGGATGGTTGATCTTCATTATTCTTTTTACAACTATCTGCGGTTTTATTGGGAGTTTGACAGGCGGACGGCTTATGGACAAGCATTTTAAGAAAGCTGGGGCGCTCTGATGCAGAGGAAGAACTTTGCGGTACCGGTTAAGTTGTGGGCATCAGGCTGTGCCATAGTCGGTATTTCTATGACATCCAATACAGTGCTGACCTGCATCCTGGCACTGACCGGATTTCTTTATCTTTCGGTTCAGCATAATTGGCGGGCACTGAAGTCTTTTGGCGTGTTTTATATTGCTATGGCGGTACTGCTGTATTTGATCCGATATCAGGGTCTTCATATGGTTGTTTTTTCAGAGTTTTATGTGCTGATGTTCTGGAACCTGTTTGCCGTTTTTATTGTTGGCTGGGATTTGATCACGACACCCCCTGGAGAACTGTCGGCTTTTATGTCTCGTATCCATATGCCGACTGCCGGTATTTTGGGATTACTAGTTATGTTTCGTTTTTTCCCCACTATGAAAGCAGAGCTGAAAAGTGTATGGCTTTCTATGCGTAACAGGGGACTTGCAGCTCCGTGCCAACTCCTGTTACACCCTGTGGTTTCCTGCGAATATGTACTGGTCCCTCTGCTGCTGCGCTGTCTTCAAATTGCCGATCAGCTTTCTGTTTCTGCTGTGGCACGTGGTGCAGAAGCCCCGGGCAAACGGGGCAGCTATTATGAAAAAGAACCTTGTTCTGCCCAGCGGGTAAGATTTCCAGTTGTTGGTATGGGAGTACCTAAGTCATCATGTATTTCCTTGAAAATATTTTGCAGCGACGGAGGAAAAGGAATACCGTCGTTTACGGAGAAACAGAGGCCATGTGCTTGTCCGGGACCGTGGTATGGGTCCTGACCGATGATAACTACTTTTACTTTGTTGTAAGGGCAGAGATTGAAAGCATTGAATATCAATTTTCCCGGAGGATATACGGTCGTAGTCTGATATTCCCGGCGAACAAATTCCGTCAGGCGGATAAAATAGTCTTTATCAAATTCAGGAGTCAGCACTTGCTTCCATGATTCTTCTATCTGTACATTCATATTGTCTGAAAATTTTATTGTATATAAGTGAAAATGCGTTGCTTTGTTGCTGCTAAATCAGACAAATGTAGTAAAAAAGATATAAATACAGTATTGTGTGGAAGAACTTTTTCAGGAAGCCTGATTCCCTTTACAGGTATCTGTGGAGGGGATGAAGATTTTTAATCAATGAAATATGTTATTATGCAAAAAACATCACCTTCTTTTACCTGATTCTTCTCGATATTTTTTGAAAATCTGTACAAATTCTTTTCAGGATTTCAAGAGTGAATTTTTATTCTTCTATGAGGGTTGGCAGGAAGTATAACTAAAAAACGGCAAATATTTCTTATGTCGTAATATTTTACCTCATAAAGAAATATTTGCCGGTAGAAAATCATTCAGTGTATTTGTATTTCGCATCAAATAAGTTGCATACCCAGCTCAGCACATTCCCGACGCATCTCTTCGGGCCATATGCTAGCTTGTATTTCACCGATATGCGCTTTTCGTAAATACAGCATACAGAGGCGCGACTGTCCGATACCTCCTCCAATACTAAGCGGAAGAGAACCTTCCAACAAACGTTTGTGGAAGTAAAGTTTAGTTCTTTCTTCCTTTCCTGCCAGTTCCAGCTGTTTTAGTAAAGCTGCTTTGTCAACACGAATACCCATTGATGAAAGCTCGATTGCTCTTCCCAGCACACTGTTCCAGATGAGCAGGTCACCATTCAGTCCCGGAAGTCCTGTTTTCGGGTCAATAGTTGTATAGTCATCATAGTCCGGGGCACGTTTGTCGTGTGGATTTCCGTCACTCAGTTTGCCACCGATACCGATGATAAATACGGCTCCGTATCGTTCGGTAATCAAATCCTCACGTTCTTTAGGGGTTTTGTCTGGATACATATCAAGCAAATCCTGCGAATGGATGAAATGGACATCGTGAGGCAAGAATGAACTGATTTGCGGATATACTTCACAAATCATATATTCAGTGCGGCGCATGGCCGAATAAATACGGGTAACGATACTCTTCAGGAAATCTACGGTTCGCTGTTCTGGAGTGATGACACGCTCCCAGTCCCATTGGTCTACATAAAGCGAATGCAGGTTTCCCAGTTCTTCATCGGCACGGATTGCATTCATATCGGTATAAATGCCATAACCTGGTTCTATATTATAGTCGGCAAGAGTTACCCGTTTCCATTTGGCCAGCGAGTGCACCACTTCGGCACGTTGTTCTCCCAAATCCTTTATAGGGAAGGTTACAGGGCGCTCTACTCCATTCAAATCATCATTCATTCCCATACCGGTCAGGACAAAAAGCGGTGCCGTAACACGGCGTAAGCGCAGGTCAGAAGACAGGTTTTGCTGGAAAAATTCTTTTATTTGTTTTATACCCAACTCGGTTTGCTTCATGTCAAGCAAAGGTTGATAGTTGGTAGGTTTTATTAGGTAACTCATGTCTTTTTAATTTTCTGTATTTAAATATGTAGGCAAAGATAATTATATTTTGTAAAAATGCAATGTATTTGTTTGAAATATTATCATTGTGTGATGATTTTCTTTGTTTTTATTGATAAAATGGTAATTTGTTGTGTATAAAAGTTTTATTCCTCTCTTATTTTTTTTCTCGAATATTAGGACGAAATACAGAATAATTGTATTTTTGCCATGGTTTTAGAAAATATGCACCCATAGTTCAATGGATAGAATAATGGATTCCGGTTCCATCGATTGGGGTTCGACTCCCCATGGGTGTACTAATGTAGTTTGAAAAGATTCTGATTATCAGAATCTTTTCTTTTTTTTACGACGCTTGCTTTCTGTCAGAGAAAGCTATCTTTTCTTAAATTATAATGGATTGTCCATTTGGGGAATTCAGGAAATTTTCTGAATGAATTTATTTTCCGCAATTAAGTGACAAACAGATTTCTGTTGGAAATATCTGTAAAAGCTTCTCTTTTATTTGTTCCTTGTAGATAAAAATACTCCCAGCATAACCAGCAATACACCGATGAAGGCATAAATAGTCAACGTCTCGTTTAATACGACAAAGGCTGCTAAGGTGGTAAACAATGGATTGAGATATAAATAGTTTGATGACATTATCGTACCGAGATGCATCAATACCATATTCCATACAACAAAGCAGACCAATGAAGCTAGAAGACTAAGGAATAGAAGGTTGATGAATACTTCAGGACGGAGAAATCCCTCCAGTGGAAAAGAAAAAGGATGGATGATGAAAGCTGGAAGTATTCCTAAAGTTCCATAGAAAAATATTTTGCGGGTAATGAATATAGAGCGGTATTTCTTCGAGAGTTTATTGATTATAAGACTGTAAAAGGCCCAGGATAATGCAGCTGCCAGTGTCAGAAAGTCTCCGATGGGGGAGAGTTTCAGAATCACGCTGCCATTGAATATAAGTATAGCTACGCCAATGAGTGCTGCTATAGATCCCAGAAGCCAGTTGTGGCTGACTTTATTATTTCTATCTGTCAGAAGTGATAGTCCCGTAGTTAGCAGAGGAGTAGCACATATTATAAAGGCTACATTAGTAGTCTGGGTAAATTTTAAGGCAGTATTTTCGGTCAGGAAATACAATGTACCTCCAGTTAGTCCGGCAGCAAACATAGTAAGTTCGTCTTTGATGCTGTCTGAAAAAATCTTGCGAGGAGAGATAAACCATATTCCGATATATGCAATAATGAAGCGGAGAAGAAATATTTCCTGAGGTGACAATCCGTTGTTTATCAGAATTTTTGTAGATATGAATGTGGTTCCCCATACCGCTACGGTGAGAATAGCCAGAATGTGATATTTTGCCTTTAATGAACTTGTCATATTAATTTATGTAATACTTGCTGCTGTAAATATGCGCAAAATTAGATATATTTTCCATATTTCTGAGACTATATCAGATACTAATTTGTCAGCTGACAATAGTAAAAATAGAAAAGGCTGCTTCATCACGAGGCAGCCTTCCCGAATATCCAATTGAATTTGTTAGGGTTAGTATAAGCATTTGTAAATGCTCAATTGCAAATATACGATTTTATTTGATTGCTTGATAAAAATCTTTCCAATTCTTGCTGAAATCTGACATAGAATGGAAAAGGTAATTAGCTCCTTCGTCCAGTAAGACTTTATCGGGCAGAGGACCAGTATTTACAGCTACTGTAAAGATACCAGCAGCTACACCAGCACGTACTCCGAGAGGAGCATTTTCTACAACGATAGCTTCATTGGCTTTGACACCGGCTTTCTGAAGTCCCATCAGATAAGGTTCCGGATTTGGCTTTCCATATTTTACATCGAAAGCTGTTACCATAAGCTCGCCTTTGAAAATATTTGGAAAATTTCTGTTCAAGCGTTCCAGCAATGATTTCTGTCCTGAGCCTGTTACTACCACTGGAATCAAATTGTCTTCCTTTATCTGATTGAGCAGTTCGAGTGCTCCCGGCATTCGTTCGGCCTTAGGAAGGGAATTGAAAATATCGCTTTTAGTCTGATAGATTTCTTTTATTTCCTCTTCGGTTGCTTCTCTATGACGCTGTCGGGTACTTACTATATTGATTGTTGATGCCCCTGTACGTCCTTCGTGCATATATGCTTCTTCCGGACTCAGATGCATACCGTACTGCTTCATGGCTTCGTGCCAGGCTGCTGCATGATTTTTCATGGAATCGAATAATACACCGTCCATATCAAACAATACAGCTTTCAGGTTCAGTTTATCAAAATGATGGGTTGTGAGATAATTTTCTATTGCTTGTTGGAACATCTTTTTCAGTTTAAGAATAAACTACATATGTGTAAATAATGAAAAAATGAATAATGATAAATGAAGAGCGGTATTGATACTGGTTACCGCTTTCCACTTATCATTATTCATTTTTTATTGTTTAATTTTTATTTTAAACGAGCTTGAATAGCCTTAGTTTCTTCTTCATATCCAGGTTTATTCAACAAAGCAAACATGTTTTTCTTGTAAGCTTCTACACCTGGCTGGTTGAACGGATTAATTTCAAGCAGATAGCCGCTGATACCGCAAGCTTTTTCGAAGAAATAAATCAATTGTCCCAAATAGTATTCGTTCAGTTTTGGAACACTTACGCGCATGTTAGGTACTCCACCGTCAACGTGTGCCAGCTGAGTTCCAAGTTCTGCCATTTTATTGACTTCATCTACGCGTTTTCCTGCCAGGAAGTTCAAGCCGTCCAGATTTTCTTCGTCTGAAGGTACATGAAGTTCGTGGTTAGGAGTTTCAACAGAAATCACTGTTTCGTAGATGGTACGTTCTCCTTCCTGAATCCATTGTCCCATAGAGTGCAGGTCAGTAGAGAAGTCTACAGAGCTAGGATAGATACCTTTGTGATCTTTACCTTCAGATTCTCCGTAAAGCTGTTTCCACCATTCCATGAAATAATGCAACTTAGGTTGGAAGTTTACCAGAATTTCAATCTTCTTTCCGTTCTGATACAGTTCGTTACGAGTTGCTGCATAAAGAGCGGCAGGATTTTCCATCATATTCTGGTTAGCACAAACTTCTTCCATCTTGCGCGCACCTTCTACCAATTGGTCGATATCGATACCTGCTACAGCGATAGGCAATAATCCTACTGGAGTCAGAACAGAGAAACGACCACCTACATTATCAGGAATAATGAATGATTTGTAGCCTTCTTTGTCAGCAGTTACGCGAGCAGCACCTTTCTTTGCATCAGTTACGGCAACGATAACCTTACGTGCCATTTCTTTGCCGCGCTGGTCTTCGCATTGTTTTTTCAGCAGGCGGAAAGCCAAAGCTGTTTCAGTAGTAGTACCTGATTTAGAGATATTGATTACACCGAATTTCTTGTCTTTCAGGAAAGAAGTCAGCTCGTACAAGTAATCTTCACCAATGTTGTGTCCAGCAAAGATGATAGTAGGCTGTCCTGCTTTCTTTTCTTGCAACCACAAGAAGCTGTTGGACATAGCTTCGATAACGGCGCGGGCACCCAGATAGCTTCCGCCGATACCAGCAACAACTACAACTTCACAGTTTTCGCGCAGAACCTGTGCTGTAGCTTTTAAGTCGTCCAGATGTTCTTTAGTAATGGAAGAAGGCAAATGTAACCAGCCCAGGAAGTCATTTCCCAATCCTGTACCTTTTTCCAATGTTTCCATACATGCTCTTACCTTAGGTTCGTAAGCAGCTAGTTTGTCTTTGGAAATAAAACCTAAAGACTTGTTGATGTCAAGTTTAATATTTTCCATAAATATTCTTCTTTATTATCTGAATGAATCAGTCAGTAATTTGATTTCAATCATTGGAGAAATCCGTTCATACAAAATGTTGTAAACGGCGTCTACTATCGGCATATTGACGTGCAGATGCTTGTTCAGTTCCTTGATACATTTGGTGCCGTAATAGCCTTCGGCTATCATTTCCATTTCTATCTGTGCGCTTTTTACCGAATATCCTTTTCCTATCATTGTTCCGAATACACGGTTACGGCTGAAGTTGGAATATGATGTAACCAACAGGTCGCCCAAGTAGGCCGAATCGTTTGTACACCGGTCTACCGGATGTACTGTATCGAGAAAACGGTTCATTTCCTGAAGAGCATTCGAAACCAGTACTGCCTGAAAGTTGTCTCCGTATTTCAGACCGCTGCATATTCCGGCAGCTATGGCATACACATTCTTCAAAACAGATGCATATTCTATACCTGCTACATCGGTATTGACCGATGTCTTGATATAGTGTCCCGAAAGCTGTCGGGCAAACATCTTCGCTTTTTCAATGTCTTTACATCCGACGGTCAGATAAGACAAGCGTTCCAATGCCACTTCTTCTGCATGACATGGACCAGCCAGTACAGCAATGTTCTCTTCTGGAACATCGTACATTTTATGAAAGTAGTCGGACACAATCAAGTTTTCATCGGGAACAATTCCCTTGATTGCCGTCACAATGAATTTATCCTTGAGTTTTGTCTTTAGCTTTTTAAGGTGGCTTTTCAGATATGGCGAAGGAGTTACGAATATTAGTGTATCCGATTCCTTTACTACCTTATTTATATCTGATGAAAAGTTGATGCACCTCATGTCGAAGCGCACACTAGTCAGGTAAGCCGGATTATGCCCCAGACGCCGAAATTCTTCAATTCGGTCGTCGCGGCGCATATACCAGTTTATCGAGTCGGCCTGGGACAATATAATTTTGGCTATTGCCGTTGCCCAGCTTCCTCCACCCATGATTGCTATTTTCCCGGGGAGTTTCATTTTAGCCTATTTTCTGTATCCAGCCAGCTACTTCGTCGACGCTAGGATTCTTCAATTCTAATTTATATTTTTTATTCACTCCGCAGATGTCCTGATGTAATTTTTGCGGATTAACATCTTTCATGTCTGAAACCAAGTTGTAACCGGCTTTCTGAATCACCGGAACCCATTCTTCGGCAATACCCAGTTCCATGAACTTAGCAGGAGCGTCTTTCGGGATAACCTTTTCCGGACGCATCTGCGGGAAGAACAATACTTCCTGAATAGTGCTTTGTCCTGTCATCAGCATGACCAGACGGTCCATACCGATTCCCATACCAGAAGTAGGAGGCATACCGTATTCCAGTGCGCGAACAAAGTCTTTGTCGATAATCATAGCCTCGTCGTCACCCTTTTCGCTCAGACGCATCTGCTCTTCGAAACGTTCAAGCTGGTCGATCGGGTCGTTAAGTTCTGAATATGCGTTACAAAGTTCTTTTCCGTTAACCATCAACTCGAAACGTTCAGTCAGATCCGGATTGTTGCGATGACGTTTAGTCAGCGGTGACATTTCGATAGGGTAATCAGTGATGAAAGTAGGCTGGATATAATTTCCTTCGCAGAATTCGCCGAAGATTTCGTCTATCAGCTTGCCTTTTCCCATTGTATCGTCTATCTCCATGTTCAGTTTCTGGCAGACTTCGCGGATCTGTTCTTCATTCATTCCGGTGAGGTCGTATCCTGTAAATTCTTTGATTGAATCTAGCATGGTAACACGCTTGAACGGAGCCTTGAAGTTGATTATGTTATCACCTACCTTAACTTCTGTTGTACCGTTTACATCCATACAGATCTTTTCGATCATATTTTCAGTAAACTTCATCATCCAGTTGTAATCCTTGTAGGCTACGTAAATTTCCATACAAGTGAATTCTGGGTTATGAGTACGGTCCATACCTTCATTACGGAAGTTCTTTCCGATTTCGTATACACCTTCAAATCCACCTACGATCAGACGTTTCAGGTAAAGTTCGCTGGCAATACGCATATACAAAGGAATATCAAGTGCATTATGGTGAGTAATGAACGGACGTGCCGCAGCTCCTCCGGCGATAGATTGCAGGATAGGAGTTTCAACTTCGATGTATCCTTTCGAATTGAAATACTCACGCATAGAGTTATATACCTTATTGCGTTTCAGGAATATATCTTTTACTCCATCGTTTACTACCAGGTCTACGTAGCGCTGGCGGTAACGGAGTTCTGGATCATCGAATTTATCGTAAGCTACACCATCTTTATATTTTACGATAGGAAGCGGGCGGATAGATTTTGACAAAACAGTCAGTTTCTGTGCATGGATAGAAATTTCACCCATCTGAGTACGGAATACGAAACCTTCAATGCCGATAAAATCACCCAGGTCGAGCAGACGTTTGAATACTACATTGTATAAATCCTTGTTTTCATCAGGGCATATATCATCGCGGGTAATGTATATCTGAATACGACCTTTAGAGTCTTGTAACTCAACGAAAGAAGCCTTACCCATAACACGGCGTGACATGATACGTCCTGCAACAGATACTTTGCGCGGTTCTGCCTCGTCATCCTTAAATTCGGCTTTTATATCAGTCGAAAATGCATTGGTTACATACTCGGCAGCAGGGTACGGATCGATGCCCATCGCTCTCATTTCATTCAGACTGTTACGTCTGATAATCTCCTGTTCACTTAGTTCTAATACGTTCATTTGTTGATACATTAACTCAATTTCGCTACAAAAATAACAAAGTTTTTGTAAACAACATCTAAATCAGGCTACTTTTATTACCTTTGGGCGTACTGAATTTATGGAAACGGATATGGAAATGAATAAACAAACATCATTTATAAAGGTGACAGTCTTACAGACAGATATAGTTTGGGAGGAGGCGAAAGTAAACCGTATGGCTGTAGAACAGCTGATAGAAAAGCATTGTGATACGGATTTATTTGTTTTACCAGAAATGTTTTCTACCGGCTTCAGTATGAATCCGATGGAAATAGCCGAGGATGAAGGAGGAGAAACTTTGCAATGGATGTGCCGGATTGCTGCTTTGCGTCAGTGTGCTATAGCCGGAAGTCTTTCGGTTAGAGAGGCAGGGAAATTTTACAACCGTTTCTATTTTGTATGTCCTGACGGTACGGTGTATCATTATGATAAGCGGCATTTGTTTGGTTTTGGGGGTGAAGATAAGCAATACACTTCGGGAGATGAAAGAGTGATTGTTTCTTATAAAGGTTTTCGCTTTCTTTTACAAATATGTTACGATTTACGCTTTCCTGTATGGTCGCGTTGCCGGAATGATTATGATGCGGTTATATATGTAGCCAACTGGCCTGCCAGTCGCCGGGAAGTATGGAATATATTGCTGAAAGCTCGGGCACTTGAAAACCAGTGTTATGTAATAGGAGTGAATCGGGTAGGAAATGATCCGCAATGTCTGTACGATGGTGGAAGTATGATAATCAGTCCTTATGGTAAGATGTTGGTTGCATGCACTGACGGTAAAGAAGAAGTAGCAGGAGCATTGCTTGCCCGTGAACCGTTGGACAGCTTCAGAAAACGTTTTCCTGTTTTAGATGATGGAGATGACTTTGAACTGCTATAGATGAAATAGGCATTTATTAAAGACAGAAATATTATGATGAATATTAAGAAACTTATTTCTGCTTCCATGGTTGCTGTAGCGTTAAGCGGATGCCAGAGAGAGGCTGTAAAACCAAATGTGTTGTTTATTTTAGTCGATGATATGCAGGCTGATGCCATTGCTGCATTGGGGAACAGAGATACCTATACTCCGAATATCGATAGACTGATTAATGAAGGTATGGCGTTTACAAGAACCTATACCAATGGAGCTTTGTGTGGAGCTTTATCCATGCCTAGTCGTGCTACTTACCGGAAGGGGAGTGTTCGAAGTGCAGAGTGATGGAATGAAGATACCAGCTTCGCAAATCACATTGCCTGAGCATTTGAAAAACAATGGATACCGGACATTTGCTACGGGGAAATGGCATTCAGATCATGCTTCGTTTGCTCGTTCCTTTACCGAAGGAGATAATATCTTTTTCGGAGGAATGCATCCTTATGAAGAAAATGGACATTGTGCTCCTCGCTTACATCATTTTGACCCGACTGGAAAATATGATGAGCCGCCTTTTGTAGGGCAAAACTTTTCTTCGAAAATGTATGCTGATGCAGCCATAAATTTTCTGAAGACTACGGAACATAATAATCAGCCGTTTATGGCATTTGTCTCTTTCACTTCTCCTCATGATCCGCGAAATATTCTGCCTGATTATGGAAAGAAATATTGTCCGGCGGAACTTTCTGTTCCAGATAATTTTCTGCCAGAGCATCCGTTTGATAATGGAGAATTAAATATTCGGGATGAACAATTGTTACCTGTCCTCCGTACTCCTGAGCAGTTGAAGAAAGAATTGTCTTTATATTATGGAATGGTAAGTGAGGTTGATTTACAGATTGGAAGAGTTGTAGATGCTTTGGAAGAAAGTGGAAATATGGATAATACGATTATTGTATTTGCATCAGATAATGGACTGGCTATGGGGCAGAATGGACTAATCGGTAAACAAAGTCTGTATGAGCATAGCGTTGGAGTACCGATGGCTATCATCACTCCGGATGGTTTGTCGTCAGGTAAACGTTCAGATGCTTTGTGCTATTTGTATGATCTTTATCCTACCTTGTGTGATTTGATGGGATTGGACGTACCTGTATCCGTTACTGGCAAGTCGTTGAAACCGGTTATGGAAGGAAAACAGGAACAGATACGTGAACAGGTTTTTCTTGCTTATTCCAATCAGCAGCGAGCTGTAGTTTCTGGTGATTATAAGTATATTATTTATAATGTGGAAGGTAAGATAACCGAACAGTTGTTCAATTTGCAGAAGGATCCGGGAGAACTGGTAAATCTGGCTGATGAGTTAACTGAAAAGAAGAATGAACTTCATGATTTGTTGATGAATCAAATGGTAGAGAATCATGATTTTTGTGACTTGACTCAACCATTGTGGTGGAAAGATGGACATAAACTTACTTGGGATGAGTTAATTAACTTATATGTTTTCGAGTGAGAATTTGCTGTGATAAGTTAAAGCTGTTAGATATGATGAACTGGAAATATTTACTGACAGGTGTGTTGGCTGGTAGTACATTAGCCTTACGGGCTGCTGGCGAAGCAAAAGATGAACGTCCGAATATATTATTTATGCCAATCAGCAGTTGGCTTTCTGATTCAAAAATTAAAAATTAACAAATGTAAG
>OGXI01002998.1_pt1 | contig 11951 bp, 13 predicted proteins | sample 1576221 | NCBI WGS metagenome assembly OGXI01 (sample SAMEA3541523, study PRJEB24748) | human gut metagenome | biome: human gut; feature: human-associated habitat; material: faeces | place: China | collected 2012
CGGCAACACGCTTGTTCAGACCTTCTGGCAGCGCGTTGATGCCCCGCTGAATCGTCGTCAGGTCGACACAATCGTTGACAGCGCCAACATCTGGCTGAATGGCCTCGCTGCTCGCCAGTACATTCTCGGCGGTCGCGTGGAGTTCCTTGAGAGCGAAAACCCGACGACGGACCTGATGGACGGCATCGCACGCTTCCATGTGTACGTGACGCCGCCGTCTCCGAATCGCGAGATCGATTTCATCCTTGAATACGACGCGAGCTATCTCTCGACGCTGTTTGAATAAAAGGAGGCTTGAATTATGGCAACTGGAAACAAGGTGCCCGAGCGCCTGATTAACTTCCGCGTTTACAACGACGGAAACGACTTGCTCGGCGTCGCGAATGTGGACCTCCCGTCCATCGAAGCGATGAGTGACACGGTCAGTGGAGCCGGCATTGCTGGCGAAGTTGAAAGCCCGATTCTCGGCCACTTCGGCTCGATGACTGCGACCTTCACCTGGCGCACCATCACGCCGGAGCTTGCAAAGCTCGCAAACCAAAAGGCGCATGTGCGCCGCTGCCGCAGCCGACACCGTTTTTGTTCTCCTTCATCGGGAACTCCGACCCGCCGCTGGCAAAGGCGAAGCTGACGCGGGACAGCGGAATGAGCGTGATGTCGTCCGGCGTCGTGATTGGTTCGCCGACGACGGTGTTCGTGTCCACCATTTCCTTGATCTTGCTCATGGTCGCAGTCATGACTGCACTGATTTCATTATCCATTGCTGACCTTCCTTTCCTGCGTGGCCGGCGCGGTCTTTGCGCGTGCGGACCGGGCCTGTTTCGCGTGCATTTTCTGTTTCAGGAATCCTGCGCCGAACGCCAGCGCGATGATGACGATCTGTCCGATACGGATCGTGCAGACGATGCGCGCGTCGATGCGCGGCCGCTCGGCCTGAAAATCCACACCGGTCTGAATGTCCCGCTCGTCGATACGCAGCGCCCGCTCCGCCAGCGGCGTGAGCGCGACGAGCGCGGCGTTGACATAGCCGAACGCCAGCGCCGTGTCGTACGGATCCGACGCGCCGGAGACAAACACCAGCCGCAGCAGCTGCACACGCAGCCGCTGCCGGAAGCGATCCAGCGCCTGCAGGCCGAGCTTTGCAAGGGCGAGGATCGTCCGGATATCCGGCGGGGCGGATTGCTTTTTCGGCTTTTCCTTCTTCGATTTTGGGGGCTTTTTCTTCTTTGGCTTCTGGTCCGGCGGTTTCGGCAGGAGCCGGAGCCGGAACGGGCCGATGCGCGCAGCGAGCGAAAACACATCGTCCGCGTAGGCTGCATCCACGCCGACCGGCAGCAGATTCAGCACCGTCAGCACCAGCGCGACCGCCAGTATGATCCACAGGGCCGTCAATCGGCATCACTCCCCTGTCGGTTTTTCCTCCGTGTCCGTCAGCTCCATCTGCTCGCCGCGGCCGCGCAGCTCCGAGATGGCCTGTTCGAGCTTTTCCACGCCCTCGTCGGACGACAGATCCGGCAGCACGGGCAGCTCATCGAGCGACTGCATACCCATGGTGCGCAGAAACAGCGCGCTCGTGCGGTACAGCGACGGGCGGCCGGGCGCGTCGAGCTTGCCGCAGGCCTCGATGAGCCCGCGCTCGAGCAGCGTCGTGACCGTGTAGGCACTGTCCACGCCGCGCACCTGGTCGATGTACGCGCGCGTGACGGGCTGGAAATACGCCACGATCGCCAGCACCTCCAGCGCCGGCTGTGAGAGCTTGGGCGGCTTGCGCTGCTCGAGCGCGCGGCGGATATACTCCGCATACTCCGGCGCGGAGCACAGCTGCAGCAGATCATTCATCTGCACCAGGCGCATACCGCAGCGGTTTTCCTCATAGGCCGCGGCGAGCTCCCTGGCGGCCGAGACGATCGTCTGCGTCTCCTCGCCGGTGACGAGCGCGATGCGCGACGCCGGCACGGGATCGCCCGCTGCAAATAAAATGGCCTCAATGACCGAAAGTAATTCCTCGTGTTCCATAAAAATTTCTCACTCTATGATGGATTCCAGAATATCGTCCGTGACGCCGCCGGTGAAGCTTGCCACATATTCGCCGTTTTGCTCGGAAAGCATCAGATGGCCGAGGCTGCACAGCTCCAGCACGGACAAAAACGTCGCCACAATCTCGCTGCGGCTGGTGCACTGGCTGTAGAGCGTGCTGAGCGGCATGCTCCCCCGCTCGCGCAGCTGGTCAATGAGCGTGCGGCATTTGTCGCGCACGCTGTAGACGATGCGCTTCGGCGCCGCCATCTGCAGCGCATCCGTCGCCGCCGCGCCGCCGCGCGTGAACACCGACAGCAACGCACGCAGAAGGTCTGCCTGCTCGATGCGGTAGCGGTATTCCCCCGCTGACTTCGGCAGCGGCTCCGGCGGGCGCGAGAGATAGTGCAGGCCGGTCTGGGCCGCAGCGTCGAGCATCGGCGTGACGGACTTCACAGCCGCATAGGTGTCCTTGCACTTGAGCTGCTCGAGCGATGCGATGAGCTGCTCAAGCTCTGTGACCTCCTTCTCCTCCGTGAGGAGCATACGGGTCTTGATATAGAGCAGATAGGACGCCATCTGCACGAACTCGCTTGCGATCTCGAGATCGAGCTTTTCCATGGCGTTGAGGTATTCCAGATACTGATCGAGGATCTCCGAAATTTTGATGTCCCGGATCTCGATCTTGTTCTTCGACAAGAGCAGCAGGATCAAGCTCAGCGGGCCCTCAAAATCCGCCATCTCGCTCTTGTCGTGGATGACGCCCTCGAGAAAATAAGTTGGATCGGCCGGCTTAGCCGAAGATGCCGATAAGTTCATAGCCCCACTCCGCAAATACAAAGAGTTTGTCAAACGCGGCCTCCGTCACCGTGGTGAGCGGCTTGCCGAGCACGCCGGTGGCGACCAGCACGAGCAGCAGGATCATGCCATAGCGCTCATAGCGCATGAGCTTGGCATACGCCGCGTCGGGCAGCAGCGCAAAGAGCACCTTGGACCCGTCGAGCGGTGAGACCGGGATGATATTGAAAATGGCCAGCGCCAGACTGATATATGCCGTCAGCCAGATCATGTCCAGCAGAAACTGCACCGAATACAGCGCCCGATACAGCAGACCGTACAAAAACAGAAACACCAGTGCGAGCAGCACGTTCGACACCGGCCCCGCCAGCGCCGTGAGCGCCATGCCGCGCTTGGGGCTGCGAAAGCGCATCATGTTCACCGGCACGGGCTTTGCCCAGCCGAATTTGAACACGACCATCATCAGCAGGCCCATCGGGTCGATGTGCTTCAGAGGGTTGAGCGTGAGCCGGCCGGCGTCCTTTGCCGTCGTATCGCCGAGGCGATAGGCGACATAGCCGTGCGACACCTCATGAAACGTGATGCACAGCAGCGACGGAACGACCGACAGCACGATATTCATCAGATACGACCAGTCGAGCCCGTTCCAGATCGATTGCAGGGTGTTCACGCGCGCACCTCCCATTCCTACAAATTTGCATTATATCAAGTCCCCGCCGAAAAAACAAGTGCAGAGCGCGCGAATGCACGCTCTGCACTTCGGGCAGTTAAGAATGACCCCGCCATCACCGGATCGAATGCGCAGCGGCGGTGCTCGAGGGGGCAAGGCCCGCCTCGAATCCAATCAGCCGCCGCAGAAAGCTCTGCCCTGCAGAGCTTTGCGGCGCAGAGCGCGCGAATGCACGCTCTGCACTTGGGTTCATCCAATGGCGCGAAAGATCTCGCCGAGCAGCGCCTCGCGGCCGGTGCCCTTCTCCGCCGAAAACGGCAGGAGCACCGCATCGTCCGGCAGCAAAAGCGTGGCCCGGATGCACGCAAGGTTCGGCTCGATCTCCGACTTTTTGAGCTTGTCGCACTTGTTGGCCACGACGACCATCGGGCAGCCGGTGGAATGAAACCACGCAGCCATCGTCTCATCGTCGGCCGTGGGCTTGTGGCGGGCGTCGACGATCATGACGCCGAGCGTGATGCGCGCGGGGTCTGCGAAGAAGTCCTCCATGAGCTTGCCCCAGCGTGCGCGCTCCGTCTTGGCGACGCTGGCGTAGCCATAGCCCGGCAGGTCGACGAAGTATGCCCGGCCGTCGATGCAAAAATAGTTCACATGGACGGTCTTGCCGGGCTGCGAGCCGACGCGGGCAAAATTCCTGCGGTTGAGCAGCCGGTTGATGACCGAGGACTTGCCGACGTTCGACTTGCCGGCAAAGACGATGCACGGCAGGTCGGCCGCGAGAAAGCCGGACGGGTTGACGGCGGACTTGAGAAACTCCGCCTTATTCAGGTTCAGTGTCGCCATGGCAGTCTCCTCACTGGCGCAGGTTCACGTTCGCCGCGTCGCCGGGCGCATCCTTGTGCGCCGCCTTGACGGCCGCGGCAAACCGGCGGCCGAACGCGACATCCAGGATCTTGTCCACGTGGTCGGTCGTGACGAACTTGAGCGCGCTGCGCACGGTCGGGTCGATCTCTTCCAGATCCTTTTCGTTCTCACGCGGGATGATGACCGTCGTGATGCCGATGCGCATGGCAGCCATCGTCTTTTCCTTCAGGCCGCCGATCGGCAGGATACGGCCGCGCAGCGTGATCTCGCCCGTCATGGCGAGGTCGCGGCGGACCGGCGTATTCGTGAGCGCGGAGATGACCGCGATGCAGATCGTGATGCCGGCCGACGGGCCGTCCTTCGGGATTGCGCCCTCCGGGAAGTGGATGTGGATATCCTTCTTCTTATAAAACTCCGGGTCGATGCCGAGCATCTGCGCGCGGCTGCGGATATAGGTGACGGCGGCCTGCGCCGACTCCTTCATGACGTCGCCGAGGTTGCCGGTCAGCTCCAGCTTTCCGGTGCCGTCGAGCACGGCGGCTTCAACATCGAGCACTTCCCCGCCGACGGATGTCCAGGCAAGGCCGCGCACGAGGCCGACCTCATCCTGCGCATAGACGTGCTCCGGCTCAAAGCGCGCGGGGCCGAGATAGTTGGCCACGCTGCCTGCGCGCAGCTGCACGCTCTTGCACTCGCCGAGCGCGATGCGCTTGGCCGTCTTGCGGCAGACGGCGGCGAGCCCGCGCTCGAGCACGCGCACGCCGGATTCGCGCGTATAGAGCGTGATGATCTCGCGGATGGCATCGTCGCTCACGCGCAGCTGCGACGGCTTGAGCCCGTGCTTTTTGCGCTGCTTAGGCAGCAGGTGCTGCTTTGCGATCTGGAGCTTTTCCTCGTCCGTATAGCTCGAGAGCTGGATGACCTCCATGCGGTCGAGCAGCGGGCGCGGGATGGTGTCAAGCGTGTTGGCCGTCAGGATGAAAAACACATCCGACAAGTCGACCGGGATCTCCATGAAGTTATCGCGGAAGTGGTCGTTCTGCTCTGCGTCGAGCACCTCCAGCAGCGCCGACGACGGGTCGCCGCGGTAATCGCTGCCGAGCTTATCGATCTCGTCGAGCACCATGACGGGGTTCATGCTACCGGCGATGGTCAGGCCGTTGATGATTCGGCCGGGCATGGCGCCGACATACGTCTTGCGGTGGCCGCGGATCTCCGCCTCGTCGTGCACGCCGCCGAGAGAGATACGCGCGAGCTTGCGGTTCGTGGCGTGGGCAATGCTCATGGCAATGCTCGTCTTGCCGGTGCCCGGAGGGCCGACAAGGCACAGCACGCCGCCCTTGACATCGGGCGCGAGCTGGCGCACGGCCAGATACTCCGTGATGCGGTCCTTGACCTTTTCGAGGCCGAAGTGCTCTTTGTCCAGCACCTCGCGCGCGGCGCGCACGTCGAGCGTTTCCTTCGTGCGCGTGTTCCACGGCAGCTCGAGGCAGATGTCCAGATAATTGCGGATGACAGCCGCCTCCGATGAGCCGAACGGCTGCTTTTTGAGCCGGTCGACCTCTTTGAGCAGGCGCTGCTCGGAGTCGGCCGGCAGGTGCAGGGCGAGGATCTTCTCACGGTAGTCCGCGCTCTCGGAGTCCGGATCGTCGGACTCGCCGAGCTCCGCCTGAATGATCTTCATCTGCTCGCGCAGCAGATACTCCTGCTGCGTCTGATTCAGCCGGTCCTGTGCCGCCTCCTCGAGCTGATGCTGCAGGCCGAGCACGCTCGTCTCGTGCAGCAGCATTTTCGAGAGCTTGGACAGTCTCCGGCTCGGGCGCGTCTCCTCCAGCAGCTCCTGCTTCTCTTCCGGACGCAGGAACACGTGCTGGGAGATAAAATTCGACACGAACGCCGCGTTCGTGCTGCCGAGCACGCTGATGACCGACTCCGGCGCCATGTTGCCGGACGCGGTAACATAGGCATCAAACAAATTGCAGCAGTGACGGATGAGCGCCTCGGTGCGCGCCGTTTTCCGCTCTTCCACATCCGGCATCGGCTCGACCTCGGCCACAAAGCAGGGCATGTCCGTGCGCACGGCTAGCGTCCGGCCGCGCTCGATGCCCTCGGCCATGACGCGGATGGTCTTGGTGCCGGGCTGCTTCATCATCTGCTTGATGCGGCAGACCGTGCCCACGCCGTACACATCGTCCGGGGTGGGAATGTCGGTCGCAATGTCTTTCTGCGGGACCAGGTAGATGATCTGATCGTCGCTCATGGCCATGTTCAGCGCCGCGATGGACATGCTGCGCTCGACCTCGAAGGTCAGCATCATGCCCGGAAACACGGTCAGGCCGCGCAGTGCCATCATGGGCAGGCTGCGCCGGGCGGTGAATTCCGCATGATCCATAGTCGTTGTGTTATCCATTCAGATTCCTCTTTCGCTCAGGGGTCTTGGGGGCAGGAGGCAATGGCTCACTGCTCCCGGCGCTCGATGCGCGGCGGCTCAGTGCCGTCCACGCTCGCCGCGGTGATGGTGATCTTGGCGATCGTCGGGTCCGACGGAACGGAGTACATCAGGTCCGTCATGACGCCTTCCATAACGCTGCGCAGGCCGCGGGCGCCGATCTCCATTGCGATCGCCTTATCCGCAATTTTACCCAACGCTTCGTCTTCAAATTCCAGTTCGACGTTATCAAACTGCATCAGCGCCTGATACTGCTTGGTCAGGGCGTTTTTAGGCTCTTTGAGGATACGCACCATGTCCTCGCGGCTCAGACTGGCCAGCGCCGTGATGACCGGCATGCGGCCGATCAGCTCCGGGATGATGCCGAACTTCAGCAGGTCGTGCTGCTGCACGTTTTTCATGATCTCGGTCAGGTCGCGCTCCTTGGCGCTCTGGATCTCGGCGCCGAAGCCCATGGACTTCTTGTCCATGCGGCGCTCGATGATCTTGTCCACACCGTCGAACGCGCCGCCGCAGATGAAGAGGATGTTCGTCGTGTCCACCTGGATGAACTCCTGCTGCGGGTGCTTGCGTCCGCCCTGCGGCGGGACGTTTGCGACCGTGCCCTCGAGCAGCTTGAGCAGCGCCTGCTGCACGCCCTCGCCGGAGACGTCGCGCGTGATGGACGTGTTCTCGCTCTTGCGGGCGATCTTGTCGATCTCGTCGATGTAAATGATGCCGCGCTGTGCGCGCTCGACGTCAAAGTCCGCCGCCTGCAGAAGCTTGAGCAGGATGTTCTCTACATCCTCGCCGACATAGCCGGCCTCGGTGAGCGTAGTCGCGTCCGCGATGGCAAACGGCACGTCGAGCATCTTGGCCAGGGTCTGGGCAAAGAGCGTCTTGCCGCTGCCGGTCGGGCCGATGAGCAGGACATTGCTCTTTTGCAGCTCGACATCGTTATCCTGATCGCCGCGCAGGATGCGCTTATAGTGGTTGTACACCGCCACGGACAGCACCACCTTGGCACGGTCCTGGCCGATGATATAGTCGTCGAGCGTGGCGCGCATCTCGGCCGGCTTCGGCAGCTGGTCGCGCCGGAGCGTGACCTGCGCCGTGGAGACGCTCTCGGGCTGATAGCCCTCGTCGATGATGCTCATGCACAGGCGCACGCACTCATCACAGATATAGACGCCGTTGCCGGCAACAAGCCGGTTCACCAACGACTGCGGTTTTCCGCAAAAAGAGCAGCGCACGCTCTTTTTCTCGTCATTTCTGGCCATAAAAACCTCACATTTCCTACATTTGAAACAGGGAGGGAACGGCGGTTCCCTCCCCTGATAGATTATCGCTTATAAATGACCTTGTCCACCAGACCGTAAGCCTGTGCTTCCTCCGCGGTCATGAAGTTATCGCGCTCGCAATCCTCGGCGATGGTCTCGACCGGCTTGCCGGTGTTCTCTGCGAGGATGTGATTGAGGCGATCCTTGATACGCAGGATCTGCCGTGCCTGGATCTGAATGTCCGTGCACTGGCCCTGGCTGCCGCCGGAGGGCTGATGGATCATGATCTCCGAATTCGGCAGGGCCAGACGCTTGCCCTTGGTGCCGGACGAGAGCAGGAACGCGCCCATCGATGCAGCCAAACCGACACAAATGGTGGAAACATCCGCCTTAATGTACTGCATGGTGTCATAGATGGCGAGGCCTGCGGTCACGCTGCCGCCGGGGCTGTTGATATAAAACTGGATGTCCTTATCGGGATCCTGTGCTTCGAGATACAGCAGCTGCGCCACGATCAGGCTGGCGGTTGTATCATTGACCTCCTCGGACAGCATGATGATGCGGTCATTGAGCAGGCGGGAAAAAATGTCGTACGAGCGCTCCCCGCGGGAGGTCTGCTCGACAACGTACGGTACTAAACTCATGGTACGCTCCTTTCGATGTTTCGCTTATCCAAGAGAGCATAACCGTTTTGCCCGGAATCCAAACAGCTTTCGGGGAATTACTCGGCTGCCTCTTCCTTGGTCTCAGCGGCTTCTTCCTTCGCCTCGGGCTCCTTGTCCACCGCGGTGTCGCGGATGAGCTGGGCGGCCTTGCGGCGCTTCATATCGAGAACGATGATCTTCTCGTCGACATACTGCTTGATCTTGTCGACGTCCATCTTATACTCTTCGGCCATCTTGTTGTAGGTCTCGTCGAGTTCACCCTCGTCGAGCTCGATGTTCTCGGCCTTGACGATCGCGTCGAGCAGCAGATCGGTCTGCAGTTCAAACACGGCCTGCGGACGCATGATCTCCTGGAAGGTCTTCTCGTCCAGACCCATGGAGGCGAGCACCTGCTCACGGGTGAGCTCGGGGCTGATGCCCATGGTGGAGATGTAGTTGCGCAGCTGCTCGTCGAGCTTGGCCAGGATCATAGGCTCGGGGATCTCGACGGTCATGTTGTCGACGGCGGCCTTCATGAGGCGGGTCGCATAATCAGACTCCTGCTGCTCGGTAAACTCTTTCTCCAGATCCTCACGGACATGGTCGCGGTACTCCGCGATGGTCTCGTAGTCGGAGATGTCCTTGGCCAGCTCGTCGTCCAGTTCCGGAAGCTCGGGCTCCTTGACGCTCTTGACGGTGACTTTGAAGGTGGCCTCCTTGCCGGCCAGCGCCTCAACGTAGTTCTCGGGGAAGGTGACGACGACATCGCGCTCGTCGCCGGCCTTCATGCCAACGATCTGCTCCTCGAAGCCGGGCACGAACGTGTTGGAGCCGAGCTCAAGGTCATAATCCTCGGCCGTGCCGCCGTCAAACTGCTCGCCATCGATGAAGCCGGCGAAGTCGATCGTGACATGGTCGCCCATCTTCGCCTCGCGCTCAACATCGAGCAGGCGGGCGTTGCGCTTCTGGACATTGTGCATCTCTTCGTCGACCTTGCTCTCGTCAAACGCTTCGTGGTTCTGCGGGACCTCGAGGCCCTTGTACTGGCCGAGCTGCACTTCCGGATACATGCCGACCTCAAAGGTGTAGATCAGCTCTTTGTCCTCGGTGACTTTCTGGTCGATCAGGCTCGGCGCGCCGACGCACTCAAAGCCGCATTCGGCACGGCCTGCCTCGAACGCATCCTCCGCCAGCGCCTCGATGGCGTCGGGGTAGAACACTTCCTTGCCGTACATACCCTCGATGACGGCGCGCGGGGCCTTGCCCTTGCGGAAGCCGGCCACGTAGAGATGGTTCTTATTCTTTTTATATGCTTCGTTGACCGCATTGTCAAAGACATCGGCCGGGACCTTCACTTCAAAGGTCGCCATGTTTTTTTCTTTCTTTTCGATGTTCTGGATGTTCATTGGGTTTCCTCCTCTAATCATTTATCGCCGGGTGCATTGTTTACGTGAAATTTGTCATGAAAAGAACATGCCTAAATACTATAACAGATTCATCCTCTAAAATCAACACCTGTTTCACGGAAGGATCCTGCGCGGGCAAAACGAAATATAATCCGCCGACAGCAGCCGGAACTCCGTGTCGTGATACATGCCCTGAAAGGCGCTGCGGCAGCCGCGGCTGTGGATGTGTCCATAGCAGCACAGCGGCACGTGATAGGCATCGAGCAGATCTAGGATCTCCGGGCATTCATAGCCGAGATACTTCGGCGGGTAGTGCAGAAAGACGAGCTTCGTCTTATCCCCCGCCGCTTTGAGCGACGTCTCGAGCCTGCCGACCTCGCGCAGCATGATCTTCCGGTCGTGCGCCTCGCCCCCGGCCTCCTCATAAAACCAGCCGCGCGTGCCGCAGATGGCATAATCGCCGTAGAAATAGCAGTTATTATTGAGGATATCCATGGTGTGCATATCGTGCGCCGCAAAAAAGCTGTAAGCCTTTTTCGCGGTGCTCCACCAGAAGTCGTGGTTGCCCTTGAGCAGGATCTTTTTCCCCGGCAACGCCTCGATAAACTGAAAGTCCGGCAGCGCCTGCTCCATGGTCATGCCCCAGGCAAGATCGCCGCAGAGCACGCAGACATCGTCGTCATGCAGGGACGAAAAGCCAAGTTTGATTTTTTCTACATAATTTTCCCACGGCCCGCCAAATACGTCCATGGGTTTATCTGCGCCCAGCGACAGATGCAGGTCGCCAATTGCATACAATGCCATTTGCGTTCCTCCGTATATTCCGCGCCCGGCTGCACACAATAGATTCGACCGGCGGATGCCGGAATCTGATCTGGAGGCAGAAACCATGAGCGATCATATGAACGACTGCTGCGAGTACAACGTTGCGTGCGACGTGAGCAACTGCGCCTACAATGCGGACGGCAAGCGCTGCCACGCAGACCACATTCAGGTCAAAAACACCCAGGGCACCTGCACCTGCAAGGACGAGACGTTCTGCAGCACCTTCACCAAGAAGGGCCGCGCGGCGTTCTGACCCGGCGGACGGGTCTCCCCGTCCGTTACATATTATTTCAGGAATTCGTCCACCGTATGCAGCATCTGCGCCTTGTCCACACAACCGCCGAAGCGCACCGGCCGCGCGTCCAGGCCGGTCAGCGGCGCGGGCGCATCGATCTGCGTCTCGCACGACAGGCGGCGGATCAACGCCGGGCCGAAGGCATCGGCCGTGCCGCCGATGCCGCGCAGCACCTGGTCGCAGAACTTGAATGGGCTGGCCGTGGACACGACGACGGACGGCGTCGTGTCGCCAGTCTCGCGGCGGTAATCATCGAGCACGTGATAGGCGACTGCCGTGTGCGTGTCGATCAGGTAGCGATGGTCGCGCCAGGCATGGCCGATCTTCTCGCGCGTCTGGATATCATTGCAGAAGCTGCCGGCGAACACCTCTTGGATCTTTGCCTTGAGCGCATCGGAGACCGTGTAGCTCCCCTGCTCGCGCAGCTGCTGCATATAGCCTGCGACCTCCGTGTCGCTGCCGCAGAGCGCATAGAGCAGGCGCTCAAGGTTGCTCGACACGAGGATGTCCATCGACGGGGACGCCGTCGTGTGGAACGGACGGTTCTTATTATAAGTACCTGTGCGGATGAAGTCCGTGAGCACGTTGTTCGCATTCGACGCGCAGATGAGCTTGCCCACCGGCAGGCCCATTTCCTTTGCGTACCAGCCGGCGAGAATGTCGCCGAAGTTGCCGGTCGGCACGACGAAGTTGAGCCGGTCGCCCATGGCGATCATGCCGCCGGT
>OGXI01003003.1_pt1 | contig 11933 bp, 10 predicted proteins | sample 1576221 | NCBI WGS metagenome assembly OGXI01 (sample SAMEA3541523, study PRJEB24748) | human gut metagenome | biome: human gut; feature: human-associated habitat; material: faeces | place: China | collected 2012
AGCAACCCCAAGCTCTTTGCGGAAAAATGGGTAGAGATGAATATTCTGGACCCGGCCGTCATTCGCAAAACAAACTGCCTGCATCTGTCTGATTGCGAGCTGAAAACAACGGAGTATTTCCGCAACGGCCGCCTGCAGGGCGAGTATGGAAACAAAATTGACAGCCTGCAAACCCGCGATGAAAAAGAGGAATATGGCGTGGGCATCGTTTTGGACAGATACGATTCCCATGTGCCCCTGGGGGATGAGACGGGCGTTTACACCGCGCCTGCGCTGCGCCGGTGGATTGAATGCCTGATGCAGGAAAACAAAAATTTTGTGCTTTTGCATGAATTGAAAAACAGCAGCCCTGCCCTGGCAACGCTGCGCCAGCAGATGGATTTTTTGTGGGAGTAAGAAGGAGTGCCGGCCATGGAATGGAAAGAGGTATTTACGGTAGATAAGCCGGTTTTGGCAATGCTTCATTTGATGGGCAGCACCCATGCGGACGTGCTGGAACGCGCCAAAAAAGAAACAGACCTGCTGTTTGAGGCGGGCGTTGACGCAGTGATTGTAGAAGATTACTTCGGCGACGTGGAAGATGTAGAAGCCGTTCTGCAATGGCTGCAAAAAGTCGCCTTGTTGAAGAAAGGCTACTCGATCCGGAACGTGGCGAAGCTCACGGGAAAGGCCGTTTCGACGATACAACAAGTAAAAAAAGACTTCATTAGTAGCTGATTATCGGAACAAATATTGTATTTTTGCAACAAATACGAGTAAATGCACATAATTAAAAACGAGTATTTACACGTGTCTAAAAACGAGTATTTGCACGAAAATAATCAGAATCTAAATAAAAACGGTTATGGCAACAATGGCGGAGAAAATGGCGGCTTCACTGGAGGAATTAAGAAAGCTCCAGGAGAAAGACCGCTGTGTCGTCCTGCAAGGGACGGCCGAGATAGGGAGGACGCATTTAACCCGGCTGTTGGATAACGGCTGGTTGCAGGAAGTAATGAAAGGCTGGTATATTGCGGCCAGGCCGGGAACAGAGGGGGATACGACGATCTGGTACACCTCATTCTGGTATTTTATTGCGAAATATGCGGCCGTCCGGCTGGGGGAACGGTGGTGTTTGACGGCCGACCAGTCGCTGGATCTGTATTCGGGGAAAACGACCGTGCCCGTGCAGGTGGTTATCAAGTCGCCGAAAGGCCATAACAACACGCAAAAGCTGATGTATGATACCTCGCTTTTGGTGTTTCAAAGCGAGATTCCGGATCAGGTATATAAAGAGCCGGAATACGGCCTTAATCTCTATCCGCTTGCCGAAGCCCTGGTATATGCCACGCCGAGATATTTCCAGGTGGAGAAGATCGCAGCCCGCACCTGCCTGGCCATGATACGGGACGCTGCCGATATATTAAAGGTACTGACGAAAAACGGGGCTTCGCTTCGTGCCGGAAGAATAGCCGGGGCGTTCCGGAACATCGGGAACATCGAAATCGCCGACAGCATCGTTTCCACGATGCGGGGGTTCGGGTATGACGTGAGAGAAGAAGATCCGTTCGAGGATCAGCCACGAACGCCCCTTGTTTATGAAGTGTCGCCTTACGTCACACGCTTGCGCCTGATGTGGGAGAACATGAGGGATAAGGTTGTAGAACTGTTTCCCGAAGCCCCTGGAAAGATTGATGACGTGGAGGGGTATTTGAGATCCGTCGATGAAAAGTATTCGGAGGACGCTTATCATTCTCTCTCGATCGAGGGATATAGGGTTTCCCCGGAACTGATCGAGAAAGTGCGTGTCGGGAACTGGAAGCCGGAGGAAGAAGATAAGGAGCATAAAAACGCACTGGTGGCACGTGGGTATTACCAGGCGTTCCAGGCTGTCAGGGGGACGATCTCCGATATACTGAAAGGAAAGAACGCAGGGGAAGCGGTAAGGGCGGATCATCCGGTCTGGTATATGCAGATGTGGATGCCGTTCGTTACGGTGGGGATCTTGCAAAGGGAGGATCTTGTGGGTTATCGTACCGGGCAGGTCTATATACGGGGATCGCAACATATCCCGTTGAACCCGAAAGCGGTCAGGGACGCTATACCCGTCCTTTTCGATCTCTTGAAGAATGAGCCGCACCCGGCGGTAAGGGCTGTCCTGGGACACTTCTTTTTCGTGTATATTCACCCCTATATGGACGGGAACGGGAGAATGGGACGGTTCGTCTTGAACGCCATGCTTGCGTCTGGAGGCTATAACTGGACGGTTGTTCCGGTGGAGCGTAGAAAAGAATATATGAAAGCGTTGGAAAAGGCCAGCGTGGAGGGGGATATTTCCGAATTTGCCAAAGTGATAGCCTCGCTGGTCAAGTAATGATATTTATAATAATGACAATATGAAATCAACGGAATATATCGAATGGGATAAACTGGAGCAGATCCCGTTCTGCCTTTGCCGGATCGCGGAAGATGAAGAAAACCAGGAAATAGATGTTTATTATCTGGATAAACGGGTTTGCCATGATTACGATCATGTGGGGCATTATTTTCGTACTGCGATAATCATGTTTGGAAGGATCAGGAACATAACGGCCGATTGGGTGAACCTCAAAAACCTTTGGTTGCTAAGGGACTGTATCAGGGAGAATTTTAATCATGGCCTGGAGGTGGACGATCTGATCTTCGGGGAAACATTCGACGGTGAGGATCCGGAAACTATAAAGCCGCTAACCAAAGAACGGCTGTTCAAGATTAAAAAGGTGATTCAGGAAAAAGATCCATACGCTACCGTATAGGGGGGGAGTATATAAAAACAAAACCCTGGAGTTTGTCTTGCGACAGGGACAACAGGGGATTACTACGCGAATATAGGGAGTATATCTCGTTTAATTTGTATTTTCACCATGTCTATCGTCGGATTCTCTTGTTTATTTTTACAACACTAAGATAAGTGAATTCTTCGACATGGCAAAATCCTGAGCCGCTCGGCTCTGCCGCTTGGCTTGTCCAAGAACTTTTTGTTGCTCAGGTACTTAAAAGGTTTAATTTACAATAGTGTTGTGGAATTAAGGTAATAACAATATTATGACATCGTTATTCATATTACAACTTGTATGTTGCGTCATTACAGCCATGCTGGCATTGCAATTAGCCATGGCAAGTTTGCAGGTGAGATGGAAGGTGTGGCGCTACGAAATATCAAGATGGATTCTCGTTGCATCCATGCTATTCTTCTCCGTCCACTACCTCTTACAGATGCTTCATGGACTCCGTGCACAAGGTACCGATGTGGGCGCAGCATTCAACATATTGTTCTATACCCCAGTGGCATTTGCCATCACTCTCTCCATCATCAACATAGAGAGCACAGGCAGCAAAGTGCGCCGTTATTGTTTACGTGGTATGATGGCATACATACTCATCGCCATAGTTTTCGTCATTGGCATGTTCAAAAGTCAAAGTTTACACATTGGCAATATGCTCTATGTGATGCTCGGTCTTTTTGTGGCTAGCATGGCCTATTTTATTTTTATCATTCGCAAAGAAACAAAAGCCCGAAGGCAGAAGCTCATGGAAAATTTCGGAAGCGACTTGATTCCATACGTGCGCTATTCGCAAGCCAGCATCATTCAGCTATACTTTGCTGCTGGACTCCTGCCCGTAGCAATCCTCTTCAATACCTTATTATATATAATAGGTCCCTTGATATTACTCTCTGTCATCTTTTTCGTCCACACTTTCAGTGTACAGCCCCTTATTTTTTTGTATAGCCCGGCCTCCTCTGGCATATTGCCGTTGCTTCCATCTGTAACAAGCAAAATCAGAATCTATATGCGGAACTTTTTGTTCCCGTAGCTGAGAAAGTCCTTCGTGGCGTATTTCACACTGAATGGTCCGTAGTCACCGAGAGCCGAATGCGCAATTTGCTTGTCCGGTTCTGTCACATGCTCGACAGGTTCTCCCGTAGTATCAGTATCCTTGTATGACATAGGCTGCATGTTGGCGATGGCTGACCCGGTAGCCGCCGCACGCAATTTCCTGAACGCATAGGAGAGGATTCCGTCCATCATTGACCAGTACAAGGCGAAGAACGAGGTGCAGGAAAAGGAGGTCCCACAGTTGTAGGAGATAGCCGGGAAGGTATGGAAGAAGGAGGACGAACTGAAACAGTTGAAGTCCGAACTTGCAGCACTCGACCGAAAGATACAGTTGGAGCTTGAGCCGCCTACGCCCGAAGTCGCCGAAAAGGAGAATGACGGACAGGAGGTCAAACCGGATGCGGAAGGTGTACGAAACGTATCTCCACAACACACCGAAGATGTGCCGCAGATACGCAGCCCGGTGAATGAACGCAGTCCGTCTGGCAATTTTATTGCCGACCATATCATCATCGGGCGGCCGGGATTCAACGTCCGTGACGAGTGCAAACCGAAAGGTATAAAAATGTGAACGAGTGTGCGGATATATATGGCAGGATTGGGAACATACCATTCCTTTTCCTGCCTTTTTCCATCAATATGACATAATGGCAAGGATACCATACAACAAGCCCTCGATTATATCAAAATAGGGTGTTGAAAGTAAATCGTCATGGCAAATCCGCCATATATTCAGTATTTTCGCTAATTTTGCATTCAAAATAGTTAGGCATAATAAAATGGAACCATCTATATACAGTTATTCACTTTGTATTGCGCTACCGTTGATGTTGTTCTTCGGCTTTTATTTTTTGTTGGCTCCAACCCCGGAAAAAGCCATTTTCAATAATTATCTGCGTTCCCGGCGAATTATGGGGGTAGCCATACTGTTACTTGCCGCCAACTATTCGGTACATTTCTTTTTGGGAATCAGGTTCAAGAATACCGATGCCGCCATCCTGATGAACCTGTCCACCTATTTTTTGTGCTACTGGTTGTTCAGTTCGGCCCTCACCACTCTGCTTGACCGCTTTTATATCACCAAATGTCGGTTACGGACGCATATCTGTCTATGGATACTGTTTTCCATCCTTTCCGGCATCGTTCTGCTGTTGTTACCAAAAGGTGGTTTACAGACAACGGTGATGTTTGCCTTGGCCGCATGGTTGGTTATCTATGGGCTGTTCCTGACCCGTAGGCTTCTCCGGGCCTATCACAGGGTCATCCGCATTTTCGATGACACCCGTGCGGACGACATCGGTGCCTATATCAAATGGCTTTCCATTTTCACCTACTGGGCTGTCACATTCGGGGTGGGATGCGGACTGCTGACATTCCTGCCTGATGAATACATCTATATCTGGATTCTGTCATCGGTACCGTTCTACATTTATCTCTTCCTTTGCTATCTGAACTATCTGCTGTTTTACGAACAGGTGGAAAACGCGATGGAAGATGGCATGACTTCTGAAGAGGAAGACCTGTGTGACACCACAAACCGGGAACAGGCACAGAGGCAGGATACTCCTTTTTTCCATGCCGAAATGGCGAAAAAAATCAAAGGTTGGATCGATGCGGACGGTTATATCCGGCCCGGCCTTACCATAAAGGAGCTTTCAGATGTGCTTCATACCAACCGTACCTACCTGTCCGGGTACATCAAAACTACGTATGACATGTCGTTCCGCGATTGGATTACCGGACTTCGTATAGAATATGCGAAACGTCTGCTTGCGCGATATCCGAGGTTGACGATAGCCGACATCTCCGAGAAATCCGGTTTTTTGTCACCAAGCCATTTTATAAGGCTGTTCAAGGAAAATGCGGGCTGTACCCCTGTCAAATGGAGGAAAACAGAGGCGGAATAATACGGTGTGTTATGGATGGAGGAATAGCCCAAACGACAAAAAATAGCCTAAACTACAAAACTAAAATGTTCTAAACCACAAAGATGTGCGATTCTGACAATTGAGACATTTTTTATAGGCAAGAATCGGGCTGAATTTAAATCTTTTCGCTTATTTTGTATGTTAAGTCTGGATTGGAAATTTAAAAAGCATATAAAAAATGAGCAAAAGAATCCTATTCTTCATTTTGTTTTCGTGGCTGGCATCGGCAGCTTTTCCGGCTTCTGCGCAGCAGAAAACAGACACAGTTTACACCTTCCGCTTCGTTCCGCAGAAGGACATGTTCTACGTGCCTTGGAATGGCAATGACACGGAACTTGCCCGCCTGTTGGAATGTATCGAAAACAACAAAGCAACAATTCTTGACGGCAAGCTGCCGCTATTGGTTGACGGATACTGCAATTCGCAGGGCAGTGAAGCCGAGAACCTTGCAACGGCGAAGATCCGTGCCAATCGAGTAAAATCCGAACTGATTACACGCGCGGAAATAAAAGAGGAGAATTTCATTACCCGCAACCATGCGACAGAGGGTGATTTTGTCACCGTGCGCCTGACGGTACCGGTAAAGGAAACAGCCGTAATGCATGCGGAAGCGGAAGCACGACGCAAGGCGGAAGCCGAACGACTGGCAGCCGAAAAGCGTGCCGAACAGGAACGGCTTGCCGAAGAGCAACGTAAAGCGGAAGAAGCCCGATTTGCCGCAGAAAAGGCAGAAGCTGAGAAAGCCGCTCACCAAAATAAACTTACCGACATGCCATTGGAAACCCCAACCGACTATCATCTCTCCCTGCGTGCCAACCTGCTGCGCTGGGCTACCCTGACACCCGATTTAGGACTTGAATGGCGCATCTGCCCGTCGTGGGGCATTGCCGTAAACGGCTCGTGGACTTCATGGACGTGGAGCGACAAGGACCGCCGCTATGCACTCTGGGAAGTGGCTCCGGAAGTACGTTACTATATGGGTGAGAAGAAAGCCTGGTATCTGGGTGCGATGTTCAAGACCGGACAGTTCAACTACAAGTTCTCCGAAGCAGGCAAGCAGGGCGACCTGATGGGTGGCGGCATCACCGCCGGCCACCAGCTGCGGCTGAACAAGGCACTGGCTCTTGATTTCAACCTCGGTCTGGGCTACCTGAATGCCGACTATGAGAAATATGAGGTCATCGACGGCGTGCGTGTACGCCACGGCAACGAGACAAAAGATTGGTGGGGCCCCATCAATGCCGGTGTGACATTGGTATGGAAGTTATTCTAACACGGAGGAATAGAATATGAAAGCAAAACAATATATAAATATGATGGGAATGGCAGCCGCCGTGCTGCTCTCTTCCTGCGTGAAGGACACGCTTTATGACACGCCGCACCCCGACTACGGGAAGATTGCGGTAACAGCCGACTGGTCGGCCCGCGGTGAGGGTATCGACATACCTGCCACATGGACGGTCACCATGGGCGACTATACGGGTACGGAGACTTCCGCCACCCATGCCCCCGACCATCTGTTTGCTCCGGGCAGCTACACCCTTGCGGTGTGGAACCCGGCTGAAGGAATCACGGTGAACGGCACCACAGCCACCATTGCCGCAGCCACGGGAAACCGGGCAGGCACGGATGCCTTTGTAAACAATGCCCCGGGATGGTTCTTCACCTATACGAAACAGGTGAGCATCGAGAAAGACAAGGACTATCCGCTGACCGCCGCAATGAAGCAGCAGGTACGCGAACTGACGCTTGTCGTCGAACCTACGGGTGATGCCGCCGGACGCATCACGGAGATTGTTGCCCATCTGACGGGTGCAGCCAGAACACTCGATTTCGCTACCGATAACTACGGAGCCGCTTCAAACGTCGTGCTGCCCTTCACCAAGATAACCGAAGGTGACGATGCCGGCAAGTGGAAAGCCACGGTGCGGTTGCTGGGTGTGACCGGCACGGAACAACTGCTGACGGGTGAAATCCGCTATGCGGACGGCAACCCGACCCCCACGACGCTGAAAAGCGACATCACGGAAGCCCTCAAGGGGTTCAACACCGGAAAGGGCGAATCGCTGACCCTCGGCGGAACGCTGGTTGAAACTCCCGAAGGCATGGAAGTGGACGGAGCCGAAATCAACGGCTGGGAAGAAGTGAAAGGTGATGATGTAAATGCTGATTTGTAAATAATAAAATTATAGATATAATGAAGACAAGATTTTTTGCACTTGCAGCGCTCGCCCTCGCACTTGTAGCCTGCAACAACGACAACGAGAACCTGAACGGTGACCCCGTGGCCGCCCAGTTTACCGCCAACATCGCCCCCGCCACCCGCGCCAGCGGAACCACCTGGACTGCCGGCGACCGTATCGGCATCACCGACATCGGCAACGATTCCCAGTACGGCAACGTGCCTTTCATCTTGAAAAACGGGAAATTTGAGGCAGAAGGAAAGGTTATCTATATCGAAGATACAAAGACCCATACTTTCCGCGCCTACTATCCGTACAACGCGGTGGGAGGCATCCTCACAGCCACGACCGATGCCACGGCGCAGCAGAACCAACCTGCCATCGACTTTCTCTTTGCTTCAGGAGCCACGGGAGACAAAAACAACCCGGTAGTAAGCTTCACCGACAAAACCGCCAAAGGCGGTGAAGACAACTCCTTCCACCACCGCATGAGCCAGATAACCCTTACCTTCGAGGCGGGCGACGGCGTGAATTTCAGCGTGGTCAAGCCTGAACGTTACACGCTGGACGGATTGTTACTCACCGGTACGTTCAACACGGCCGACGGTATTGCCACCGCAGACAACGGACTACAGACCGGAGAACTGACCATGAATCTGGCAGACGGCAATCTCACGTCATCGATCATCCTCTTCCCGCAGACAGTTGCATCCCTGCCGTTGGTTGTGAATTACAAAGGTCAGGAATATCATGCCACACTCACCATGCCCGATGGCGCACTGCTGGCGGGCAACAACTACACCTATACCGTCAAGGTACGCAACAAAGTCCTTGAAGTCAGCGAAGCCACCATTGCAAAGTGGAACGATATAGACGGTGGAGATGTGGGTGCTGACCTGTAGGATGTTAATAATTAATCGATTAGAATGAAGAATTATGAGACATAGATTATTTATCCCCGCAGCCACCGCACTGCTGTTCGCCCTCGCCGCCTGCACGCAGGACGAACTTGCTGGCGATAACCGTCTGCCCGAAGGTGAATACCCCGTCGTCATCCGTGCCACCGGACTGTCCGTAGAAGCAACGCCGCTGGCAGCCCCTTCCACCCGTGCCTCTGTGGACGGCGACTGGCAGGGCGTCACTTCCGTGGCACTCAAGATGGGCGATGCGGTAAAGGAATACACCGTTACGGCTTCTACCGATTTCAAGAGTGCCACGCTTTCACGCGAGAACGACCCGTACTACTGGACCAGCCGCGACCCGATTACCGTATCGGCATGGTGGCCCTTCGACAATGCCGACATCACACAGATGCCTGCCGTGAAGGTGGCCGAAGACCAAAGCAAATTGGCTGACTTCCAGAACAGCGACTTCATCTCTGCTGAGAACCGGAAGGTGGAATTTAACAACCCGAAACTTGAATTTACCCACCGCACGGCACGCGTGACAATCGAACTGAAGCCCGGCACGGGATTCACGAGCGTCGCCGGTGCCACGGTGATCCTCGTGAGCCTGTCCGCCGATAACGGCAACCCGACCGCCATCAAGACTTACAACGCAAGCGGCAACACCTACGAGGCACTGACCGCCCCGCAGACCGTTGCGGCAGGCAAGCCGTTCATCCGGGTGGAACTCGGCAGCGGCACCTTCTACTTCCGTCCGCAGAACAACGTCGTATTAGAGGCTGGCAACCGCTATAAATACACCGTCAAGGTGAACGCCACCGGCTTGACGTTAGAGGGTTGCACCATCGGTGACTGGGCTGACGGTGGCGGCGAAAGCGGCGAGGCTGAGGATTTAGGCTATTCTATACAGAACGACGGCAGTTACATGGTCTATAACGCTGACGGCCTGCTGGCATGGAACAAAGCCGCACAAAAGGACGAATCGATAAATTGCACCCTCACCGCCGACATCGACCTGACGGGTAAGGATTGGACACAGATAGGCACATGGCCAGGTTACTCCGGCGTCTTTAATGGGCAGGGACACCGCATTACGGGATTAAACATTTCAGCAGCGACTACTGAACTTTTTGGGTTATTAAATGTACGTGGTGTGATAAAGAACCTACAACTCATAGATGTGAATCTGTATGGCAGTAGTGGATCAGCAGCTGGAATAGTGGAGCAAAATGAGGGTCAAATCATTGCCTGCTCTGTGACGGGAAAAATTTCTGCATATGGTAGAACTTGTGGTATAGCCGATTTAAATTATGGCAGTATCACCGCTTGCTGGTTCGACGGCACATTGAAAGAGTATGAATCTGGAGCAATAGTGCGTTATAACTACAATACTATAACTTCCTGTTATTGGGGAGGCAATGCCGGGCAAGGAGTATTCCGTAATCATGGAGGAACGGTAGATGCCACGAAGGTGGACGGTGCGACCGCGAAATGGCAGACAGCCGTCGACGGCATGAACCCCGCCCTCACCGGCAACGACTACCAGTGGGCACTCGGCACCGACGGCCTGCCCGTACTGAAAAGAAACAATAACAACCCCTAAACAACACGCATCATGAAACGAACAAACATCCATATATTCGCAGCCATCGCCCTGCTGTTCGCCCTTGCCGCCTGCACGCAGGACGAAGCGGGCTTCCTACCGGAAGGGGCGGAAGGCACATCCATCGTCTTCACCGCCACGGGGCTGAACCCCGCCGCGACAGCCACCGCCGGCACCCGTGCCCCGGTGGACGGCAATTGGGAGGGTGTGCAGAGCGTGGCAGTCCTGATGGACGGCACGGTGAAGGCATACGACGTGACGCCCACCAACGCCACGCTGACCTCCACCGACCCGCACTACTGGACCAACCACAAAGACATCACCGTCACGGCGTGGTGGCCCTACACCGCTGGTGAGACATCCCCGCCTGCGGTGAAGGTAAAAGCCAACCAAAGTGCCCGGAAAGACTTTGAGGGCAGCGACCTCATCGTAGCCGACGGGCAGACGGTGACCTACGGCAGCCCCACGCTCCGCTTCACCCACCGCACGGCGCGGGTGACCATCGTTCTGACGGACTATACCGAGGAGTCGATGGGCGTGCAGCTGACGGGTCTCTCCACCGAAGGCGGCAACCCAGCCGAAATCATCCCGTATGACAAGGGCAGCAACACCTACACCGCCCTCGTAGCCCCGCAAAGTGTAGCAGCTGGCACGGCCTTCATTACCTGCACCTTCACTAACGGCAAGACCTTCGTTTATAAGATGAAGAATGCTACCGACTGGCAGGCGGGCGGTGAATATACCTACACAGTCTCCCTCGCTGCGGCAAAAGACCCAGGATATACCATAGAGGGCAACGGCAGCTACACCGTGACCTCCGCTGATGGTCTGATGAATGTAGCCGAATTAGTGAACGGAGGTAAGACCGACATTAACATTACCCTCGACAAAAACATTGACCTGACGGGCAAAGACTGGACGCCGATAGGCACAAGCTTCGACAACTCATACACCGGCACCTTCGACGGCGGCGGCCATACCATCACGGGGCTGACCATTACGACAAAAGACCAATTTGTGGGTCTGTTCGGCTATCTCAATAGAGCTGGTACGGTGAAGAACGTGGTGATGGAGGGCATACAGATAACAAGCAATCACATGTTTGGCAATACTGGCGGCGTGGCAGGATTTAGCTGGGGCACCATTGAAAACTGCTCGGTGTCGGGCAGCGTCAGCGGCACGAAGTGCGTCGGCGGTGTGGTGGGTGCTCAAAAGGCCGGTTCCATCACCGGATGCAGCTCCTCGGCCACAGTGAAGGGAACGGTCGATGTCGGCGGCGTGGCAGGAGAAAAATGGGGCTCCATGACCGCTTGCTATGCCACAGGCAACGTAACCTTAGAAATAGACTCCCCAAAGAATCTCTCTGGCGGCGGTCTGGTGGGATTCAACGGAGGAAGCAGCGTCCTTGCCTGCTATGCCACGGGCAACGTAACCAGTACGGGTAGTAGCACTGGCAA
>OGXI01003015.1_pt1 | contig 11896 bp, 6 predicted proteins | sample 1576221 | NCBI WGS metagenome assembly OGXI01 (sample SAMEA3541523, study PRJEB24748) | human gut metagenome | biome: human gut; feature: human-associated habitat; material: faeces | place: China | collected 2012
CAGCAGGATCGCGATGGTCAACAGGACCGTTGCGACGGGGCGCCGGATGAAGATTTCGGAGAATTTCATCGGTTTCTCCCGTCAGTCTTCGGCAGAACCGGTGAGTGCGTCACGGTGGCGCTCGACGCGCCGTGCCAGCCGGTCGAAATACAGATAGATAACCGGGGTTGTGAAGAGCGTCAGTACCTGCGAGACCAGCAGGCCGCCGACCATCGTGATGCCGAGCGGGTTGCGGATTTCGGAACCGATACCCATCGCAAACATGAGCGGCAAGGCACCCAGCAGGGCGGCCATCGTCGTCATCATGATCGGGCGGAAACGCAAGAGACAGGCCTGATAAATGGCTTCGCGGGGCGACATGCCCTGCTCGCGTTCGGCAACCAGCGCGAAGTCGATCATCATGATGGCGTTTTTCTTGACGATGCCGATCAAAAGGATGATGCCGATGATGGCGATGACGGACAAATCCTTGCCGAACAGCATCAGGGCCAGCAGCGCACCGATACCGGCGGACGGCAGGGTGGACAGGATCGTGATCGGGTGGATATAGCTTTCATACAGGATGCCGAGCACGATGTACATCGTGACGATGGCGGCGAGGATCAGCCAGAGCGTCGAGGAAAGGGACGACTGGAAAGCCATCGCCGCACCCTGGAATTGTGTCTGGATACTGGCAGGCATGCCCATTTCCATTTCCGTTTCCGCGATGGCGTCTACCGCTTCGGAAAGCGACGCGCCTTTGGCGAGGTTGAAGGAAACGGTTGCCGTCGGGAACTGGCCCAGATGGTTGATGGCGAGGATGGCCGGACGCTGCTCGATCGTGACCATCGTATCCAGCGGAACCGGGGTACCGCTGGACGTCCTGACGTAGATGCCCCGGATGGCGGACGGGTCGAGCCGGTCGTCCGGCTGGACTTCGAGCACGACGCGGTACTGGTTCGTCTGGGTGTAAATGGTCGAAACGAGCCGCTGGCCGAAGGCGTTATAAAGAGCGTTCGTGATGTCCGCCGTCGTCACGCCCAGCCGGGAAGCGGTATCGCGGTTGATGTTGACGTAAGCCTGCAAGCCGTTTTCCTGCAAGTCGCTGGCGACGTCGGTCAGCTCGGGGATTTGCCTTAACTGTTCGACGAGCTTTGGCGTCCATTCGGACAGGTCTTTCTGGCTGTTGGCCTGCAGGGTGAACTGGTATTGTGTGCGGGATGAACGGCTGTCGATACTGATGTCCTGAACCGGTTGCAGGTAAAGCGTCATGCCCGGAATGTCGGCGACGGTATCCTGAAGGCGGTTCATGACGGTATTGATGTCTTCGCGTTCGCTCTTCGGTTTCAGGTTGATCAACATTTTGCCGTTGTTCGGGGCGGCATTCGTGCCGTCAACGCCGATGAAGGATGAGAGGGACAGGACGGCAGGGTCTTGCAGGATGCGGTCGGCAACCTGTTCCTGCCGGCGGGTCATCGCGTCAAACGAAATGGATTGCGTCGCTTCGGAAACACCCTGGATCACGCTCGTATCCTGAAGCGGGAAAAAGCCTTTCGGGATGACAATGTACAGGAGCGCCGTGACGACGATGGTGCCGACGGCGACCATCAGGGTCAGTTTCTGGCGGTCGAGCACCCAGTTCAGCCATTTGGCGTATTCGGCGATCACCCGGTCGAAGAAGTGGCCGCTGGCCCTGAAGAATGTGTTCTGGTTTTCTTCAGGAACGTGTTTCAACAGCCGCGCGCTCATCATCGGCGTCAGGGTCAGCGAAATGACGGCGGAAATCAGGATGGAGACAGCGAGCGTGACGGCGAATTCCCGGAAAAGCCGCCCGATCACGTCGCCCATGAAGAGCAGCGGGATCAGTACGGCGATCAGGGATACCGTCAGGGAAATGATCGTGAAGCCGATTTGCCTGGAGCCTTTCAGGGCGGCTTCCATCGGGTCGTCGCCCTCTTCGATGTAGCGGGCGATGTTTTCGATCATGACGATGGCGTCATCGACGACGAAGCCGGTGGCAATCGTCAGGGCCATCAGGGTCAGGTTGTTGATCGAGAACCCGAGCATATACATGACACCGAAGGTGCCAACGAGCGAAAGCGGTACGGCAACCGCCGGAATGATCGTCGCCGTCATGTTCCGCAGGAAGACGAACACGACCATGACGACCAGCGCGATGGCGAGCACCAGTTCGAACTCGACGTCTTCCACCGAGGCGCGAATAGTCGTCGTCCTGTCGGACAGGACTTTCACATCGACCGAGGCGGGCAGGCTGTTTTGCAGGGCGGGCAGGATTTCCTTGATCCGGTCGGCGACGGAGATGACATTGGCGCCCGGCTGACGCTGGACGGTCAGGATGACGGAGGGGGTATTGCCTGCCCATGCGGCAAGGCGCGCGTTTTCCGCACCGTCGAAAACGGTCGCCACGTCGGACAGGCGCACGGGCGCACCGTCGCGGTAGGCGATGATGATATTGGCGAATTCGGTTGCGGTTTTCAACTGGTCGTTGCCGTCGATGGTCGAGGCTTGCAACGGGCCGTCGAAGCTGCCTTTTGCCTGATTGACGTTGGCACCGACGACAGCAGTACGGACGTTTTCCAGCGTCAGGCCTTTGGCGGCGAGTGCTTTCGAGTTGGCCTGTATGCGTACGGCAGGACGCTGTCCGCCGCTGATGGAGACAAGGCCGACGCCCGGCACCTGCGACAGTTTTTGCGCCAGACGCGTATCGGCAAGGTCTTCGAGTTTCGTCATCGGCAGCGTCGGAGACGTGACGGCAATCGTCAGGATCGGCGTATCGGCCGGGTTGACCTTGTTATAGATCGGCGGGTTCGGCAAATCGGACGGAAGCAGGTTCGTTGCTCCGTTGATGGCTGCCTGCACTTCCTGTTCCGCCACGTCGAGCGTCAGGGAAAGGGAAAATTGCAGCGTGACGACGGAAACGCCGTTGGAACTGGAAGACGACATCTGTTCCAGCCCCGGCATCTGGCCGAACTGCCGTTCCAGCGGGGCGGTAATCGTCGAAGTGACGACTTCCGGACTCGCGCCGGGATAATAGGTGACGACCTGAATGGTCGGGTAATCGACTTCAGGGAGTGCCGCAACCGGCAGCATACGCCATGCGACGAGCCCCGAGAGCAGGATCGCGACCATGAAAAGGATGGTCGCGACCGGACGGAGAATAAACGGGCGGGAAGGATTCATGCCGGCCTCAGGCTTTCTGTGTTATTGCCGGGGTGCGGCAGTTCCGTTTCCGGCCTCGCCTCTTGTGGCGGCTGGGGCAGCTGTTTTTCCGGCTTCACCGTTTTCACCGGTTTTTGCTGGTGTTTCGGGTTTCTGTTCAGCCGGTTTTTTGCCTGCTTCGAGTGTGGCGGCTTCGGCGCTACGGTCGACAACCCTGATTTTCGAGCGGTCGCGCAGTTTGTCCAGCCCGTCTATCACGACGATCTGTCCCGGTTCGAGGCCTTCCTCGATAATGGTGTTTTCACCGGATGTGGCGCCTATTTTCACTTTCGTCAGCGAGACGGTCTGGTCTTCGTTGACCCGATAGACGTAATGGCCGAGCTTGCCCAGCTGGACGGCAACGGTCGGGATCGTGATGGCATTGGCTTGCGAGCCGAGATGCAGGCGCACGTTGACGAACTGGTTCGGGAAAAGCTCATGCTGTTTGTTGTCGAATTTCGATTTCAGGCTGATCGTGCCGGTATCGGTGCTCAGCTGGTTGTCGATGGCGAGGATCGTGCCTTCGGACAATTTGTTCCTGTTGTCCCTGTCCCATGCCTCGACCGTGAGGTTCGGGTTGGTCGCACGGGCTTTCAATACTTGCGAAAGATCGATTTCAGGTACGGCGAAAACGACGTTGATCGGCTGTTCCTGCGTGATGGTGACGATGCCGTTGGTATCGGTGGCGTGCACGATATTGCCGAGATCGACCTGTCTCAGGCCGACGCGGCCGGAAATCGGAGCGGTGATGCGGCTGTAGGTGAGTTGAAGTTTCGCGTTGTCGACCGCACCCTGATCGAGCCGGACGGTGCCTTCATACTGTTTGACGAGGGCGGCTTGCGTATCGACCTGCTGTTTGGCAATCGAATTCTGTTCCAGAAGCTGACGGTAGCGCTGCAAGTCGATTTTGGCGTTTTGAAGGAGGGCGGAATCGCGCATCAGCTGGCCTTCGGCCTGCAACAGGGCGGCCTTGTAAGGACGGGCGTCGAGTTCGGCCAGAAGCTGGCCTTCTTTCACAATCTGGCCTTCCTTGAAGTGTATTTTCATCAGCTGGCCGTCCACGCGGCTCCTGACGACGGCGGTATAGGTCGAATTGACGGTGCCGAGTGCATTGAGCTGCAAGGGTGCGTCTCCTTGCCGGACTGTCGAAACCCCGACGGCAACCACTCCGCCACGTTGCGGCGCTCCCCGGTTTTTGGCGACGATCCAGTAAATGCCCCAGATGACGAGCAGGGTGGCAAGAACGGCTATGGCAATGATGAGAAGGCGGCGGGATTTTTGTGTAAGACGAAGCATGTTTGCACCAGACGTGACTTTTAAAGGAAGTTTGTAACGGTAAAACGAAAAGCTTCTATGCGGTCGATGTATCTCCACTGTAAAAGGGTGGCCGGTCTGCAAACAGCTGACAGGTGTTTTTCAATCCGTCCATTAAACTGTATGTTTATGAAACGTTTGTTACGGAGCATTGTATGTCCACTTATTTCAGGCATTCAAGCGGGATTTTTCAATCTGTTACATAGTTTTACAAATTAGTCTTTCGACAACGAAAATACGTTAAAAAAAGCAGACACTTATCGCGTTTTTCAAACGAAAACAAGTTTCGATTTCAGGGAAGGAAAAGTCCCGGCACAAATCATGGCGGGGTTTTTGATGGAATGTTCAAAAATCAGGTCGTTCAAGGCTTGACTCATAGAAGGATGCGTGAAGCTGAAGTCTCGCAGGAAGGTTTGTGGCTGTCCCGTTTTCATCCATGAATGGGATTGATGTTTTCGGATGATTCCACGTAGGGGAGGGTCGGTATTTTTCCCGTTTTTTTGCACTTCTGGACCGTTTAGCTCATTGTTGAGGGTGCATTAATCACAACACAGCCATTAATTCCGCTCATCTTTAAGACGCCTTCCTTGAATTTTGCATGTTCTTGAGTAGAGCGCGTGCAATCCCACAGGAAGATGACAATCCGTGCATCGCTGTATTTTACATCGGTGCGATAGAGAGAGGCGTCTTCGGCAATCTCGCCAATAAATGTCTGGAATGTCTTTTTCATTTCTTTTCGGTATTTGACTTCGATGATGGTATGCAATGATGGTAAATAGAGATCAATGCGTGGATTCTTTTGTCCCACTGGTTCAAGGTTCACTTCATCTGCTACATCATTGAAAATTGGAGCGAGTAGAATATAGAGCAGGTTTTGAACGTGGTATTCATTTTCTATCAGCCATTTAACAGGTTCCGCACCTTTCGTGCGTCCTACTTCTTCATATGTCCATCGCTTTAAGCCAACAGGAATGTGCTCAAGAAACCTTAGAAGATCGTCGAGGCTCCAGCCTTTCGAAGGTACCAACGATATATCCTGAGTAACTTGGTCGAAAACGTAAATCACTAAGCTTAACAGCGCAGTCGAAGCTTCTTTGTTCGCCTGAGAGCGGAATTCGGCCATGAAGCGGCTAGTTAAGGAAAAACGCATCTGGTGATCATCGATTTTCCGTATTTTTTGATAGTGTAGAAATAGCGGTACGCATGCAGTGGTAAAGATGGCAGTCTTGCTGTTGCTAATATATGCAGCGATATCTTTCTCGACGAGATTGAGATGATCTCCACGGACTTGTTGAACTAGAAATTCTGAAATCCAGTTTTCAAACTCGCGTGTGATACGTTCGTTATTCATCTTATCGACCAGCCATTTCACAGCCATGACACCAAACATATCTGAAACCCAAGCCCGAGGTGTGGAGTCGATTCTTGCGGCTTGTCCGAGCAGGCGGGAGACATCTTGGTTTGAGATGATTTCATCCAAAATGTCGAGGCCTGCAATCGCACAGCGTTGATATAAAGAAATTGCCGAGAAGTCGATGTCAGGAATCCTGTCTTTTGATAATCCTAAGAAATACAAGATAGAAGATTTGAAGGGATCTGTGTGAGCACTCTCGATCGCTTTACGGCGTAGATATTCACGCAACTCGTACACGTTATCCATTTTTATAGGAACCATTGAGATTGTCTTATTTTTCCGATCATCACCGAGTCACTCCAGCCAGGAAGCTGGTTCAACCATCCAAGATTTCGTGCAATAAGGTCTGAATAGGTGATAGTAACAGGCATAGGATTCGGGAAATAGCTGCGCCAGGAATGCGATGCGAAGTTATAAAGCTGTACACTCAGATACTTGATGTCTTTAAAGGTCGAATCCTTGTGAATATCGAGAATCACGCCGCGTGGATGTCCGTCTGTATCTTGTCGTAGTTCACGTTGGCCGATCAAGTAAATAAGTATTTCGTTTTTCGAAAGCTGATACGTCCTCCCTCGTATGGGAGCCAGACTTCCCTTTTGCTCTTTGGCTGTTGCAGAGTCAAACATCTGCAGGGAATGATTTTCTGAGATTTTTAGGAATGCATATTCGATCTGATATTCACGATATTTGTTAATCACAGCACGGACCGCCTCTATTTCTTCCTGATTGAACTTCTTGACCTGTGCATGAAAGATGAGACGAATCGTGTCGCCTTTCTGCCAATTCATTCGTTTCTGAATTTTTTCTATTGTTTCTTCGAGTAAAGTGGTCAAGGCTTGAGAATAGGCTTCAGGTACTACCGCTTTTGAACTATTTGAGACGATATAGTTACCGTCTCCAGAAAAGACAGTAGTAATACCCATAATACGTTGTTTGTCGCCGCTGCGTTCCTGCCCGATATTTGCACTACCTATACCAATCACGAGTTCGTGTGAAAGTGTCGGTGATGCTTTGAGAAGCCAAGGGACGCCTCCCATCTTTGCATAGCAGGCAAGCGCCATGTTGTTAAGAGAGTATCCGAGTGAGTAATCTGACTGGGCTAGAAGTTCAATCGTGAAATCTTGTACTGGAACCTGATGTAGAAAGAATAGGCTTTTGCCGATATAGTACGGATTCTCTGTGACCTTGAGTTTTTTAAAGGACTGTCGGACCTGAACGAGTGCCAAGTCCCACCGACTACCGTCATCTACTTTCTTCCGAATCGCTGTCTCGATGGCATTTTTGTATGAATCTACGCTGTCAGAGGCTGTAGCGAATACTTCAACACGGCTGGTGCCAAGCATGAACTTGCCTTCAAGGCCATTTCTGAAATATTTGGTATTAGAGATACCTTTAAGTAGCTTGCGAACAAACTGTTCGACGCGTCCTTTGTCGCGTTGGGCACAGATTACGCAGATTGAGGGATCATTTTTATCGAATGTGCGTTTTGTATAAGGACCATTCTGTGTCAGGCCCTTTTCAACCCAATCCGCTTCAACGTTGTCGTTGAAAACGAATATTGGTTTTTGCATCTGTCTGCAATCATTCTGTATATTAGGTGAATCCTCAATCTCAATGCACGTACCATCAATCAGTGGAATAGCCTTTGACTGGATGTATTTTTTGAGCATATCGATACGGTTTTTCTTGTTCTCGCCACCATTGAATGTGGAAACCGATTGCCGTATATGTTCAATGATAGTCTCTTTCTGCGCACTGTGCGTATGCAGAATGTAGTCGTCAAAGTTTGTCCGATTTGCTTCTAAGTAAACGTCTTTAGCATTAGCCTGAATGACTTGTCCGTCAAGTCGCGTAATATGAAGTGTTTCACCCTTTTTGCTGCTGACTGACCCTAAAAGCTTTTTATATCCATCATCTACTTCAGTGACGACGTAGCGGTTAATTAGATCAAATCCAGCATTTAGGAAAAATAGGGCATTCTCTTTGAGTATGTAACGTGTTGTGCAATCAATAACAAGGCAAGGATGTCCTTGAACAAAACGGGTATCGATTGAGTACTTGGCGCAAATTTTGAAAGGGTACGCGTCTCCAAGGATTAAAGCCAAAATATTATCTTCGGGCTTGGTACTCACTAATTCGATAGGATTGAAACCTAAAGGATTGCGACCGAGTCCAGTAAGATGTCGAATCAATCCGTCTTTGACAAGAAAGCAGAAAATATTCTTGTTATCTTTGAACTTGATTGTCTCAGTCGTACCATCAGATACGGGAAAGGTGCCATCTCTCGAGAAGATCAAAATATGGTCACCCTGTCGTCGGAAGCAGTGAGTCGTTGTATAAGAGGAACGAAGGTCATCTAGGGTTTCCTTCTCATAAGGAATCCGAAGGACATCAAGTTCCACTTCGGGGACTTTCAAAGGAAATGCGTTTAGGACAATCGGCAAGATTTACCCCTTTTCTGTCAAAGAAACTTCCAACATGTGGTGACCAAAAAATTGCTCCTTGTCTTGGAAGAAATTCTTGTGAAGACCGTTCGATACTTGACCATATATATCATAAAGGATATTCATTGCATGTTTTTCAGAAGAGATTATGGCTCTATAACCTACTTCTTTGCCGAAATGCAGGACAGATTTTCCTACTCTCCAAGTTAGCTTTCAGTATTTATTAAAATTTATACGGAGATGTTTAAGATGTTCTTGATGCTGATTTGCGCTTAGGCGTGGAATAACTACATATTTAGCATTGCTTAGGCCTTAATTATATCAATTTGATACAAGTTGTCGCAAATACTCGCTATCCTGTTCGCTTAAGGTTCTATTCTGATATCAACGAATATACTTGGCAAAGCAGCCTGTATCAGAACTCTAAGTTTAAAGTTTTGAACTTTAAAAAATATTCAAGACAACTTTGCCACAAACTCTTTTTTTAAGTTTGTGTTGGGAATGAGAAGGCCAGTTCAGGTTACTGAGGTTAAAGTGTGTCTGCATAAGTCAGTCGCAGGTTTGCCACCATCTTTAAGAAGAATTTCTTCATGTCTTTGGCTTTTACCCGTCGAAAAGGGAAAGTGTGCCAGTTGTTACTAGAACGGCCAGCTGACCCGTCCGAAGCCCCCGACTGACGTGCCATGTCCGGGAGCGAATTCGGACGTGAGCTGGAAATCGAGTGTGGTGCCTTTGGATGACGTCAGTGACACGCCTGCCGAGGCGGAGACGGAAGACCGTGTGGCGAAGCGCACGTCGGTCGTGAAATCGCCATTCATTTCGATGAAGCGGGCTTCAATATTCCCGGCATGGCTGAGCAATTCACGGTTATAGGCCAGCGTGGCATTGCCGCGCCATGTATAGCCTGCCGATGCCGTATCCTGTTCTGCTGTTTCGGCTTTAAGCCCGAAAACCGCCCGGAGAGACTGATAAGTCTGCGAATCCGTTTTCAGGCGGGCGGCTTTGGCCTTGTCTTCCGAAATGGACGGCTGGTTCAGGAAGGCGTAATCGGCTCCGGCAAAAGGCAAAAGCGTGAACCGCTTGTCGCCGACAGGCAATTTGTATCCCACGTGCGCCACCGCTGTGCCGGAAAATTGTGTCCAGTCCGATTCGGCAGAACGATTGTATGTTCCCGCATGAATGCTGCGGTTCATGTCTGCCTTGAAGACGCCGAGCCGGGCCAGTCCGGAAAGCTGCCAGCCGTTCCATGAAAGGGGAGCGGCCGCGCCATGAATACCGGCCCAGAGGCCTTCACCCTCAATTTTTGCGTCGCCCGAACGGCTGGACTGGTGGAGTGCCGCCACGTGCACCCCGGCTGTCGTCCCCTTGTTCGTCATTTCCGCCCCGGCGATCATGCCGGTATAGTTGCTGCGGTATCCCTGATTGCCGTCATGGGCGTCGAGATGGCCGCCGAGAGGCATGGCAAAAACACGGTTGCCGTTATTGTCGGTGCCTTTGGATATGGAACGGGAGAGGACGGCTTGCGAAAGCTGGCGTTCCAGCGAGAGGGAAGCCAGCGCCGACTGGCCATAGGCTTGTGGAGACAGGGAAAGAAGGCTGTCGCGGACGGTGCTGCCATCGGGAGATGAAAAATCCAGGGCAGCGAAAAGGTTTTGGGTGTCCCCTCTGGCGTCAGCGGCATTGGCAGCGAGCACGCGTCCCAGAGAGGCACCACTGTTGTCAACAGCATGGCGGCTGTAGGCGTCAGCGGTGCGGTAGGGCGTGATGGAATAGGAGCCGCCGCTGTTGGTGATGTGCATGGAAAGGGTCGGCGAGTGGAGGCCGAGCTCCGGTGCAACGGATGATGTGGGCAGTGAACCGGACAGCGCTCCCGCAGAAACGAGATCCGCAAACGCAAAGGAAACGGGCGCGCTGTAGTAACCGGCTTGTGGAACCAGAGCCAGTGAACCGTCGATTTGTGCCTGATTGGTCACCACCAGCCGGTCGGTATGTCCGGCGGCATCGAATTCCATCATCAGCGTACCGGTTGAATGCTGGGTGTAGTTTCCGGTCGTCAGCGTACCGATGCTGTTGCCGGGATTGACGGTACCCCAGTTGGAGACGCTCTGGCTGATGGTGCCGTTTCCCTGAAGAGTCCCTTCAGGCAATACATAAACGTCACTGGCGGTGAGTTGTCCACCGGAAAGATCGGGTCGACGGGAAATCGACAGCGTACCTCCCTCGATGACTGTGGAGCCCGTATAGCTGTTGGTGCCGGTCAGATACAGGGTGCCTTCGCCGTTTTTCAACAGCCCGACGGAAGTCTGGTTTTTCATGGTATCGACATAATCGGGATATTTTTCAAGGAACTCGGGCATGATGAAATCGTGCCGGTTTTCATGCCAGAGTTCCTGCGAGATGTCGTTATTCCATGCCGAGACGTAACCCTTCGTATCCACGCCATAGAGCAGTTCCGTTTTGCCGGTATAGCCTTTGATTTTTTCGGAAGACAGGTCGGCAGGGCTCATGCGGTTGGCATTGAGCTGCGAGAGGCCGTCCACGGCTTTGCCTGCATCGACTATCCCCTGTCCGAAATCTGGTCGAAGGGGACCTTCTGGATGGAGCCGTAAAGCGTGCCATAGAGGGTGCCGTCGGAGAGGGTGATCTCATACGGATTATCTTCGGTCGCGAAAAATGCGGCGATGAACTCGTCGGGAGTCTTGATCCCGTAATACCCGTAAACCAGTGTCTCGTTTTCCTGATAATACTGCCGGAGGTAGGTTTCAAGGCGGGTTCTTTCCGGAGTGCCTGCCGAAGGGATGGCTACCGTCGTCTGATTGCGGTCCCAGTAGTTGTTCCCCTTATCCACGAGCTGGAGACGTATCTCCAATTTCGTGATCGGTTTGCCCGTACCGGAATCGGTCACTCTGTCTTCACCAATCGAGATGATGCTTTTCGGGGCGTTGAAACTCCTGTCGGCGGTGGAAAGCACCGTGTCGGCCATCTGCCGGGCGCTCATCCATGGAAAGGCCTGCTGGACCAGCCCCAGGGTTCCCGAAACGTATGGGGCCGCCATGGAGGTTCCGATGAGTTCCGTGTATCCGCCGGTAGCGTCCACGGAATTGATCCAGGTTCCCGGAGCAGCCAGCGTGTATTCTTCCGCGCCCATCGCCAGTTCCGAATAGGTCGGTATGGCAGAATCGGTCAGTACTTTGGTTTTTCCATCGCTTGCCATGGAGATCCGGCCGCCGGTGGAATCCAGCGCAACGACGCTGATCCAGTTGTCCAGATCCGGCAAAAAACTGCGGAACGAGGCCGGAGCCGAAGGCCCGCGGTGACCGGCGTTTCCGGCAGCGAAGACCATCAGCTTGTCCTGCTGTGCCAGGTTCTCCAGAAAGGAGTCGGCCCTGTAACCCGAAATGACGTCCCGCAATTCGGTCAGGGTCTTGGTTTTTTCCTCGTTGCTTTTGGCCGTAAAGAGCGCATCCAGAAAAAACAGGGAATCGCCCCAGCTGTTGTTGACGATCTTGACGTCCGGCCGCGCGAG
>OGXI01003018.1_pt1 | contig 11883 bp, 9 predicted proteins | sample 1576221 | NCBI WGS metagenome assembly OGXI01 (sample SAMEA3541523, study PRJEB24748) | human gut metagenome | biome: human gut; feature: human-associated habitat; material: faeces | place: China | collected 2012
GTCTTGTAGCCGCCATTTTCATATTTCTCCATCTAAAAAGAGCTACCCGAAGGCATATTAACTATTCTACAGTAATCTTTGTGCCAATCTTTTCACCTGATACAGCCTTGTTAATGCTGTCTTCTTCGTTTAATCCGAATAATAACATTGGCATCTTGTTCTCCATTGCAAGAACACTTGCAGCCAAGTCAATAACACCTAATCTATCATCAACAATCTTGCTGATTGAAAGTTCATCGTACTTCTTAGCATCAGGGTTAACAGCAGGATCACTGTCATAAACACCGTCAATTGCTTTTGCACCAAGAATGCAGTCAGCTTCAATTTCAATGGCTCTAAGAACCATAGTCATATCTGTTGAGAAATAAGGATGTCCTGTACCACCTGCAAAGAAAACAACCTTTCCTGCATTAAGGTCTGCTACTGCCTCATCCTTTGAAAATAATTTAGTCCATGTTCCACATGCAAAAGGAGTATATACGTTAGTATCCATTCCTTCTGTTCTAAAAATTTCTGATACATACATACAGTTCATAATTGTTGCCATCATGCCGATTCCGTCAGCCTTTGGTCTGTCAATCTTGTTGCTTGTACGTCCTCTCCAGAAGTTTCCGCCACCGATAACAATAGCTACCTGAACTCCCTTATCTACTATAGTCTTAACCTGTTTTGCAACAGCTACACAAGTATCTTCATCAAAACCAGTTTTTTTATCACCTGCTAAGGCTTCCCCGCTTAACTTTAATAAAACTCTGTTCATCTTTATCTCCTCTATCATATATGCACGCCAAATTTGTGATAATACTTATAGCATTATTCATAAGTGCAAAATCTAAAAATAGAATAACATATATTATAAAAAAAATAAAGGAGAATAATCTCCTTTATCTTCTAAATTTGCATTTATATTTGCTTTTATTCTTCATCAAAATATCCCAAGTTATCACTCATATCTCTTCCATTAACAAACAATTTCATATTGTAGTCTTCATCATCTTTGACTATGTTTGCCTTTGGAACATACAGCGTAACAAAATATTCTGTCATATAACTGTTAGCCATGTTTTCAATATCCGTACCCATAATTGAATCCGCTGTCTGATCTTTGTTTAAAAATCTTCTTACGTGGTTATTTTCCTGATACATATTTGATATGTAAACAAATTTGTTATCTTTTGCACTGCTTGTAACTTGAATTTTTCCATCTTTAACTTCTGCACTTATCTGGCAATCCTTAAACACATCTTTAATATATTTATTTTTGCTCTTTGAATCTAATTCCATCCTTTCAATTACAATTCTTGGATTTTTGCTTTTACTTATATCAATGTTTCCTACTCCAACTGCACTCATATCATAAGAAGTTGAAATTGTCTGCGGGTACTTGTCACCTTCTTTTATTTGTAACGGATATGTTTTCTTTTCAGTAGCTGTTTTAGATATTACGTTACTGCCAGAATACATAGTAACCCCTGCTATTGCCATTGTAAAACCGCAAACTGCCATTATTCTTATTAATATTGCTCTTTGATTTCCGCCAAAAGTCAATGACTTGCTATCACGGATTTTCTTTTCAATAATAAATCCTATGAAGAATGCTATTACAAGAGTCACTACGATTTTTAAGAAAAATAATCCCATATTATATTCTCTTTTATAAAATCCAGCTATAGCTGAAACTAAATCTATAGCTTTTTCATATAGGAATAATTTGTTATTTTCCTTGGCATAAGCTACAATGTTCTGCAAAATATTCCTATAGCTTAAAGCTCCTACAATTAGTGCAATTGTAATAACGCCAAATACTGCCATGCTTTTTCTATAAATAACTGCAAATAATTTGATAATTGCTGTAATAAGTAAAAAACATCCCAATAAATATACAAGCTCAGCAAAAACAGTTTTCATTGAAAAAACATTTATTAGTTTTATGTTTTTATTAAATAATGAAACTAGTGATACCGCACCAAACAAAATCAACTGGTTCATTACCTGAAACAATGACGCAATTCCAAAGGTTGTTACATCGGCCAAATATGCTGATACATATCTTGTAACACTGTTCTGTGGAAATACCATATAATTGTTTTTGTATTCACCAATATTAAAGGATGTGATAACCAATACCAAAATTACTATCCAAAACAATGCACCGCTATTGCGGTTAAGATTCAGATAAAATACATCTTTGTCTGTTGAAAAATTTATAACCATTGACAATATATCTACTAATGCAAATACAATGGCAACACAAAATACTATTATTGCATATTTTTTATTTGTGTGCATTCTTAGCAAATACATTTTTTTAATATTATTTAGTTCTTCTTTTCCCATAATGCCTCCATCTGATTTGCGTTTTTCAAATCTGTCTTATACATATAAATTTCTTCCCCTGAAAGCTTGCTTGTGGCAAGTTCCAATTCATCGGCTTTCTCTGCTTCCTCTTTGTTAAGTCTGCCTTCGATAACTGCCATAGCTCCCAATGTCTGATTTTTCTTATATAAAACTTTCTTTTCTTCACAATATTTTTCAATATTTGCAAGTTCGCCGTCTACCCTGTAAACGCTGTCTTTCAGTTCTTCAATGTCTCCTGCAAAAAGTACATCGTTGTTTCCTATCATTATCATATGTGACAAAATCTTTTCCATTTCACCTAACATATGACTTGAAATTAATATTGTTCTTGGATGTTCTATGTAGTCTCTTAAAATAATTTCATATATTTTGTTTCTGCTTATTGCATCAACTCCTGAAACCGGCTCATCAAGTATTGTTATGTCTGCTCTTGTTGCCATTCCACAACAAAAATTAAAAATTGTTTCCTGACCTTTTGACAGATTTTTAATCTTTGCTTTTTTATTTAAACCAAATAATTCCATTAACTTATAAGCAAACTCTTCATCAAATTTTTCATACATCAACCTATACTCTTCGATTATCTTTTTTAACTTCATTTCACTGTAACTCATTACCCCTGCCACATAAACAATACGCTTAGCTGTCCCTATATCAGTTGCCGGATTCTTTCCGTCTATTTCAATTATTCCTTCATCCGGTTCAAACTTGCCGGCTATTAAATTCATTAATGTTGTTTTTCCCTGTCCGTTTCTACCAATTATTCCCGTAATGTGATTTGGCTCAATATCTACAGAAAAATCTTCAAAAACATATCTTTTCTTTCCCTTGTATGAGAAAGTTACATTCTGCATGCTTATGCTTTTAATCTCTTCCATGTTTTCATTATGCATTACTGCACTTCCCTCCTGACTAAAATTGTTGTTACAACTACTTGTTGTGAATTACTTCTTTTTTGTTTGTTTTTTCTGGCTTTTGTACTTAGCTTTGTATTTAATTATGTGTCTGTTTTTCTTTTTAGCTTAGAATTTAATTTTTTTGATTGTTTAACTTTATGTTTAGCTTTTTTGTCTTATTTACTTCTTATCGTATTGTTCTGCTATTAGTTTAAGTAACTCCTCTTTTGTAATTGATAATTTCTTACTTAGTTTAATTAATTGTTCTGCTATCTGTTCCACTTCACTATGCCTCTTCCTTTCTGAAATCATACTTATGGCATCGCCTGCAACTGTCATTGCCTGGCCTCTGTGCTTTATAAGAATCCCTCTGCTAACCAAAAGATTAATTCCTTTCGCCGCAGTAGCCGGATTGACTTTAAGCTCCTTCGCCAAAACTAATTGTGAGTAACATGTATCGTTCTCCTTCAATTTTCCTGATAGTATGTCATCTTCAATGGAATCAGCAATTTGCACATAGATTGGAATCATACTGTTTTCATCAATTTTCAATGATGTACCTCCTTGTATAATATCTTTAATCAACTATACTACATTACTGATATAATGTAGTATAGTCCCGTGGTAGTTAGAAGTCAAGTGGATTTATGTCAAAATCATAACCTCCTTAATATTTTCATAAGCGTGTTATGACTTTTAACATAGATTCATATAATTTATTCTTTATTTTCATAACCATATGAGGTTTTTAGATTATTTGTTATGATTTTCTAATGCGGTAGACTTGATTTTTTTGCTCTGTGGACAGGCTTAATTGGGAGCATTACGTGTCATATAACATTTTCGTTCACCGACACGTAATTCCATGCAAAAATACAAGCTTAATTTCAATAAATTACTTGTCACACAGCGTTTTCGCTCTACGACACGTAATCGGTTGCGAATCAAGACAAATATTTCAATATTTTACGTGTACTACAGCGTTTTTGCTCTACGACACGTAATCAGCAACGAAACAAGACAAAACAAACCACTTCCACAATTGCAAAACAAACCACTTCCACACCCACAAAAAAACTAGTCAAATCAACTATGGTTAATCTGACTAGTTTTACTCTCTTTATTTTCTTTCACAACTTTTAGTCAAGCTCTCCGCTTGTTACCCTTTGGATGTGCATTGCAAGATATCCTATCTCCGACTCATCAAAGGACAACTTAAGCAAATGGCCTATATTGTCACATATGGTGATTGCCATCTGAAATTCCTGGGGAAATTTGTTTTCCATATAGTCGTTCAGATTAAGCTTGATTTTTTCACCTTTAAGGGCTCTTGCTATCATATATTTAATGTGATTCATTAGACGGTTGTATGAAATAGATAAAACATTTATTTTTCTTCCTGTTTCAGCTTCTACCATTGAAATACATTCACGTACGCCCTGAGCTATTATCATTGACTGGGATACGTTCTCTGTATCAATGGCTGAATGAATGTGAAGTGCAATATATCCCACCTCATGTTCATCTATTTCAACACCCATCTTTTCGAGAAGCAGCGGTTTTATTTCCTCTGCCACTTTGTATTCTGAATGAAAAAGAACTCTTATATCCGGTGTTAACGGATTGCTTATTTGCTCATTGTTCTTTATTCTTTTGACTGCAAACTCAATATGGTCTGCCAATGGAAAAAGTATTCTTCTATCAATATTTCCAAATTCTTCTTCCGCCTTGTTTAAAACTGCATCTGCAATCTCTAAACAAACTGGAGAAACTTCATTAACAATGTCTTCTGCCTCTCCTCTTTCCGTACATTCTTTCATTGAATATACAGTGTCTTCCTCTCTTGGTTCAACATACTCAGTAACTTTCTTACCGAACCCGATGCCTTTTCCCAAAATCAAAAATTCCTGACATTTTTCTGCATCAATTGCCACAACCGCATTGTGGTTTAACGCTTTTTTTACTCTATACATATCCTAATTACTCTGTGACATTATTCGTAAATATCAATAGCAAAAAGTGATTCCCCTGCCTGTATATCGCCTTCCTTAAGTAATCTGATTTTTTGATTGTCGCTAAGCTCTGTACACATTACAGGTGATGCCAATGATGGTGCATTGGCAGATAAATAATCCAAATCAAGTTTCATAATAGGATCACCCTTTTTAACTTTCTGTCCTGCTTCTACCATTACATCAAAGCCTTCGCCGTTAAGTTTTACTGTGTCAATACCAACATGAATAATCATACTAATTCCATCTTCTGTTAAAAATCCTACTGCGTGCTTAGTATCAAAAACAAATACAATTTCACCATCAACAGGTGCCTTAACAACTGAATCTGTTGGAGTTACAACTGCACCGTCTCCCATCATTCTGCTTGCAAAAGCTTCATCCGGCGCTGTACCTAAATCTGCGGCTATACCTGTAATAGGGCTTGAGATAATAATTGATTTTACTATTTTTGTCTCTTGCTCCTTCTGATTATTTCCATCCTCAGTCTTGTTTTCAACTTCGTCTGACTGACTATTGCTACCATTATACTCTATATTTGGAGCTGTTTCCAGATAATCTTCTAAGTTAGACTTAATTACTGTTACTTTTGGTCCATAAATCACCTGAACGCCGTTACCCTTGTGTACTACACCTGACGCACCTGTTGCCTTAAGCATTCCGTCATTAACCAATTCAGCTTTAAAAACTGTACATCTAAGTCTTGTTGCACAGCAGTCAACATCAGAAATATTTTTCTTTCCGCCTAAACCATTAGTAATCATTTCTGATAATTCGTCAACATCACTATTTTCTCCGTTTTCTGACTTGCCGTTTTTCTTAGCTTCAACATCGCTTCTTCTATAAAGTTTGACTTCCTCACTGTCATCCCTACCAGGTGTCTTCAAATCTAATTTTTTAATTAAGAAGCTAAATAAGAAATAATATACGATAAAGTAAACAATACCTACAATAACAATCCAAATCCAGTTAGTCTTTCCATTTCCCTGCATTATTCCAAACAGGAACATATCAATAAGACCGCCTGAGAATGTCATACCTACACCTACTTTAAATACATGCATTAACATATATGCAAGTCCTGCAAATACGCAGTGAATACCATAAAGTAATGGTGCAACAAAAAGGAATGTAAATTCCAATGGTTCTGTAATACCTGTAATCATTGATGTTAAAGCTGCTGACAAAAGAAGACCTGCTACTGCTTTCTTCTTTTCAGGCTTTGCTGTTCTATACATTGCAAGTGCTGCTCCAGGAAGTCCGAAAATCATAAGTGGGAACTTACCTGACATAAATCTTGTTGCTGAAACTGCAAATTTTGTAACTGATGGATCTGCAAGCTGTGCAAAGAAAATATTCTGTGCACCTTCAATTAACTGACCTCCAACTTCCATTGTTCCGCCAACGCCTGTCTGCCAGAATGGAAGATAAAATACATGATGAAGACCAAATGGAATAAGAAGTCTTTCCATAAATCCGTATACCCATGTTCCTGCGTAACCTGAATTAAGTACTAAATCTCCAACAGAGTAAATTCCGCTCTGGATAACCGGCCAGATAAAGAACATTAAAATACCAACTAATGTGAAAACTAATGAACAAATAATTGGAACAAATCTTGTTCCGCCAAAGAATGATAATACCTGTGGCAATTCGATTTTGTAAAATTTGTTATGAAGTGCTGCAACACCAAGACCAACAATAATACCACCAAACACACCCATCTGTAATGAAGTAATACCTACAACATCTGTTGTGGCACCTTCAAGCATTTTTTCTGCGCCACCGTTAATTGTAATCATGGCACCAATTGATGCGTGCATAATGAAGAAAGCTATAGCTGCTGCAAGTGCTGCAACTTCCTTTTCTTTTTTTGCCATACCTATTGCAACACCCATTGCAAAAATAATCGGCAGGTTAGTAAAAACTATATTTCCCGCATCACTCATTACCTGAAATATTGCATTAAATACTGTTCCAGGTCCCATAATACCTAATAATCCGTATGCTTTAAGCATTGTTTCATTTGTAAAAGAGCTACCAAGTCCAAGTAACAAACCTGCTACAGGAAGGATAGCTATTGGAAGCATAAATGATCTTCCTACACGTTGTAAAACACCAAAAATTTTGTCTTTCATTTTTTCTCCTTTCAAACACTAATAATATTTTGGTTCATTTGGGCATGTATCATACATTTACGACTATTTTTGTTATAAGTTGCAGCTCTTTTAAACACAAAAAAAGTAGGTACAACAGATACACGACCCCCTTTGAGATGTGTGTATAGTTAATGCCTACTTAAAGTTACATACTATTTAAAATTATTTAATTTACTCCTTTAGAGTAACATCTTATGGTTGGGATGTCAACCCTGATTTTGATTTTTCTACCAGATTAGTAGATTTTTATATATAATACCACTATGGTAGGAATTGCTAGGATAAACTCAGATATTATCTTTATTGTTCCTCAATTTTCTTTGCCAAATCTTCCAAATACTCCCAACGGTCCATTTTTTCCATAAGAAGTGTTTCCGTTTCTTCCTTACTTTCCATAAGTTCCCTAAGCTTAACTGAATTAGTTGCATTCTTGACTATTTCACCGTCAAGCTTTTCAATCTTCTCTTCTAATTTTGCAATATCGTCCTCAATTGTCTCGTATTCTCTTTGTTCATTGTAAGAAAACTTAAGCTTTTTGTTTCTTATTTTGTATTCCTCTTTTTCGGTTTTGTCTGAATCTGACTTTCCTGCACTGCTACTTTTTGTTTTTAACAAAGCATTTTCTTCAAGCAGTCCCTTTTCCTTCTTTCGATTTATGTAATCTGTGTAACCACCTTCGTACTGGTCGATTACCCCATTTTCCTCAAAAGAAAAAATTCTTCTGACAACTCTGTCCAGAAAATATCTGTCGTGGGATACGGTAATTACAATTCCATCAAAACTATCCAAATAATCTTCAAGAATTGTCATTGTTTCAATGTCCAAATCGTTAGTTGGCTCATCAAGTATAAGCACATTTGGGGCTTCCATAAGCACACGCAAAAGATTTAAGCGACGTTTTTCCCCACCTGACAATTTTTCAATCTTACTATACTGCTGTGACGGTTCAAAAAGAAATCTTTCAAGCATAACCGAGGCTGATACAAGCCCTTCCTCTGTTCTTACAAACTCGGCAGTATTTTTTATATAATCAATAACCCTATCATCAGGATTCATATAAGCAATTCCTGCCTCTTTGTTATTTTCAAGCTCCTGTGTATAATAACCTATTTTGATAGTCTGTCCAATGTTTACACTACCGCTGTCAGGCTCAATTCTTCCATCAATAATCTTCATTAAGGTAGTTTTTCCACAACCATTTTTGCCCACAAAACCTACTCGGTCGCCCTTTAGAAAATTATAAGAAAAATCATTTATCAAAACTTTGCAGTCATATGCCTTTGAAATATTTTCAAGTTCAATAGTCGTCTTGCCCATTCTTGACTTAATGCTACTTAACTCAATTTTTTCGTCCTGAACAATCCCTTTTTGATTCTTTAGATTTTCATATCTTTGAATGTGTGCTTTCTGCTTAGTAGACCTTGCTCTTGCCCCACGCTGCATCCATTCAATTTCTTTTCGAAGAATGCTCTGACGCTTTCTCTCGCTTGCCTTGGCACTTGCCTCACGCTCAGCTTTTCTCTCCAAAAATCCTGAGTATTTTTCGTTGTAACTATAGATTTTTCCTTTATCAAGTTCGATAATCCTGTTAGTTACGCTGTCTAGAAAATATCTGTCATGAGTAACCATAACAAGCGCCCCCCTAAAACCACGCAACTGATTTTCAAGCCATTCTGCCATTTCGCTATCCAAATGGTTAGTAGGTTCGTCCAAAATCAAAATATCACAAGGTGTAATCAAAACAGAAACCAACGCCAGTCTCTTTCTCTGTCCACCTGAAAGTTCTGAAGTTTTCTGCTCAAAATCAGTAATTCCAAGTCTTGTCATCATCGCTTTAGCCTTAACCAATTCATCTTCATTGGCATGATGGTGAATCATGTTCTGAACACTTTCAAGCACCGTGTCTTCTTCATTAAAAATAGGATTCTGTGGCAAATAATGAATCATCATATTAGCTGCCTTAATTACCTGTCCTTCATCCGGGATTTCAAGACCTGCCATAATCTTAAGCAAAGTGGACTTCCCTGTTCCATTAATTCCTATAATTCCTACCTTCTCCCCTTCGTGAAGGTAAAAACTTGCCTCGTCAAATAATTTTCTTTCTGTATATGAATGTGTTATGTTTTCTAATGATAGAATGTTCATTGTGTTCCTCTTTCTTTGGATTGATTTTCTAAACTTGTCATTACTGTTATACTTTTTAGTCTTGTTTTTAATATTACTTTTTAATCTTGCTTTTTATTATTGCTTTTTAATCTTGCTTTTTATTATTTCTTTCTAATCTTGCTTTTTATTATTTCTTTTGGTATTGTTCTTTCTTCTTTTTCCTGTCATTTCCTCTGCAACCATTTTAAATACTGTTGTTACCGGAATTACTTTTGTCCCAAATTCAAAATCTTCTGAATGATACTGCTTCATAATTATCTTAAGTGCCGCAAACTTATCCTCATCTTCAACAAACTGAATCTGACCGCGTCCCATTACACTTTCGTATGCCATAGTGCAACTCATCTTTTCATCATTTAAAATAAACTCATGTCCACAGTCCATTTCGAAAGCTACCTTGTTATTTTTTCTAAGTAATTCAAGCTTCTTTCCCTCGCTTGCGCAGTGAAAATAAAGAACCACCTTACCATCTTCTATATTAAGCCCAAAATTCATTGGCACAATGTATGGATAATCTCCATCATTAATCGCCAATCGGCAAACGTCACATTTATTTATTACTTCAATTATTTCATCAAAATCTTTTATTTCTCTATCGCTTCTTCTCATAGTGTCCTCCTGGGTAATATCTATTTGTTATTTTATATATGTTGATTTTTTCTTGTATTAATATTTTATGTAAATTATTTTCTTTCTGATTTCACACTTTTTTATTATACAGAAGTAAGCTGTGAAAATCTACGATAATTCTTCAAAGTTGTCATATACATAGTCATGGATTGTTTTCATTTCCTCGCTGACATGTGTTTCCATCATTGATGGCTGTTCTTTGGCATCTAATGCGTGGAAGTTTTCCTGTGTTTCCAAAAACATCTTAATAATGCTGTCTGCTACCGGCTTCTATAGCAGTGTTATATAACATTGTTATGAAACTATCTGCTAATAATTTTTTCAATATTTTCCTGTGCTCCATATATGGATCTATTGCCATTTACAACGTAAGCAAGACTGCATACTACCACAAATGCAAGCATATTGTTTCCACCAAAAACCTCTATTCCAAGCATAATCGGTGCCATTAATGTATTAGTGGCACTGCCAAAAACTGCCGCATAACCAAGTGCTGCACATAACATGGGAGAAATTCCAAGAAAGCTGCCAAGTATTATTCCCAGAGAAGCCCCTATTGAAAATAATGGTGTAACCTCTCCTCCCTGAAATCCTATTGATAAAGTTAAAACTGTAAGCAACAATTTAAGTAACCAATCCACCAGAAAAATTTCTCCATTATTAAATGCATTTAAAATTAAATTTGTGCCAAGTCCGCTGTATCTGCCCTGCCAAAGTAATAATAAAATTATTGCCAATGGTATTGAAACCAAGCCTATTCTTAAGTATGGATTTACAATTTTTTCAGCCATTATTTTTTTCAGTAATTGAAGTAAATAAGAAAAAAATCTTCCTACAATTCCAAATGCTAACCCTAAAATTATAATTATAATTACTGTTTTTGCATCTGACATATTAATTGTTTCATTTAATTCTACTGCAAACTTTTCCAGTCCCAAAGAATGTGATGTAAAGGATGCCACAAAAGCTGCCGTTATTGCCGGAAGCAATGCCTGATAATCCATGTAACCTGCCACAATTACTTCCATTGCAAAGAAAGTTGCCGCCAACGGTGTCTGAAATAATCCACCAAAACCTGCTGCCATACCAGTTATTAACATAATCCTGCTATTATCAGGAGTTTTTAACTTTCTTCCCATATAATGCGACAATGTTGCACCTATCTGAACCGCCACACCTTCTCTACCTGCACTTCCGCCAAACAAATGGGTAATCCAAGTACCAATCATTACAAGTGGTACCAAAGCCATAGGGATTGAATCCCTTTTATTCTGTCCTGCCTCAAAAACCAAAGTCATTCCCTTTAGACTGACCTTGCTAAAATATGAATACATCCAAACAATAAACAAACCTGCTATTGGCAAAAAAGGTATCAGATATTTGTAATTAGCTGTCCTAAAGTCTGAAATGGCAAGTAATCCTCTGCCAAAAATTGTGTCCACTATTCCAACTATAATACCAATAATCACTGCCATTGCTATGTACTTAATAACAAGCGTCAATTTAATGTTGACATTGCTTTTTTCTATTTCCATTGTTATTCTCCTTACTTTTATTTTTATCATATCGGCAGAGAGAAAATGACTGCAAACAATAGGAAGATTTTTGAAATTTTGCGAGCATAGTGTACAGCGATAAACTTACTGTTTGAGCCGAAGGCGA
>OGXI01003020.1_pt1 | contig 11868 bp, 8 predicted proteins | sample 1576221 | NCBI WGS metagenome assembly OGXI01 (sample SAMEA3541523, study PRJEB24748) | human gut metagenome | biome: human gut; feature: human-associated habitat; material: faeces | place: China | collected 2012
CGTCTTTATCACATTAACGAAGTAAGTTCATTCTTTGTGATAAGAGAAAAACGCAGACCTAAATATGAGATCACAGCAGGTGAAGATGTGCTTGAAGGCACTGATAATGTCTTGCAAGATCAAACTATAAGATTCACAGGAAAACGAAACTGTACGAATTATCCTTCTGAAATAAGACGTATAGTTTACTACTCTCCTGAAATGAACAGAACCTTTACCTACTATACAAACAATTTCTATTTGAAGGCTTCTGACATAGCTTTACTTTATAAAAACAGATGGAAAGTGGAGCTGTTCTTCAAATTTTTAAAGCAGCATCTTCGAGTAAAATCCTTTTGGGGGAACTCTGAGAATGCAGTCAGAATTCAAATATATGTGGCTATCATTACTTATTGTTTGGTAGCCATTATTGAGAGTGAATTAAAACTCAATAGGGACATCTACGAAGTAATGGGAATCCTTGGTAGTTCTATGCTTGTAAAAGACAATATCAAGGATCTATTTAGCCATGCTGAATACGACATCCTTTACAAAAATGACGGTCAGCTAGAATTGGATTTTACATCATAATGAGCCATATTGAGATGTTTTACATTTTTTAAGAGACACTAGTGAGTCAACGATGTAATGGTACAGCCGGAAGGATGGTGGGGAAGCGATGCCGGACTTGGAACCTTCGGCAAATTCTCACGTAAGAAATGGTTGCTGATGATGGAGGTTTCCAATACTACTGTAGAAGACTATGCAGACAAGACAATTATGCCGATGGGACGAGCAGGAGCCATCGGTGAGTCACTTGCCTTGTACCTGCTACAAGAAGCTAAAAAAGGAAGAGAATATGCCGTCCTCGAAGAAGACGGAACCATGATGCACTGTCCTAGTGTCAACACGATAGACCCTAATGCATGGTCATTCGGTGACACTCCAGACGACTATTATAACAAATAATCATTCAAACAATAAACAGGACTTATTATGAAACTGAATCATATATTATACCCAGCCATGTTCGGCTGCCTTTTCAGTCTCTACTCATGTGTAGAAGACAAAGGCTCCTACGACCACTTGCCGGTCAACGAAATAACCGTTACCGGTACAGAGAAAACATATTCTGTACTGGCCGGTATCACTGAACTGACAATCGAACCAACAATAACAGGAAGTATATTGGGAGAAGACGACAGCCAGTACGAGTATACCTGGTATGCCTGCAAAAAAGAACTGGGAAGTGACAAGCATACTCATACCGTACTCGGAAATGAGAAAAACCTGAAAACGACTGTAGTCATGAATCCGGGAAGTTATTATCTGTATCTGATTATCAACGACCATTCTACGGGTATGGAATGGGTTATCTCAGATATGACACTACAGGTCAGTACCTCACTGACTACCGGATTTTATGTATTGGGTGAAAAAGAAGACGGAGTGATTGGAATGGACTTTTTAAGCATGCCAAACAGCGAAGGTGACACTACTATGATACACGATATCTTCACCAATACAGAACAGCTCAAGGGAGCAAAAGATCTGTTGTATACCGGATATATCTCCAACCCGTCGGTAGCAGTCAACTTATGGCTGATTACCGAAACCGGTTCTTACAAGCTGGAGAATTCCATTCAGGAAAAAACAATATTCGATATCGACCCATCGTATAACGAGGGATTCACCTTCCCATCACAGCTCATCAAACATCCGGTGAAAGTAGTCGACCAGTTTCCACATCAAGGAATATACGGTAAGGCGTATGATACAAGCAATCGTGGTTTCATTACCGAAGACGGAGTTTTTGCCAACAGCATTATTTCCGGAGAGATCTTTGCTAGTCCAATCAACCGCTACGAATCATCCAGTACGAAATTATTCAAGCCCTACCCTCTCGGCTTCTGTAACCCGTATGGAAGAATGAGTGCAGTTGTATTTTATGATATGGATGCAGAATGTTTTGTGTACCTGAAAAACATGTATACCAAAGTATGTGCTAAAATGACTGAAACTCCGGGAGCATTCCCTTGGGAACAGAACAAGCGTACCATTGTATACGGTGAGAATGGTCCGGTAAACAGCTATGCACTGATGAAGAGTACGGAAAACAATACGGATTACTTTATCTATCAGATGACCATCAACTATGCAACTGTATCTAAAAATAGCGCATACAGTTTCAGTACAGCCGATGCGACAGATATCGACAAGGCTACATTCTACAGCTTCTCTTATGAATACCCTATTATGATTTATGTGGTAGGCAATAATCTGTACCAGTACAATTACGAAACGAAAGCATGTAAAGTTGTAAAGACCTATCCGGGAGAAATAACTTATGCCAGCTTTGAATGGCAATCTCGTGGAGAACTGGACATTGTAGTCTGCACATACGAAGAAGCAGCAGAAGCCGATAAGAGGGGAACCATCTACAAATACACCATGGGACAAGACCTGAACATTGTACCAATCATGACCGGTCCGGCTCTAGATAAAGAATTTGTTTATAATACTCCTCTGAAAGTCAAAAAAAATAGAATACCGTAACTGTCCAAGATAATTTACGATACATAAGAGATTGCCGGAAAACAGCATCACATGCAAATAGAAAGCAATTTTCTGACAATCTCTTTTATTCAATCACATAACATTTTTCGATTTTACCTATATGAAAAAAACACTTATAACACTTTTATTTGGTCTGACACTGGCAACAGGTACCGTAACAGCTCAGACCAATTTCCGCAACATTGATTTCAACGAAGCGCTCAAACAGTCACAAGCAGAAAACAAACTTGTATTCATCGATTTCTATACAGACTGGTGCGGTCCTTGCCGGAAGATGTCTAAAGAAGTATTCCCGCAAAAACAAGTAGGCGATTTCTTTAATGCACAGTTTGTCTGCATTAAACTGAACGCAGAAAAAGAAGGAAAAGCACTTGCACAGCAATTCAATATAAAGGCTTATCCGACTTTTATCATTGCCGACCAGCAAGGTAATGCAAAAGTAACCATTACCGGTGCTTTCCCCGCCGATGCTTTCATCACGAAGGTAAAGAACGAACTAAATCCGGAGCTGACTCCTGAGCGTATGAAACAACGTTACGAAAGTGGTGAAAGAACTCCGGAGCTCGTTAACGCTTATGCCATGGATTTCATGGAAAAAAAGAAATACGATGAAGGGTATAAAATCATTAATGACTATTTCAACTCACTGACTGACAAACAGAAACTTTCGGCAGAAAATCTGTTTGTTTTCTCACGATACACTTTTGATATCTCCGACCCGAAATGTCAATATTGGGTAAAACATATCAATCAGGCTGACGCAAAAGTAAAAGAAGAAGCATTGAGCCATATCCAGAAGCTATATCATTCGGCTCTTTCTACTTACCTGTCAGGCTATACGTTCGAAGAAAACAAATATAATGAAGCAGAATATCAGCAGACGAAAAAGGATATCCGTTCACTGAAACTTGACAAAAAGTATCCTTTCGCACCAATGTTCGAACTGATAGAATGTTATGCCAAAGGAGATAAAAAACAATTTTTCGAAATGGTAAAAAACAAGAAAGGGGAATTAGACCAAAAAGATTTCGAACTTATCCTGCTCAATGTAACTCGTCTGTTCCCCAACTCACCGGAATTGACACCGGAGATTATCAGTTACATCAGAACTTCGCTTCCTGAGCTTCGCGGATCAACCATCATGATGCTGGGACGTGTATTAATGAATTTGGAAAAAAATTAATTGTCAGCTTTTTTAAAATTTCAAGAGAAACCTTGGCTTTTTGTCGGGTTTCTCTTTTTTTATATCCGGTACTTCCCAAAGTACGGACATAAAAAAAGGAGTACCGCTGTACTCCAACCTTTGTTAACCTTAAATCTAATACTATGAAAAACACAGTGCAAAGATACGGAGTATCTGGGAATTAGCAAATAACCAGGTCAAAAAACTGTGTTTTACAACATAAATTAAGAAAACAGACTCTGTTTGTAACAGTGATTCACAAATAAATGACTCCTTAGAGCCAAGAAAACAGACACAGCCACAAAAGAAAACTGAGTTCCAAGAGGCAACATGCCATCTTTAGAACTCAGTCTATCTTAAAAAACTATGAAGCAAAAATATATTTTAAAGAAATAAAACTCATTGTACAGTAACTTCATCGATAAAGAACCAGGAAGGATGTCCTACTCCGTAATGCCAGTGAGGACATACCTTTGTTCCGGTGACCTCTACTTTCAGATAACGAGCCTGCAAAGGTACTTCCGAGTCGGCTTTTACACCTCTGAAAAGCACCATACCCGAACGCTCTTCAGGCATATCAATGGTCTTCCACAAATGATATTCTTTTCCGTCGGTTGAATAGCTGTACGATACACTCAGCGGGAAGAGAATCCACTGCCCTATCTGATGCAAGAAGTCTGTTTCAATACTTCTCACCTCTTTCACCTCGCCCATATCAAGAACGAAAGCTCCATCGGTTCCTTCCCAGCCTACCCAGCTCTCAACAAAACTGGAACCACCAAACAGTCCGTCGGTCAGTGCTGTTTCACCTAATTTCATATAACGGTCATGGGGTTTCTCCAGCCAGGTTACTTTGGCACCTTTAGCCAGATTGACTTCTTTTCTCGGCAAATAACGCTCGCGGTACAGTTTACAGTAATCCATTGCATGATTATTACGTTCGTTTAAAGCCGGATCACCCATACGTTCTACTTCTTTTTCAAAATAATCCAGTTTCTGAACAACAGCAGTAAAGTCTTTTTCCTGCTCAGTACGCAAAAGTTCCAACTCAGAATAGAGCAGCGGAAGACGTGCTCTCTTTACACGTTCCAACAGCACCGAATCATTGCTTACCGAAGCTTCAGCCTCATCGAAAAGCTGCTGATAGCGCTTCATCAAAGCCGGACGAAGCATACCGTTTTTATGTGATACCGGAGAGTCGTAAATCCACAGACGCAATCCACTTCCCAATAAAGCCCCTTCCATCACTTTGATATAGCGGTATAAATAATCTCCTGCCGCACCATAATAACCGTTCAGAAAATGCTTCATCAGCTTATCAACATCAGCATCCGGATTCCACATCAGTTTGGCAACAAGATAAGCTCTCAATTCGGCAAAATCGCCACACCAGCTACCTGCTATCTGAGAGAAATGCATCTTTACATGATGATCACGGAAGGTACGTATATTATCCTGCAGAATATGAAAATTCGGGAAAGGTGACAAGTAATTGTCGAAATTAATTCCATAGTCCCATACAAAGAGATTGTCTGATATCTGCGACCAGCCTTCGAGGGCTTTCATAAACTGACGTCCACTGGCATTTTCGGTCAACGAAACTTCTCTCTCGCAATCAATATCACATAACATCACCGTTACATTAGGCAAAGGTTTGATATGCTTGGGAGGATTCATCGTATACAAATAAGCAAGTGTAGCAAACTCTTTGTCGGGGAAACGTGCAGCCAACTTATTCAAGAAATAAATCATAGAGCCAGATAAAGCTCCTTCTTCCTCATCTATTTTCCGGCAGTTTTCACATGTACAGTTTGTATAATTTCCATCATTCTGACTTACACAAATCAGCTTCTTGTCAGGATTCGCCTTAAAAATAGAATCTATACGCTGCGATACTATTTCAAATACGTCCGGATTGGTCAAACACCACTGACTGGCTTTTCCCGGATGTCTTTTTCCGTTGAAATATGCATAATACTCGGGATGTTTCTCGCCATATACTTCAGCCGGAAGCAACTTGTCGAAAGTATGTACCCAATATCCGGCTGCAAATGTTTCCTGAGGTTCTTCCAGGCGGTTCCACCATTTATAAATGGAATCGCTCCGCATGGCATAGCACTGACTCTGACGATAGCGGAAAGCCGGGTTGTCCACTTTCTCTATCATAGGCAGGGAAATATCAGCCGACTGCTTCAGTGAATACTCGTTTTCTCCCCAATAATCTACTCCCAGATAATCTTCGAGCAGAGAAACCGCTCCATAAACTACTCCATTAGCCTCACCGGATATTTTTAAGATACCACCGGCAGTAGACAAAGCATAGCCGTCTTCTTTCACTCCGGCAGGAGCCTGTCCACCAATCAGTATATCCCCTTTCTTTACTTTACGGTTTGCTACAACTGGAATATCAGCTCCCGAAATACGTCCTACAAAAAGTTGCAGGATATTTGCTGCTGTACGGTTCTCTCTGGTGTCATCTTGTAGAATAATTACCGATTTAGTCTTACCACCCCTGACTAAATCAACTTGTGCTTCTGCTTGCAGGCAGGAAGAAGCCAGCAAGGCACAAAAAGCCAATTTTGAAAATTGTCCTAGTGTTTTCATAATATTTTATCAACAATTAAAAAAAGGTACGGTCTTTCTTAATCAAACAGACAAGAATATAAATCTCTATATATTTTGCCATTTTTTATATTCAACGACAAATATAATAATATTTTTCATAAAGTATAAAATTAATAAACAACTACATCGGAACCAACAAGGCTTATTTATAAAAATCAATAAAAACCCTTTCACCGTCACTAACATAATATGGAAGCAACAAAAAGAACCATATCATTCCCAATCAAGAGTCTGATACGGTTCTTCTATGTTTATTTTTATCTCTTTCTGCTATCGTTGCTTACACAGTACTACATGTTCCGGAAAGGAGGCTTCACCACTTTCGCTTTCAGATGACGTCCACGATTATCCAGATAAATCTCTGTATCCGGTTTGGCAAATGCAATCTGTACATATCCTAATCCGATTCCGATTTTACGGGTTGGCGACATCGTTCCAGATGTTACATGTCCGATAACATTTCCCTCGCCGTCCGTCAGTGCATATCCATGACGAGGAATACCACGGTCTATCATCTCAAAGCCTACCAACCTGCGAGTTACACCTTCTGCCTTCTGTTTCTCCAGTGCCTGACGATTGGTAAAATTCTTGCCGTCGACAAATTTGGTAATCCATCCCAAACCGGCCTCCAAAGGAGAAGTAGTGTCATCTATATCATTGCCATACAGACAGAATCCCATTTCCAGACGAAGCGTATCACGTGCTCCCAGTCCGACAGGTTTAATGCCATATTCAGCTCCGGCTTCAAATATAGCATCCCAGATACGATCGGCATCCTGAGGATAAAAATATAATTCAAAACCACCCGCACCGGTATAACCTGTATTCGAGATTATCACATTCGGTACTCCGGCAAAACCACCTACACGGAAGGTATAATAAGGTATTTCCGAAAGATTAAGAGAAGTGAGTTTCTGTAAAGTATCAATAGCCTTTGGTCCCTGAACAGCCAACTGAGCAATACGGTCGGATGAATTTTCGAGTTCCGCCCCTACCGTATTATGAGCCACACACCAGTTCCAGTCTTTTTCTATATTAGCTGCATTGACCACCAGCATATATTTATCGGGTTCATAAAAATAGACAAGCAAGTCATCGACGATACCTCCGGTTTCATTTGGGAAACAAGTGTACTGCACTTTTCCCGGAGTAAGTACAGCCGCATTATTGGATGTAACCTGCTGAATAAACTCGAGTGCATGCGGTCCCTTCACCCAAAATTCTCCCATATGGGAAACATCGAATACTCCTACCGACTGACAGACTGTATGGTGTTCATCAAGAATACCCGAATACTCGATAGGCATGTTATAACCAGCAAATTCATGCATTTTGGCACCGAGAGCAATATGCTTCTCGGTAAAAGGAGTAGTTTTCATCAGATAGAATGTTTAAGGTTAATATTTTATATAATCACCACAGATTCCTCGCTTTCCTGTAAAAACCGACGGTTCATCTGGAAAAGCCAACAATCTGTGGTGAGATTGTGATAAATTTCTTTATCGGATCAGCTTTCTTAGTATCTCTTGGCAGTCAGTTCGGCTATCTTGACAATCACGTTCATAGCCTTTTCGATAGACTGAATAGGAACAAATTCGTAACGTCCGTGGAAATTCAGTCCGCCGGCAAAGATATTCGGACAAGGCAGTCCCTTGAACGACAACTGAGCACCGTCTGTTCCTCCACGGATAGCCTTCACTTTCGGTTCCACTCCGGCTTCCTGCATGGCGGCAAAAGCAATATCGATGATATGCATCAACGGCTCTACCTGCTGGCGCATATTGTAATACTGATCTTTAATATCTACCCTAACCGTACCTTCGCCATATTTTTCGTTAACCTTTTCAGCACATTTCTGCATAAAAATCTTACGTGCCTCAAACTTCTGGCGATCGTGATCGCGGATGATATAAGATACAGTAGCCTGCTCTACCTCACCTTCCATACCGATCAGGTGATAGAATCCCTCATATCCTTCGGTTGTAGCCGGTGTTTCGTTTTCAGGCAGCATACCTACAAACTCGTTAGCTACCAGCAGCGCATTAATCATCTTTCCTTTAGCATAACCCGGATGTACATTTCTACCCTTTACATGTACCTTGGCAGCAGCTGCATTGAAGTTTTCAAACTCCAGTTCACCTACTTCACCTCCATCCATTGTATATGCCCATTTACATCCGAATTTTTCTACATCAAACTTATGTGCTCCCAGTCCGATTTCTTCATCTGGATTGAAGCCTATGCGAATTTTTCCGTGTTCTATTTCAGGATGTTCTTTCAGATATGCCACAGCAGCAATGATTTCGGCAATACCAGCCTTATCATCAGCTCCCAGCAATGTACGGCCGTCGGTTACAATCAGATCCTCTCCTACATGATCGAGCAGTTCTGGAAACTGCTTGGGAGAAAGAATGATTCCCTCTTCCTTACACAGTGTAATATCCTCGCCTCCATAATTACGGACGATATTAGGATTTACATTTTCTCCCGACATGTCGGGGCTGGTATCCATATGAGCTATGAAACCGATTGTAGGTATATCTCTATCTACATTTGCAGGAAGAGTGGCAAACAGATAACCATTGTCATCCAACGAGATTTCCTCCAGTCCCAATGCCTCAAGTTCTGTTTTCAGATATTTGGCAAAAACCATTTGTTTGGGCGTACTAGGAGTTACACCGGTTGACTCGTCAGACTGTGTGTCGAAAGTTACATACTTCAAAAAACGTTCTATTACTGTCATTATTCTTTCGTTGTTAATAATTCTGTTGTGTAAAAATAGGAAATAGCTTTCGAACAGCCAAACGCATTACCATTTTTTAGCCGTTATTTATAAACGATACTCCCGTTTTAGCATAAAGCAGTTAAAAACACATACCATACCACAAAGTCTTATAAAAAGACGGGAGCTATAACGCTTTTTTTCTTACTTTTGTCATCGAAATTTATAATTTATGAAAAAAATAATTCTACTGTGCACCGCATGCTTGCTTACCATTGCCTGTCTTGCTCAAGAATCCACAGGCATCTTTGCAAGCGATACGCTTTCCACTCCATCTTCAAACATCAAAAAGAAGCATCAGAAAAAATCAGCAGAACGCAATTTACACTATAACATTCTGGGAGGTCCGAGCTTTAGCCCAGACTTCGGTCTTCTGGTGGGAGGTAGTGCGCTGATGACATTCCGTATGAATCCACAAGACACAACCATGCGGCGCTCTGTACTGCCCGTCGCAATGGCATTCATGTTTAAGGGAGGGCTGAACATCATGGTTAAGCCTCAGCTTTTTTTCAAGGATGACAAGTTCCGCATCTTCGGACAGTTCAGCTATAAAAATACTCAGGAAAATTTCTACGGAGTAGGATACAGCACAAACAAGGACTATGTGCGCAGCGATACTACCAGTCAATACCGGTACAACGGTATACAGATAAACCCATGGTTTCTGTTCCGTATAGGAGAAAGTAATTTCTTCGTCGGTCCGCAAATCGACTTGAACTACGACAAGATAACCGATCCTGCCAAGTATCTGACAGAACAGGAAGATTACAAAAGAGCCGGAGGAGGTACAAGCGGATACAGTAATTTCAGCTCCGGACTGGGATTCTTGCTGACTTACGATACACGAGATGTTCCCGCCAATCCGTACAAGGGAGTTTATCTGGACTTCCGTGGAATCATGTATCAGAAATGGCTGGGAGGTGATGACAACTTTTATCGCTTCGAGTTCGACTACCGACAGTACAAATCAGTTGGTCAGCGAAAAGTGCTGGCATGGACGGTGCAGACCAAAAATGTTTTTGGAAACAACATACCTTTAAATAAATATGTGCTTAGCGGTACACCTTTCGATCTGCGCGGTGACCGTGCCTTCCAGGATCTTCAGCAGGGCCTGCTGCACACCCTCGCCACCCACATCGCGGGTGATGGAGGGGTTCTCGCTCTTGCGGGTGATCTTGTCAATCTCATCAATGTAGATGATGCCGATCTGTGCCTTCTGCACATCAAAATCGGCCGCCTGGATGAGCTTGAGCAGGATGTTCTCGACGTCCTCGCCGACATAGCCTGCCTCGGTGAGGGTGGTGGCATCCGCGATGGCGAAGGGCACCCCCAGCATCTTGGCCAGCGTCTGGGCCAGCAGGGTCTTGCCGACACCGGAGGGGCCAAGGAGCAGGACGTTGGACTTTTGCAGCTCCACATCCGAACCTTTGCCGCTCAGGATGCGCTTGTAGTGGTTGTAGACAGAGACCGCCAGCACACGCTTGGCCTCGTCCTGCCCGATGACATACTGGTCCAGGCCGTCTTTGATCTCCTCCGGGGTCAGGATGTTGACCGAGAGGTCGTCCGCAGCCTGCACATGGGCGCGGCTTGCATTGCCGCGGCTGGGGCGGTTCGAGCCCGGATGCTCCGGCTTGTCCGCGAGCAGGTCGTAACACAGGCCGATGCACTCGCTGCAGATGTTGACGCCGGGGCCGATGATCATCCGCTCCACTTCGTCCTGATGCTTACCGCAGAAGCTGCAAACCAGATCTTTTTCGTTTTTGTCTCTGCCGGAATTGTTGTTTGCCATAGCCGTTTTTCCTTATTCTGGGTCGTCAGACGCAGCGGGTTTCTCCCCTGCTGCGCCGATTGGTTTCAGCGATCCCTCAGCGGTGGGTGATGACCTCATCGATCAGGCCGTATTCCTTTGCTTGCTGCGCAGACATATAGTTGTCGCGCTCGGTATCCAGCTGGAGCTTTTCCAGCGGCTGGCCGGTGTACTCGCTCAGCATCCGGTTCATCTTATCGCGGATATAGACCATGTGCTCGGCATGGATCTTGATATCCGTGGTCTGGCCGGAAAGGCCGCCGCCCTGACCGCCTGCGATGAGGGGCTGGTGGATCATGATCTCAGCGTTGGGCAGCGCAAAGCGCTTGCCCTTGGTGCCGCTGGCCAGCAGGAACGCGCCCATGGAGGCTGCCATGCCCATGCAGATGGTGGAGACATCGCACTTGATATACTGCATGGTATCGTGGATGGCCATGCCCGCACTGATGGAGCCGCCGGGGCTGTTGATATACAGGCTGATATCCTTATCCGGGTCCTGCCCTTCCAGATACAGCAGCTGTGCCACAACAAGGCTGGCCGTGGTATCGTTGACATCCTCGCTCAGCACGATGATGCGGTCATTCAGCAGACGGGAGAAGATATCGTAGGAACGCTCGCCGTGTGCCGACTGTTCCACAACATAAGGAACAAAACTCATAAAGTTCGCCTCCTGGATTGAAAATGTTTGGTATTTGCAAAATTGACCGATACGGCAAAAGAAACAGGGCCGTATCGGTCAATTTTAACAACCTTTGCTCACAAAAGCGGCGCAGCACCGTTTTTGCAATGGCGGCCTGGGAGGCTGAACTTACTCAGCGTCCTCGGTCTTCTCGGCCTCCGCAGCCTTCTCCACGACGTTGGCGTGGCTCTTGATGAAGTCGATGGCCTTGTTGATGGCCAGATCCTTCTTCAGGT
>OGXI01003026.1_pt1 | contig 11842 bp, 9 predicted proteins | sample 1576221 | NCBI WGS metagenome assembly OGXI01 (sample SAMEA3541523, study PRJEB24748) | human gut metagenome | biome: human gut; feature: human-associated habitat; material: faeces | place: China | collected 2012
TTGATATTTATTACAATATGGAATTAGAGAGGCAGTTTCATCCAGAATTTTTTGACAGCAGTGCACCGTTAGCGACATTGAACGAAAACTGTACTTTTAATATACATAGCGGAAAACACAGAATGGTGTACCAGATTGTCAACGGAACCCTGTTTTTGCCTTTAAAATTGCGGAAACGGGAATATGTGTTATGGAGAAATGAGGCAGTGGCGCATAGCATATTTCGTTATTTGGAAGAAAATAACATAAGATCTTTAGCGGTGCCGATTATGAATCCATATTTTTATAAGTTCCCTTGCGATAACATGATGTTTTACTATGAAATGCAGAAGAACATTGTTAATTTTATTTATCGTTATTTTTATGTAAAAAAAGATTTTGAATTTGAAAAATATATAGTATACAATAATGGCACACAAGGGCTGATTTTAAATCCGGTACTAATGAAAATGGGATTTAAGGTATACTCTGAGGAATGCAGGCTGGAGCAAAGCGAGGAACTTACGCAAATGCTGAACCGGCTTTATGGCGTACAATGTGAGGACTGTCATGTGATAGAAGCATGTAAAAGCGCGCAGGTTGTTATAACAGATAAGGAAGAAGGAAGACAGAGATATAAAAAATGTGAATTGTTATTTATGATACAGGATTTTGAAGAGGGTTTAGCGGATATAGAGGGGTTTAAAGATTCGTATGTTATCAGTGCTGGATTTTGCAATAATAAGAGAAAAAAAGTATCTGTATGGGTAAAAGGAGATAAAAAAGAACGGTAATGATATACGGAACATTAGAGCTACAACAGAATATCTTGGAAACGGCAAAAGGATATGCAGATGAATATAATTTAAAGCTGGTATATGGAGTTATTGTAGGATCCAATTCTAAGGGGTTTGAATATGCGGATAGTGACTGTGATACAAGATTTTTGTATGTCAGGGAGGATTTTCCGCAGAAGATTTGTGTGCCGTGGGAAATGACCGAGGAAGAATTGGTAAAACGTTTTTATCCAATGCAGGAGTGTTTGGATGAGTGTCTTCCGTTCTGGGAATTGACATCTTTTTTGCATTTTCTTACAAAACCGTCATTTAATAATGTGATTTCCAGCGGGTTATATAATATGGTTGGCTGGACATTTCAGTCACCATATCAATGGGATCCCTATGGAATAAGAAATAAAATTATGCCTTTAATAGATGATATTTTTATAAAAGAATACGAAATTATGTATCATTTACGGGAAATAGAACGTTGGTATAAAAAAGATGACAGAAAGATTATTGCAAAAAATTATATGTATTCAGTGCATGCGGCGTTGACAATTGATTGGTGCTTACAACGTAATGTACAGCCACCGGTATATTATAAAACTCTGTTGGGATGTTGTGCATCAGAACAGATTGCGGATGAGGCAGATAGGCTTGTAAAGACAGCTCAACAGGAGGCGGGAAATGTGATTGTAAAAAATCATATGCAAGACCGCCAGGAAACACATTTTACAATTATGACAGAACATAGCGAGGTAATAGATGCTTACATTGAAAGAATGTATAAAAAGGGGACAGAGACCGTTAATTCATATAAGATAAGTCCACAAATGTTGTTGAAGTGTCAGAAAAATGTCAGGAAAATGTGCGGGATACTTATGGAAGAGATTAGTTAGTGAGAAGAAAAAGATTTTGTTGTTTCATGGAGAATGGAAGTGCAGGAAATTGTAAAAAGAATCAATGGGAACATTCATACATCTGGGTGTAATTTAAAAGTGGTTACTGTTATCTGGAATGTGGAAATTATGAACCTGCAATACAACAGTTAGAGGAATTGAGATGAAAAAAGTACTTGTGACGGGAGCGGACGGATTTATCGGGAGTCATTTAACCGAAAGCTTATTGGAGAGAGGCTATGATGTGAGAGCATTCGTGTATTATAATTCGTTTAATACATGGGGATGGCTGGATACACTGCCAAAGGAAAAGCTGGATCAGATAGAGATTTTTGCGGGAGACGTGAGGGATCCCAATGGTGTTCGGGAGGCGATGCGGGGAGTAGACGGCGTGTTTCACTTGGCGGCGCTGATTGCAATTCCGTTTAGCTACCATTCGCCGGATTCTTATGTGGACACGAATATTAAGGGAACGCTTAATGTACTGCAGGCGGCGCGTGAACTGCAGACAGAACGTGTGATGGTGACATCCACATCGGAGGTATATGGAACGGCGCAGTATGTACCGATTGATGAAAAGCATCCGTTCCAGGGACAGTCGCCGTATTCGGCAACTAAGATCGGAGCCGACCGGCTGGCTGAGAGCTTCTACCGAAGCTTTCAGCTGCCGGTGTCCATTGTCAGACCGTTTAATACATATGGTCCGAGACAGTCCGCGCGGGCGGTGATTCCGACCATTATTACACAGCTGCTGGCAGGGAAGGAAGAGATTCAGCTTGGCTCCCTGACCCCTACAAGGGATTTTAACTATGTAAAAGATACGGCGGCAGGATTTATTGCGATCGCGGAGTCTGAGAAGACAATCGGTCAGGAGATCAACATTGCGACGCAGCAGGAGATTACGATCGGAGAACTTGCGCAGGAGATTATCGGGCAGATCAATCCCGGGGCAAAAATTATATGTGATGAACAGCGGCTTCGACCGGAAAAGAGCGAAGTAAATCGTCTGCTGGGATCGAATGCAAAGTTAAAGGAATTGACGGAATGGAAGCAGAGATATACGTTTGAGCAGGGGATTGCGGAGACGATCGAGTGGATCAGACAGCACATGGATGTTTACAAAACAGATATTTATAATATATAGATCGGACAGAAGAGAGGAAGAGAATGAAACGGTTTGTGCCATTATCCATTCCTAACTTTAACGGGAATGAAAAAAAATATGTAGATGACGCATTGGAACAGGGCTGGGTATCTACAGGCGGCGCTTATATTACCAGGCTGGAACAGCAGCTGGCAGAATTCTTGAAGGTGGACAGGGTTGCAGCCTGCCAGAGTGGCACATCCGGACTGCACCTTGCACTCGTGGAGTGCGGTGTGCAGCCGGGAGACATGGTGCTAGTTCCCACTTTAACCTTTATTGCTGCGGTAAATCCGGTGCGCTATCAATTCGCAGAACCGGTTTTTATGGACTGTGACGACAGTCTGTGTCTCGATCCTGAAAAATTAGCGGAGTTCTGTGAGAAAGAATGCAGACTGGAAGCGCAGCAGCTGGTACATAAGAAGAGCGGCAGAGTGGTAAAAGCGGTCATTGTGGTACACGTATTCGGCAATCTCGCCGATATGGAAGCAATCATGAGCATTGCCGGAAAATATCATCTGAAGGTGGTGGAAGATGCTACGGAGGCATTGGGATCACATTATACGGCGGGAAAGCTTGCGGGGCGATATGCGGGGACGATTGGTGATTTCGGCGTGTATTCCTTCAATGGAAATAAAATCATTACGACCGGCGGCGGAGGCGCTGTCACTGCGAGCTGTGCAGATGAAGTGGAACATCTGAAATATCTCTCTACACAGGCAAAGGATGATCCGCAATTTTACATCCATAATGAAATTGGATACAATTATCGGATGACGAACCTGCAGGCGGCACTTGGCGTTGCGCAGATGGAGGAATTGCAGCAGTTCATAGAGACAAAACACAGGAATTATATTCTGTATAAGGAACGATTTCGGGAGGTTTCTTTTGGAACACTGCTCCCGTTTCGGGAGGGAACATGTTCCAACCAGTGGTTTTATTCACTTCAATTACGGGAAGACCGGCTGCAGGGAAAGGACATGCGCGATATAATCGGGGCTTTACAGGAACGCGGGGTACAGACGCGTGCAATATGGGGGCTGATTCATGAGCAGAAGCCGTACCGGCAGAATATTGCTTATAAGATAGAGAAAGCACCCTGCTACAGTGCGACTGTTTTAAATATTCCGAGCAGCACGCAGCTGACAGAAGAGGATATTTGTTATGCGGCGGAACAGATAACGGAAGTTTTGGGCGGAGACAAAGGGTAATCTTTCATTGGAGAGACTTTATGAAAAAGAATGTATTGCTATTTTCGCATCAGATGAAGGTGGGGGGCGCGCCGACGGTACTGTGCGAAATGGGAAAGATTTTGAACAAAAAGTATAATGTAGTAGTATTATCCCCGTCGGATGGAGCGATGCGGACGCAGTTTGAGGAAGCGGGGATATCCGTTCTTATAAGCGGAGAAATAACGGATGCATTACGCGATATGATTGTTCAGGAGTTCGATTTTGCAGTGGCAAATACTACGCTGGCGCTCCCGTTTGTTGTGAAACTGGCAGGCAGGATGCCGGTTTATTGGTGGATACATGAAAATACGCTGGTCTATGAAGGACGCCAGGAGATGAAAGAGTATTACCAGTTTGCAGCAAAATACGCGAGGATTTTTTCTGCTGGACATGTTGCGGCAGAAAATTTTTATCACTTTTACAGGATAAAGACGGAAATATTGGAGTTTGGTCTGTCAGATTGCTATGTGGCAGCCCGGGATAACCGGAAGCACGACCATATCAATGTGATCTGTCCTTCGACAGTCTGCGAATTGAAGGGGCAGGACATACTGGTGCAGGCGATAAAGAGTATGGATGCCGGGTTGCGGGAAAAATGCAAATTCGTATTTCTGGGTGAACTCAGAAACGATAATGCAAAAGAATATCAGATGATAGAAACACTTGCAAAAGAATATCAAAATGTAGAACTTCATCCGTTGGTGGAAAGAGAAAAGTTACTGGATCTGTATTATGACATGGATGTGGTGGTGGCACCATCCAGAGAGGACGCAACGCCGGCTACCATAGTGGAAGGGCTCATGTATCACAAAATATGCATTTGTTCCAGCGGCACCGGTGTATCCAGATATTTAAAAGACGGGTGGGATGGTTTTGTATTTGAAAATGCAAACGCAGATGACCTGAGGAATAAGCTGGAATATATGGTGCGGGATTTTGCTGATTTAGGGGAGCTTAGAGAACGGGGAAGAAAGGTTTACGAAACAATTTACAGCTATGATATTTTTGAAAAGAATGTCCTGGAAAAGATAGGAACCGTTTGAGGGAAGTCGGCAGATAAGCGGCCGGGATGAGGCAGCGAACTTATAGTATGAAAGGTATGTGATATGAACCTATCCATCTGTATCATTACAAAAAACGAAGAACAGAATATTGACCGCTGCTTAAAGGCGCTTGTTCCATACGGCCTGGAGACGATCGTGGTGGATACCGGATCGACGGACCGAACGAAACAGATTGCGGCGCGCTACACGGACAGGCTGTATGATTTCCCGTGGTGCGACGATTTTTCGGCGGCAAAGAATTTTGCGATAGAAAAAGCCTCACATTCCTATGTGCTGGTTTTGGACAGCGACGAGTTTGTAGAGCAGCTGGATCTGTCCGCGCTGGAAAAACAGATTGCCGCGCATCCGGGGGCGGTCGGCCGGATCCGCAGGCGGAATGTGTTTCACAGAAACGGGGAGGAACAGGAGAACCGGGAGTGGATCAACCGCATATTCGCAAAAAAATATTTTCATTATGAGGGCAGGATCCATGAGCAGGTGACGCCCCTGCATGGCGCAGAGAGCGGTTATCGGACGTATGAGACGCCGGTTGTGATCTTGCACACCGGATACGATCTGCCCGAGCAGCAGAAAAAAGAAAAGGCGAAGCGTAACATCCGCCTGCTGGAGCAGGAATTAAAGCAGCTGGGCTGGGATGGAAATGCCGGGGCGAAAGACGGCGGCGCAAAGGCAGGGACAGCCGGAACAGATGCGGATGCTCGTTGGAGCGGGCAGATTCCGTATCTTCTGTATCAGCTCGGCAAGAGCTATTACATGATGGGAGAATACGGCGTGGCGTGCGGCTGGTTCGCGCAGGGGCTTTCGTTTGACCTAAACCCGGCACTGGAATACGTGATTGACATGGTGGAGACGTACGGATATGCGTTAATCAACAGTGGGCAGGAGCAGACGGCGCTGTTTTTTGAAAATATCTATGACGAATTCGGAAAAAGTGCGGATTTTCAGTTCCTGATGGGATTGATCTATATGAAAAATGCCCGGTTTACAGAGGCAGTGCGGGAATTTGAGAAGGCGACCGGGCATGCAGAATGCCGTGCGCAGGGGGTAAATTCCTACCGGGCCAACTATAACATCGGCGTCATCTACGAGTGCCTCGGGAAAAAGGAAGAGGCGCTTGTCTATTACCGGAAGTGCGGCGGCTATGCGCCGGCAAAGGAGCGGATACGCGAGCTGGGGCGGAGGTAGAAGAAAAAGCTATGACGACGAGAGAAGAAGCATTGGAATACGGAATGTCATTTCCGGATGTGTATCTGGATACACCGTTTCACGATCAGAACTGGGTATTGGTGCGTTCCCGGAAAAATAAGCGGGCGTTCCTCTGGTCTTATGAATATCAGGGGCAGATGCGGATCAATGTCAAGGCGGACACGGAGTGGATCGATTTCTGGCGGAAGGCGTACGAAGCAGTCATTCCGGGTTATCATCAGAACAAAAAGCACTGGAATACGGTCATCCTTGACGGCAGTGTGCCGGATGGAGATGTAAAGCGGATGATAGCGGAAAGCTACGATCTGGTTAGGTAAGGGTAGTGTCGTGCTCGTGCCTGGATATATGAGGGGATGCAAATAGAGTTGTATTTGAGGCTACAGTTGGATTTCTACTATGTTTGACAGGGATCGAGGCGTTAAGTGTAATGGGACTGGCATTACTGGCAGTGGGGATTTTATCCGGTTTAAAGGCTTATATGCAGAGCGTAGGAAAAGCAGCACTTCAGGCTATTCTGGGAGCAGGTACATCGGAGGTTGTGAAAGAGTTATTGACTCTGGTGCTGCGGAAAGGATGATAGCGATATCGAAAATGCTTAAAAGAAGATGGCAGGGACAACGGGAGCCCTGCCATTTTATTCGTGAATATTTTGGACAGATGGATCGGGTTTATAATTTACATAACAAAGCCGGAGTGGAAGCCTACATTAAATCCTTGCATGTGATATAAGGATAAGGGCATATCGAGAAATAACTGGGAAGTAAATGGGAAATGACGTTGCAATTTCCCGCCCACGGGCTTATAATTGGGGCAGTTAGGGGGAGAGCATGCAATGCAATATATGACATCCAGACAGAAAGCCACAGAATGGTCTGTCACGAAGCGTATGGTAAATTACTGGTGCGCAAACGGGCAGATTGAAGGTGCATACAAAGAAGGCAGCCGCTGGTGGATTCCAGTGGATGTAGAACGTCCTGGAGAAGAGGAGTGTTTGCGGCGCATGAGAGCGTACACCGTTCGGATTACAGGCAAGAAGAGCGTTGCGGTTGGCATTCAGGACTTTGAGGCGTTAAGACGTGATCAGATGTTTTATGTAGACAAGACGGATTTTATCCGGCAGTGGTGGGAATCTGGCGAGACGACTACGCTGATTACACGGCCCAGACGTTTTGGCAAGACGTTGAATCTGAGCATGCTGAACTGCTTTTTTTCCGTGTTCTATGAAAATCGTGCGGATTTATTTGAGGGGTTGAAGGTTTGGGAAGAGAAAAGCTATCACAAGCTGCAAGGGCGTTTCCCCGTTATATTTTTGTCATTTGCAGGTGTTAAGGGGACAACGTTTGAGGCGGTGCTTCGGCAGATAAATTATGGTATTGTAGAGGTATATCGCCGCTTTGAGCGGATACTTGACATGTCGCGGTTCACGGAAAGGGAACGACAGGATTTTGGCAGAATATCATGGGACATGGATGCGTCCACGGCTGCGCAGTCCGTACGGCTTTTGACGGATTTGCTCTATGTGTATTATGGGCAGAAGCCGATTATTTTACTGGATGAATATGATACACCGCTTCAGGAAGCTTACTTTAATAGCTTTTGGGATGAAATGACTGCGTTTGTGGGGGCTTTTTTTAATAATTCCTTTAAAACGAATCCATCGTTGGGGAGAGCATTGCTGACGGGCATTACCAGAATATGCAAGGAATCTATCTTCTCCGACCTCAATAATATAGATGTGGTCACACAAACGAGTACGAAATATGAGACGGCATTTGGCTTTACGGAAGAAGAGGTAAAGGTGGGACTTGCCAGAGTAGGTCTGCTCGATTACAGGGAAAAAGTAAAAGAATGGTATGACGGATTTACATTTGGACAGCGCAGGGATATGTATAATCCGTGGTCGATCACAAAGTTTATCGACGCAGAGGGGATCTTTGATATTTATTGGGCGAATACAAGTAATAATAAACTGGTGAGTTCGTTAATCCGAAAGTCTTCAAAGAATATGAAGATGGCGATGGAACAGCTTCTTGAAGGAGAGATGTTACATGTGGAGATGGACGAGCAACTGGACTTTGCACAATTGGAATATCGGGAATCGGCTATTTTCAGCCTTCTATATGCGACGGGGTATTTACGCGTAAACCAAAAGAACGATCAGGAATATGTGCTGATGCTGACGAACAAAGAAGTGAAGATTGTGTTTCGGCGCATTATACGGGAATGGTTTAACGATCTGGATACTGGCTATGGAGATTTCAGAAGAGCGTTGCTGCATGATAATATAGAAGAGATGAACTACTATATGAATATGGTCACGCTATCCACCTTCAGTTACTTTGACACAGGCACAGGGCGTGGTAATATTGATGAGACAGAGCGTTTTTATCATGGCTTTGTGCTTGGATTGCTGGCAGATTTATCAGATCAGTTTTCAATACGCTCAAACAGGGAGAGTGGTCTGGGAAGATATGACATTATTCTCCGCGCGCGGGAAGAAAACTGCAATTCTTACATTATGGAATTTAAGGTTTTTGACCGGGAGAGAGACGAGAATATGAAAGCGTGCGTTGCAAGGGCCTTGCAGCAGATAGAAGAGAAACAATATGAGACAGAGCTTGTGGCAGACGGAATTGCAAGAGAGCGGATCAGAAAATATGGATTTGCATTTGACGGAAAAAAGGTTCTGATCGGTTCATAGAAGGAGAGTATCTTGAAGCATACCATTATTTATTTTATCGGTGTATACGACACACTTGATTTATTTACCGGAAAATTGCGGGAAGCTTTTGAGACGATGGGCTATGCGTCCTTTGTGTATGACGCGCGGCTGCCGCAGAGCAAGGATGCACTGCTTTCTGTGCTTGCGGAGAGCGGCTCGCCGGAGCGTGAATTTTCATGTGTGACATTTAATAATCTGGGATACAATCTGGATATGGAGGTGCCTGCGCCGGCACAGAGCGTACGGGAGAACGATGCGTGTATACAAAAGGGTGGGGCCAGAAATGTCTGGGAATATTACGGCATCCCGTATCTCAACATTCTGATGGATCATCCGTTTCACTATGAGAAACCGCTGCGTCTGGCACCGGAGACGTCGGTAGTGCTCTGCACGGACCGTAATCATGTAAAGTACATCCGCAGGTATTTTAAGAACATCCGACAGGTGGATTTCCTTCCGCATGCGGGCGTGGAGCTGGGGAACCGGCACAAGCTGCTTGCAGAGAGAGGGATTGACGTTCTGTATGCCGGAGCGCTTCCGATTTATACGGTGGCAAAAATGATACCGGATCTGTCTTCCATCCCGGAAGTGGATGGACAGCAGATGGCAGGGGATGTGCTGGCGGAGCTGGTGCACCATCCAGACCGGACGACGGAGGAAGTCATAGAGGAGTACCTGAAAGACCGGCGAAGCGATATCCCGGACAAGCGCGTGCAGGAGATCATTGTGCAGATGCGTTTTATCGACTCCTACGCCACTTCGTTTTTCAGGGAGCAGGCGGTGCGTATTCTGGTGGAAAACGGAATCCGGGTCACGGCGTACGGTACGGGATGGGATCAGTGCGAGTGGAGCGGCAGCCCGTATCTTGATTACCGTGGAAAAGTGCTTGCGCCGGAGATTCTTCCGTTTATGAACGATGCCAAAATTGTGCTGAATACGATGACCTGGTTTAAGGCGGGAGCACATGACCGGATTTTTAACGGAATGCTGGCGAAAGCGGTAGTGGTTACTGACGATTCCACGTATCTGCGCCGGGAATTTACCGATGGCAGGGAGCTTGTGATGTTCCGGCGGCAGGAGCTCGGGACGCTGCCGGAGAGAGTGTTTGATCTGTTTGGGCATCTGGACCGTGCGCAGGAGATAGCGGATTGTGGATATCTTGCCGCACAGGAAAACCATACGTGGAAAAGCCGTGCGGAGTATCTGAAGGAATGCTTTCTGACCTGACGGATGCACAAGGGCGAAGATGGGAGCGGTAAATGTAAGCTTCTGCGCGCGGTAAGGCGAACAAAGGCGGTAAGTCTCTGCGCGCAGTGCCGCAAAGAAGGTAATACATAGGATAGAGGAATGGACAGCTATGCACATATTGATGTACCGATGGAAAGCATATAATTACAGAGACATCGAGCAGACCTTCTTGCTGCTGGGGCATACAGTGGACAATATCGAGCAGGAACTTGGAAGTTATGACGTAAGTCCTGAATTTGAGCGGGTGATCGAGGAGAAGATCCGGGGAACGCATTACGATATGGTCTTTACGGTGAACTATTTCCCGCTGATATCGAATGTCTGTGAGCGCACAGGCGTGAACTATGTTTCCTGGACATGCGACAATCCGCTGATCAGTATGTACCATGAATCGGTGTTCCACGCCTGCAATTACATTTTTACGTTTGATAAGACGAATTACCTGGAGTTCCGCGGGATGGGCGTAAAACATATCTGGTATCTCCCGCTGGCAGTAGATACGGAGCGGATGGATGCGCTGCTCGGGGCGCCGGAAGAAGATGGAACTACAGGAATCGTGCGTAAAGGAATGAAAACTGCAGGAACTGTGCCGGAGGGAACCGGGGAAGCGGGAAGACGGAAAACTGCACAGGATCCGGAGATGCAGAAATACCGCGGGGATGTGGCGTTTGTGGGAAGCCTCTATGAGCGCAATTCCTATGACAAGATCAAAAACAGGCTGCCGGAGTATTTAAGGGGATATTTTGATGCTGTTATGGAGGCGCAGCTGAACATCAGCGGAGCAAATATCGTGGAGCCGATGATGACCACGAACATTCTCGAACAGCTGCAGGAATATTTTCAGCTGGAAAAATCCGAGGGATCTTTTTCGGATCTGGGGTTGATTTTCCAGACAACCGTGCTTGGATTTAAGATTGCGGAGATCGAGCGGAGAAGGGCGCTGATTGAACTTTCAAAGCATTACAAAGTCAATGTCTACAGCAACAGCGATGTCAGTGATCTGCTGCGGATTCAGTATTGCGGGTCGGTGGACTACTGGAGTGAGATGCCGAAGGTCTTCCGCATGTCGAAGATCAATCTGAATTTTACGATACCGAACATCAAGAGCGGCATCCCGCTGCGCATCTGGGATGTACTTGGCTGCGGGGGCTTTCTTCTGACGAACTACCAGGCAGAGATCCCGTACTATTTCAAGGAGGGGGAAGACCTCGTCTGCTTCGACGGTCTGGAAGATCTGTGCGAGAAGGTGGGCTACTATCTGGAACACGAGGAGGAGCGAAAGCGGATTGCATGGAACGGATACCGCAAGGTGCGGGAGAAGCACTCTTATATAGAAAGAATCCGTACCATTTTAGATACGGTGGCAGGTGAAGACGCAAAATAAAAAGGTGGCGGCGCACTGCCGGATCGCGCTAAAAAAGGACTGCCACGATAAGCATATCGTGCTTTGGGCTGATAAGTAATATTAATTATAAGAAACAGATACTTAAAAGTTCCAGATAACCATGCGGCGGCAAATTCTGATCGCAAAATCCGGTATTTCTAACCATGCCGCAGCTGGCATCCGTG
>OGXI01003030.1_pt1 | contig 11837 bp, 10 predicted proteins | sample 1576221 | NCBI WGS metagenome assembly OGXI01 (sample SAMEA3541523, study PRJEB24748) | human gut metagenome | biome: human gut; feature: human-associated habitat; material: faeces | place: China | collected 2012
TAATCAAAACTGCCTTTTCCAAAGAGTGCAATCCGGCTGCCTGCTTTTAACGGCACCGAAGTGAGCAAGAATGCGCGCTCACGTTCGGCTATTTTGCGTATTGCGACAAGGGTTTCTTATGAAAATGGAGGGCGCAATGAAGATTAGATTGCCCCTCATTCTGGCTGCGCTGCTGGCGGTATCGGCCCTGTTGCTGGTCAATTCCCAGTATCAGGCACGAAAGCTTTTTATGGCACTGGAGTTTGCGCAGTCGCAGACACGCCAGCTGGAAATTGAATGGTCGCAATTGCAGTTGAAACAGTCGCAATTGAGCAAGCATGCACGCATTGAGGAAAAAGCGGTAAACGAACTGAACATGATGCGGGTATCGCCTGCGAATACCCAATTTTTGAAAATGACACCACCATGATACGCAATATTAAATTCATGAAAAATTCGCGCGTTGCTGCGGCAAAGGGGGTGTCTTTCTCTGCAAATCCTGAACTGAAGGTCAGTTTGTCTCCCTGGCGTTCGCGGCTGGTGTTGTTTATGCTGTTTCTGGCATTCGCCGGACTCATCGCCAGAGCCTTGTGGCTTCAGGGGATTTCCACAGATTTTCTCCAGAAACAGGGTGAGTCGCGATATGCAAGAACGCTTGAATTGCCGGCGACCCGTGGCAAGATTCTCGACAGGAACGGTCATGTTCTGGCTTCTTCGGTGCCGGTGAAAGCGATTTGGGCGATTCCCGAAGACGTTCTGACTCAACCGAAGGAAAAGATCAGCAAACTGGCAGCCTTGCTCGGTATGACTGAAAGCAGCCTTTACGCAAAGCTGGATTCCGACAAAAGCTTTGTTTACCTGAAACGGCAGGTCGATAACGACGTGGCTGACGAGATCGTCAAGCTGGGGATTGCCGGTATCCAGACCAGAAAAGAATACAAGCGCTTCTATCCTGAAGGCGAAGTGATGGCTCACGTCGTCGGGTTTACCAACGTCGAGGATATCGGCCAGGAAGGGATTGAGCTGGCATCCCAGAATGTTCTGGCAGGTGAAAAGGGCAGCCGGCGGGTCATCAAGGACCGTCTGGGACATATCGTCGAGGATATGCGTGCCATCAAGGAGCCGCTGGATGGCAAGGATCTGGTTTTATCCATCGACAGCAAGTTGCAGTACATCGCCTACAAGTATTTGAGTGAAGCTGTCGAGAAACACAAGGCCAAGGCGGGAAGTGCCATCGTTCTGGATACGCATACCGGCGAAGTGCTGGCGATGGTGAACCTGCCGAGTTTCAACCCGAATGACAGACGTCACCTGACCGGGGCGCAGTTGCGTAACCGTGCCATGACGGATACGTTCGAACCCGGTTCGATCATGAAACCTTTCTCTGTTGCGCTGGCACTGGAAAAAGGTATCGTCAAACCGACTTCCATGATTGCCACAGGCAACGGCAAATTGACGATCGGCACGGCGACAATCGGCGATACCCATTCGAACGGAACGATTTCAGTCGCTCAGGTTATCGAAAAATCGTCCAATATCGGGACGGCGAAAATCGCCTTGCAGATGCAACCTGTCGAAATGTGGGAAATGTTTACTTCCCTCGGGTTCGGGCAGCAGCCCCGTTTCGGTTTCCCGGGCGCGGTCGCCGGACGTGTGCGGCCTTATAAATCATGGCGACCTATCGAACAGGCCACGATGAGTTACGGACACGGCATTTCTGTTTCCCTGTTCCAGATTGCTCATTCCTACATGATTTTTGCGCGTAACGGCGATACGATCCCGCTTTCTTTCCTGAAAAGAAATGAAATGCCCGCCGGTCAGAGAATCGTTTCCGAAAAAACGGCCACAGACATGCGCCAGATGCTTGAAATGGTGACGAGCGAACATGGAACGGCCCGTCGTGCGCAGGTTTCGGGCTATCGGGTTGCCGGTAAAACCGGGACGGCTTACAAGATCGAAGGCGGCCGTTATGTCCGTAAATATGTCGGTTCCTTCGTTGGGTTTGCGCCCGCTTCCGACCCACGTGTCGTGATTGCAGTCATGATCGATGAACCGACCGCAGGCCATTACGGTGGTACGGTTGCCGGGCCGGTTTTCTCGGCTATTGCTGCGGATACCTTAAGAGCGATGAACGTTGCTCCGGATGCGAAATTTGAAGAAGTTCTGGCTGCAAACAAATTGGCGAAGGGAGGCATGTGATGGATAAAGCTCTTCAATTGATGCCAATCGTTCAGTGGATAAAAGGAATTTGTCCGAATGGACAGCTGTTTTCCGATTCCCGCGAAATAAAATATGAAACCGATGCTGTTTTCTTCGCTTATGAAGGTGACTCGGCAGATGGACGAAATTACATAGCCAGAGCTATCGAAAGCGGCGCCAAAGCGGTTGTATACGAGTCGTCTGATTTCGAATGGAATCCCGACTGGAAAGTGGATCATCTTGGCGTTGTTGGCCTTAAGGCCAATGCAGGTCCGATAGCAGACGCTTTTTATGGATCACCTGCCCGTTCCATGTCGATTATTGCGGTGACCGGAACCAATGGCAAAACGTCCACGACTCAGTGGATTGCGCAAGCCTTGTCCAGACTTGGCAGAAAGACGGCCGTCATCGGCACGCTGGGCGTAAGCATTTTTGAAAACGGCGAGAGCGGGGCCAGCGAAGAAACAGGCTATACCACGCCCGATCAGGTGCAATTGCAGAGGATTCTGGCAGATTTGCATTCACGGGAAGTGAAGTGTGTCGCAATCGAGGCGTCATCCATCGGAATCGATCAGGGCAGATTGAATGGCCTGACGATTGATATCGCCCTGTTTACCAATTTCACGCGTGACCATCTCGATTATCACCATGACATGGCTTCGTACAAGGCAGCCAAACGGCGCCTGTTCGGCTGGAAAGGCCTGAAACACGCTGTCGTCAATCTCGACGATGCGATGGGGATTGAGCTGGCAAGTGAACTGAAGTCGAAAATGGCGCTGACAGGGTATTCGATTAATGGCGCCAGGGCCGACATCCCGGTTTTGAACGCAGTCGATATCCGCAACAGGACCCATGGTGATGAATTCCGGATCGAGTCGCCCTATGGCGACTCCAAAATCAGGACACAACTGATCGGCCGGTTCAATGTCAGTAACGTCCTGGGTGTTCTCGGGGTTTTGCTGGCTAACGGTATCGATTGGGATTCCGCTGTCCAGTCTCTTACTTCTCTGGCTGCTCCTCCGGGACGTATGCAACAGATGGGCGGCAAGGAAGCGCCGCTTGTCGTGATCGATTTTGCCCATACGCCGGATGCGCTGGAAAAAGGCTTGTCCACCTTGCGCCATGTGGCGGACGATCGTAACGGAAAACTCTGGTGCATTTTCGGGTGCGGTGGTGACAGGGATCACGGAAAGCGCCCTGAAATGGGTGAAAAAGCCGAGTCGGCAGACGTCATCATTGTCACGAGCGACAATCCTCGCAGTGAAGATCCGAAAAAGATCATGGAAGAAATCGTTTCCGGTATGACGAAAGATCCGATTCAGGTGGAAGACCGCGCGACGGCTATCCTGACAGCGGTCAAGCAGGCATCGAAAAACGACGTTATTTTCGTTGCCGGAAAAGGGCATGAAGCGTATCAGGAAGTCAAAGGGGTAAAAAGGCCTTTTGCCGACGCGGATCACGTGGCACTCGCTCTTGCATCGCGTCTTACAACTCAAAAGGTGGAGCCATGAAAACGACTCTTGGACAACTCCACCTCTGGATAAACGGCAGCAAAATGACTGCCGACGCATCCTTTGACGGTGTCTCGACGGATACCCGTCTTGTCGGCGCAGGCAATTTGTTTGTGGCACTGAAAGGCGAGAATTTCGATGCGCACGATTTCCTGGCCGAACTGCCGAAAAAAGGCGTTGCGGCTGTGGTGGCAGAACGCATTCCTGAAAATTATCCTCTGCCTGCGCTGATCGTGGCCGATACCCGTCTGGCTCTGGGTGACATGGCCAGAGAATGGCGCAGGAATTTTTCCATCCCGGTCGTCGGCGTAACGGGCAGCAACGGAAAAACGACAGTCAAGGAAATGATTGCCACCATCTTCAAGACCGCTTTCGGGGAAGACGGCCGTTTGGCCACATCTGGCAATTTCAATAACGATATCGGTGTTCCGCTGACCATTTTCCGGATGAATGAAAACCATCGTGCTGCCGTCATCGAACTGGGCATGAATCATGTCGGGGAAATGGCTTATCTGTCGGATATCGCGCAGCCGACGGTGGGGCTCGTCAATAACGCACAGCGCGAACATCAGGAATTCATGCAAACCGTTCTTGCGGTTGCAGAAGAAAACGGAACAGTGATTCGCTCTTTGCCTGAAAACGGGACAGCCGTTTTCCCTGCCGATGAACCGTATTCGGACTTGTGGACACGGTATGCCGGTGCACGCCAGATCAGGACATTCGGACTGGGCAAGGATGCGAAGGTATCCGGGCAGTACAAAAACGAAGATGGCAGCACGTCGGTTTTGATCGAAAGTGAAGGCAAATCGTATTCCGTCAGACTGGCAACAAGTGGAAAACACAATGTCAGAAACGCTCTGGCAGCGGCAGCCTGTGCCCGCTCTGCCGGTATCGACTGGCAAACGATCGTGAAGGGCCTTGAAGCATTTTCTCCCGTTCACGGTCGTCTTGAAAAGAAAAATGCTTTTAATGGTGCACTTCTGATTGACGATACTTATAATGCCAACCCGGATTCGGTCCGGGCCGCTATCGATGTGTTGGCTGAACTCTCCGGTAAAGGGATTTTCGTTCTGGGAGATATGGGCGAAGTCGGCAATGATGGTGAGCGTTTTCATGTCGAAGTCGGTGAATATGCAAAAGAGCGCCAGATCAGCCATTTCTTCACTTTTGGTGAAATGGCCCGATTTGCGTCGAAAGCTTACGGAAACAGCGGGCGACATTTCGACAATATGAACGAAATGAATGCCGTGCTGGAACAATTGCTTGAACCGGACATGACCGTACTGGTGAAAGGCTCGCGTTTCATGAAAATGGAACGGGTCGTCAATCAATTGATGAATAAAAATAATAAGGAAGGTAGTTGATATGCTGCTTTGGCTGGCACAATTTTTTCAACAGGATGTGGGACCGCTCCGGGTTTTCAGTTTTATTTCATTCAGAGCGGTGTTTGCCACATTGACTGCACTGGCTATCGGACTGTTAGCCGGGCCAGCCGTTATCCGTTTGCTGACAAGACTGAAAGTCGGACAGGCTGTCCGTACTGACGGTCCACAGACGCATCTGGTCAAATCGGGCACGCCGACGATGGGCGGCCTTCTGATCCTGATCGCCATTACGGTTTCGACTCTGCTATGGTGTGACTGGTCGAACCGGTTCATCTGGGTTGTCCTGATTGTGACGATCGGGTTCGGCATCGTCGGATGGGTGGATGATTATCGCAAGGTCGTCTACAAGGACCCGAATGGCATGTCGTCAAGGGAAAAATATTTCTGGCAGTCGTTGATTGGTATCGTGGCAGCCATTTATCTGGCGTTTGCGGTATCGGGACAATCCAATGCAGAAGTCTGGACACTGTTTATAGACTGGGTCAGATCCGGTTTCAATATGGACCTGTCGCCGAAGGCCGACTTCATCATTCCTTTTTTCAAAACGATCAGTTATCCGCTGGGTGTGTGGGGCTTTATAGCGTTGACTTATTTCGTCATCGTCGGGACGAGCAATGCCGTCAATCTGACCGATGGCCTCGACGGTCTGACGATTATGCCGACTATCATGGTCGGTACGGCACTGGGTGTTTTCGCGTACCTGACCGGCCACTCGCTTTATTCCAAATATCTTTTCATCCCGTACATCCCGGGTGCAGGTGAGTTGCTGGTTTTCTGTGGCGCGATGGCCGGGGCGGGGCTGGCGTTTTTGTGGTTCAACGCCCATCCGGCGCAAATGTTCATGGGCGACGTCGGTGCACTGGCACTGGGCGGTGCACTGGGAACGATTGCCGTGATCGTCAGGCAGGAAATCGTGCTGTTCATCATGGGCGGCATTTTTGTGGTGGAAACCATTTCGGTCATGTTGCAGGTGACGTACTTCAAGTACACGAAAAAGAAATACGGAACAGGACGCCGGATATTTTTGATGGCGCCCTTGCACCATCATTTCGAACAAAAGGGCTGGAAAGAAACTCAGGTGGTTGTCCGTTTCTGGATCATCACCATGATTCTGGTTTTGATTGGTTTATCGACTTTGAAGATTAGATGATATGAACTGGGCAGGCAAAAAAATTCTCGTGTTGGGACTCGGTGAGTCCGGACTGGCAATGGCGCGCTGGAGCGCGTATTGCAAGGCGAGCGTTTGCGTTGCCGATACGCGGGAAAACCCGGACAGGTTGCCACAGTTGCAAAAACTGATTCCCGAAAGCCGGTTCATGTCGGGGCCGTTTGCGACGGAAGGGCTGGAACAGTTCGATATCATCGCCGTCAGTCCCGGACTGCGCCCGGATGTTGAACTGAAAGAAATACTGCCATTTGCCAAAGAACACGGTATTCCTGTCTGGAGCGAAATCGAAATGTTCGCGCAGGCCTTGAAAGGGCTTGAAGAAGGGACTGCGTACAAACCGGACGTCATTGCCGTTACCGGAACGAATGGCAAGACGACAGTGACAAGCCTGACCGGACATATGTGTGAACGTGCTGGCAAGACGGTCCGGCTGGCGGGCAATATCAGCCCGGCGGCTCTGGACGTTCTGCTGGATGTCATTGAAAAAAAACAGTTGCCTGACGTATGGGTTCTGGAACTGTCCAGCTTCCAGTTGTTTACGACATATACCTTGCAGGCCAATGCGGCAACCGTATTGAACCTGACGCAGGATCATCTGGACTGGCATGGCAGTATGGAAGCGTACGGTGAAGCCAAGGCGAGAATTTTTGGTGAAAAAACAGTCCGGGTATTGAACCGGGAAGATGCTGCTGTGATGAAAATGGCATCGGCTGATGCGCCTGTCGTTACTTTCGGTACGGATGAACCGCTTGAACCGAGTTCTTTCGGCTTGCATCTGGATCGCGATATGGAATGGCTTGCTGTCATGTCGCCGGTTGAAGATGGCATTGTCAGAAGAAACAAAAAGAACGATGCACCGCTTGAATATGCCGTGCAGAACCTGATGCCTGCCGGAGCGCTGAAAATCCGCGGTCGCCACAATGCCAGCAATGCGCTGGCGGCACTGGCCTTGTGCCGTGCGATTCACTTGCCGTTCGCTCCTCTCTTGCAGGCATTAAGCGATTATCGCGGTGAGCCGCATCGCGTCGAACTGATCGCTACCGTCAAAACAGTTTCTTACATCGATGACAGCAAGGGTACCAATGTGGGCGCGACGGTCGCTGCCGTTAACGGTCTGGGTGAAAAAGGACGCAAGAACATCATTCTGATTGCCGGTGGTCTGGGCAAGGATCAGGATTTCTCGCCTTTGTCTGAAGTCGTTGCACAATACGTGAAGGCGGTCATGCTGATCGGCAAGGACGCAAGGCAGATTCATGATGCACTGGCCGAAACGGGCGCGTCGTTTGTATACAGCGACAGTCTTGAACACGCCGTTGGGGAAGCGGCGAAAATGGCTCAGGACAACGATACGGTACTGCTTTCTCCTGCGTGCGCGAGCATGGATATGTTCCGCAACTATGCCCATCGTTCGGAAGTGTTTGTCAATGCGGTCAGGGAAGTCGCTTCAGCTTGCGGGGAGGTAATGCCATGAACCTCAATCTGAATATGAGTACAGTCAAGGAATTTTTCGGCAACATTTTCGGCAGCAGCACCAGCCGTGTGACAGCAGCCAAAAATGCCCGAATGATGAAGATCGATTTTTATCTGATCTGGGCTGTCCTGTCACTGATGATTCTTGGACTCATCATGGTTTACTCCGCTTCCATCGCCTTGCCCGATTCGCCGAAATACGCCAGTTACCGGAATGAGCATTTCTTTATCCGGCAGGCCATTTTCATTGTGATCGGCCTGATTGCCGCCGTGATGGCGTTCAGGGTCAAGATCGACACCTGGCAGAAATACGCTCCTCTTTTGTTCGTCATTACGCTCTTTTTGCTGGTTCTCGTTCTGATTCCGGGAATCGGGAAAGGCGTTAACGGCGCAAGACGCTGGCTGTCGTTCAGGATATTCAATTTGCAGCCTTCTGAATTGATGAAGCTTTTCATCGTCTTGTATGCCGCGGATTATACCGTCAGAAAACAGAATTTCATGCACAAGCTGACCAAGGGATTCCTGCCGATGGCGACCGCCCTTGGCCTGATCGGTCTTTTGCTCTTGCTGGAACCCGATCTGGGTGCTCTGGGCGTCGTGATCTGTATTGCGATGGGCATTCTCTTTCTGGGCGGTTTTAACGGGGTGTGGTTCGGAGGGATCGCGGCGACGCTGGTGGGTATCTTCAGTATGGTTATCGTCATGTCACCCTGGCGGCGCGAGCGTATTTTCGCGTACCTGAATCCGTGGGATGAGGTAAACGCACTGGGTAAAGGCTACCAGCTTTCCCATTCGCTGATCGCGTTCGGCCGGGGCGAAATTTTCGGTGTCGGACTCGGTGGCAGCGTCGAAAAACTGCATTATCTGCCGGAAGCGCACACGGACTTTTTGATGGCGGTTATCGGTGAGGAACTGGGTTTTGTCGGTGTGGCTGTAGTGGTTGCCCTGTTTTACTGGATCGTCAAGCGGGCTTTCGAAATCGGGCGTCAGGCCATTGCGATGGATCGCATTTTTGCAGGATTGCTGGCACAGGGTATCGGTATCTGGATCGGTGTTCAGACGTTCATCAATATGGGTGTGAATCTGGGGCTGTTACCAACGAAAGGCCTGACCTTGCCGCTGATGAGTTATGGAGGATCGGGGATTCTGATCAATTGCGTGGGGCTGGCGATCCTTTTGAGGGTCGATTACGAAAACCGCAAGATCATGCGTGGAGGTGGCCGTGAGCGAACGTAAGAAACTCATGATTATGGCCGCAGGAACGGGAGGACATATTTTCCCGGGGCTGGCTATCGCCGCAACCATGCAGAAAGAAGGCTGGGATGTGACCTGGCTGGGAACGCAGCACGGCATGGAAGGAAAAATCGTCCCTGCTGCGGGAATCGAAATGGAGTCGATCGATTTCGCCGGATTGAGAGGCAAGGGGCTGGCGCATACGATTGGTGGAAGTATCAAGCTGATGACGAGTTTCATGACGTGCAGGGGAATCATGAAACGGCGCAAGCCCGATCTGGTTGTCGGAATGGGTGGATATGTCACCGTTCCGGGTGGCATGGCAGCGAGAATGCTCGGTATTCCTGTCGTGCTGGTCAATGCGGACGCCAAACTGCTGTTGTCGAACAAGGCACTGGCCTCTTCGGCAAAACATGTGTTGTTCGGTTTGCCGGGTGAATATGGGGAAGTCGCTCATAAAGCGGTATTGACCGGCAATCCGATCCGGCAGGAAATCAGGGAATTGCCGCAACCGGAAGAACGTTTTGCCGGACGCGAAGGTGTCCTGAACATTATGGTTGTCGGCGGAAGCCTGGGGGCAAAAGTATTGAATGATTGTTTGCCTGCTGCATTGGCACTCTTGCCATTTGAGACAAGACCGAATGTGACGCATCAGACAGGCAGGCAACATGTGGCCCAAGTCCGGCAGCAATACAGGAAAGCGCAGGTTAATGCGGAGGTTCTCGATTTTATCGACGATATGGCTGTGCGTTATGCAAATGCCGATCTCGTTATCTGCAGGGCCGGAGCAATTACGGTTTCCGAGCTGACAGCGGCGGGGGTTGCCAGCATTCTCGTACCGTTTATTGCATCGAGTACATCGCACCAGCGGGATAACGCGATTTTCATGGACAGGGAAGGGGCGGCCACACATCTGCCGCAAACCAGTCTGACGCCGGAATATCTGGCCGGACTGCTGAAAGAAATGACCCGCGAAAAATGCCTTGTAATGGCGAAGACGGCTTATTCGCTGGGCAAGCGGGATGCTAACGAAAAAATTGCCGAGGTTCTCATTAAAGCGGCAACCAGATAAAAGATTGATTGTATGAAACATAAAGTCAAAAGAATACATTTTGTTGGAATCGGCGGCAGCGGTATGAGCGGCATCGCCGAGGTGCTCGTCAACCTCGGTTATGAAATCACCGGCTCCGATCTGACAAGCAATTCGTCCACCCGACATCTGGCGGCGCTGGGTGCCCGCGTCATGCTGGGGCACGCACCTGAAAATATCGAAAATGCCGATGCCGTCGTCGTTTCAACCGCAATCAGGGACGATAATCCGGAAGTGCTGGCTGCCCGCAAGAAAAATATTCCACTCGTTCCAAGAGCCGTGATGCTGGCAGAGCTGATGAGACTGAAACGCGGTATCGCCATTGCCGGTACACATGGCAAAACGACGACGACCAGTCTCGTTGCCAGCGTACTTGCGGAAGGCGGTTTCGATCCGACCTTCGTTATCGGTGGCCGTTTGAACAGTGCGGGAGCCAATGCCGGTCTGGGTGCCGGTGATTTTATCGTCGCGGAAGCGGATGAATCGGATGCGTCTTTCCTGAATCTGTATCCGGTCATTGAAGTCATTACCAATATCGATGCCGACCATATGGATACGTATGGTCACGATTTTGCACGTCTTAAACAGGCATTCGTCGAATTCACGCAGCGCCTGCCATTCTATGGTCGCGTCATGCTGTGTATCGACGACAAGAACGTTTGCGAAATCAAGCCGTTCATATCCAAACCGGTCACGACTTACGGTTTCCACGAAGATGCGGACGTCAGGGCGATTGACCCGAAAGCGGAAGGTACGATGATGACGTTCACCGCCTTGCAGAAAGACCATCCTCCAATTTCGATTCGCCTGAACCAGCCGGGCATGCATAACGTCCAGAATGCCTGTGCCGTGATTGCCATAGCACGGGAACTGGGTATCGAAGACAGTGCGATTCAACGGGCAATGGAACAGTTCACCGGTGTCAATCGCCGCTTTACAAGACTGGGAACGGTCCGTCTTCCCCAGAAGACAGGCACCTCGATTGCCGAGGTCGAACTGGTGGACGATTACGGGCATCATCCTTCGGAAATGGCGGCAACCATTGCTGCGGCACGTGGCGCTTATCCGGACAGAAGGCTGGTAATCGCTTTCCAGCCACACCGGTACACAAGAACGCGCGATCTGTTTGAAGATTTCGTGAAGGTTCTTTCCGGTGCTGACGTATTGCTTCTGGGTGAGGTCTATCCTGCGGGCGAACAGCCGATTGTCGCAGCTGACGGCAGGACACTGGCAAGAACCATTCGGGTGGCAGGCAAGGTCGATCCGGTTTTTGTCGAAAACATCGCCGAAATGCCGGACGCGATATTGAATGTGATTGAAGACGATGACGTCGTGATTACGATGGGCGCGGGTTCGATCAGCAGTGTTTCAGGAAAACTCCTGGAAAAGGCTTTGGAAAAATAATGGATAAAAAGATGAAATCGGATGCGTTTGGAAAAGTGGGTGTTCTCTACGGCGGCAAGTCCGGAGAGCGCGAGGTCTCGCTTATGTCCGGAAAAGCGGTTCATGAAGCCCTTAAAAGCAAAGGCATTGATGCGCATCTGTTCGATACCGGCACGCATACGGTAGCCGAACTGGAAAAGGAAAAGTTTGACCGGGTATTCATCGCCTTGCACGGTATCTATGGCGAAGACGGTTGCATGCAGGGTTTGCTGGAAGAATTGCAGGTGCCTTATACGGGTTCCGGCGTGATGGCATCGGCCATCGCGATGGACAAGATCATGACCAAGCGCCTGTGGCTGGCTGATGTTCGTCATCATCAAGGGTGTGGCAAGGTCGCACACGCTTTACTATATGCTTGA
>OGXI01003035.1_pt1 | contig 11814 bp, 7 predicted proteins | sample 1576221 | NCBI WGS metagenome assembly OGXI01 (sample SAMEA3541523, study PRJEB24748) | human gut metagenome | biome: human gut; feature: human-associated habitat; material: faeces | place: China | collected 2012
CAGAGAGATGGGAAATTTATTGTCCGTATCTTTGGCGTAAATGATAACCCGAAAGAAAATAAACTGTTCGGAACAGATCTGGACAAGGTTGAAAAGAATCTTGGCGTGAAACTGTGGGAAGACGATTCTCATACATTATGGTCAGCTGCTTTATATCCGGAGAAAGATACGATTGAGGAGGCTGTGAGAGCAGCATTAAACCTGTATGCGATTGTAAACGGGGATAATGGAGCAGATCTTTCAGCATGGAAAGAGGCACCGAAGAAATCTCTTTGTTCTGGATTTAACGACGCGGATCCGGATGCGATTATTGCATGGAACAAGCGAATGGCAGATCTGGTGGCAATGGACGAGATTGCAAAAGCAATCAGAAACAAAGTACCTGCAGGCAAACTGAGAAAGATCAACTCTTTGACCAAGATCCAGAAGGAATGGCTGGAGCGACGGATCAAAAAGGCAGATTTCAGCGAGAAGATGCGTCTTCACTATTATCTGGGAGTAATCCTGAATGACGAGGATGAGGTTCAGGAATGTTTCCGCACTATTCAGTCAGAAGTTCTGGCTTCCACAATCAAAAACTTATCCTATAACGAAAACGCCAGAATTGTTACTGATAAGCACACGGTGAAATTACCGCTTCGTGTCAACTGGGGCGGCGGTTGGAGTGATACCCCGCCATACTGCAACGAAAATGGTGGAACAGTATTAAATGTAGCGATTCTTCTGAACGGCCAGAAACCGGTAGAAGTTACCTTAGAAAAGATCAGCGAGAAAAAGATCGTTTTTGACAGCCGTGATATGGATGTTCATGGAGAGTTTGATACTATCGAACCGCTTCAGGCTACAGGAGATCCGTTCGACCCATTTGCACTGCAGAAAGCATGTCTCCTTGCCTGCGGAATCATTCCAAAAGAGGGAAGCAGTTTGGAATCGAGGTGTTCGGCGAGGGCGTGCTCATCACGGGCGACAGCGGCGTCGGCAAGAGCGAGACGGCGCTCGAGCTCATCAAGCGCGGCCACCGCCTCGTCGCGGACGACGCCGTGGAGATCAAGCGCATCAACCGCACGACGCTCATGGGCTCCGCGCCCGAGATGATCCGCTACTACATGGAGCTGCGCGGCATCGGCGTGATCGACGCGCGGCAGATCTACGGCGTCGGCGCGGTCAAGCCCGAGACGCGCGTGGATCTCGTCGTGCAGCTCGAGCCGTGGGAGGACGGCAAGGCCTACGACCGGCTGGGTCTGACGACGGAATACTGCGAGATCCTCAATGTGCGCGTGCCGTGCGTGACGATTCCGGTTGGGCCGGGGCGCAACCTCGCGGTCATCCTCGAGCTTGCCGCCATGAACAACCGCCAGAAGGGCATGGGCTACAACGCGGCGCAGAAGCTCGCCGACGAGCACGACCGCGGCATCGACCTCGGCATCGGGTTCTGACCCGGAAAGGAACAGGAAGTTATGACGAATCTGGACCCCATCGTCCGCGCGCTGCGCGAGCAGCTGCCGGAGCTGGAGATTTTGGAATATGAACCGATGCGCGCGCACTGCTCGTTTCGCATCGGCGGGCCGGCGCGCGCGCTCGTGCGCCCCGCGTCCGCGGAGGAGACGGCGGCCGTCTGCCGCATCGTGAGAGACGGCGGCGCGCAGCCGCTCCTCATCGGCAACGGCACGAACCTGCTGATCACCGACGGCGATGTTGACCGCATCGTCGTGCAGATGGGCGAGCGCATGGCGGACGTGGCGCGCACCGACGCGACGCACCTGCGCGCGGGCGCGGGCATCCCGCTCGCGCGGCTGGCGCAGGCGGCGCTGGGCTATGGGCTCGCGGGGCTGGAATTTGCCCACGGCATCCCCGGCTCGCTGGGCGGCGCGGTGTCGATGAACGCGGGCGCTTACGGCGGCGAGATGAAGGACGTCGTCGTCTCCACGCGCTATCTTGACCATGACCTGAACCTGTGCGAGGCCGTGGGCGCGGCGCATGATTTCGGCTACCGGCACAGCGTGTTTTCCGACACGGACTGCGTCGTGCTCGGCAGCACGCTCGCGCTCACGCCGGGCGACCCGGCGGAGATCCGGGCGCGTATGCTCGACCTGAGCGAGCGCCGCCGCAGCCGCCAGCCGCTCGACCTGCCGAGCGCGGGCAGCACGTTCAAGCGCCCCGCGGGGGGCTACGCCGCTGCGCTCATCGACCAGGCGGGCCTCAAGGGCTATGCCGTCGGCGGCGCGCAGGTGAGTGAAAAGCACGCGGGCTTCGTCGTCAACCGCGGCGGGGCCATGTTTGACGATGTGCTGCGGCTCATGGATCACATCCGCAGCGAGGTGCTGCGCACGTCCGGCGTGGAGCTCGAGCCGGAAGTGAAGATCATCCGGGGGTGACGGGATGGAATTTCTGATCGTATCGGGCCTGTCCGGCGGCGGCAAGAGCCGCGCGGCCGACGTGCTGGAGGATCTGGACTTTTACTGCGTGGACAATATGCCCACGGCACTGCTGACGAAGTTTGCCGAGCTGTGCCTGGCCACGCGCGGACGGTATGAAAAGGTCGCGCTCGTGACGGACATCCGCAGTCAGGAGAGCTTTTCCGAGCTGTTTGCCGCGCTCGGGGAGCTTAAGAGCATGGGCGTGCACTACCGCATTCTGTTCGTCGAGGCGTCGGAGAGCGCCATCGTGCGCCGCTACAAGGAGTCGCGCCGGCCGCACCCGCTGCAGGCCGAGAGCGGCTGCTCCCTGCCCGAGGCCGTGCGCCGCGAGAGCGAGCTGCTCGCCCCCGTGCGCGAGCGCGCGGACTTCGTCATCAACACGACGGGCCTCACGCTCGCCATGCTGCAAAAGCGCATCTGCGAGTATTTTGCCGACGGCGGCACGCGGCGCGACATTCTCGTCAACGTCGTGTCCTTCGGCTTCAAGTACGGCATCCCGATCGACGCCGACCTCGTGTTCGACGTGCGCTTTCTGCCGAACCCGTTTTACGTCGAAAAGCTCCGCCCCATGAGCGGCATGGACGCCGAGGTGCAGGAATACGTCCTGCGCAGCGACGTGGCGAAAAATTTCCTCTCCAAGCTCACCGACATGGTCGATTTTCTCCTGCCGCAGTACGCCGCCGAGGGGCGCTATGCGCTCACGATCGGCATCGGCTGCACGGGCGGGCAGCACCGCAGCGTGGCCGTGGCCAAGGTACTGACGGACTACCTCGCCGCGCGCGACGCCAACGTCCGCCTGCGCAACCGGGACTTTCCCAAGACCTGACGGAGGCGCGCCATGTCCTTTGCATCCGAAGTGAAAAACGAGCTGTGCCGCGTGCCGGTCAGCCGCCACTGCTGCGCCGTGGCCGAGGCCTACGGCGTGCTGCTGTACTGCCACACGTTCACGACGCGGGAGATCCGCATCGTCACGGCGTGCGACGCCTTTGCCGAGCGGCTGCCGAAGCTGTTTCGCCGCGCGTTCGGCGCGCACTTTGCCCTGCCGGCCGGGGAAAAGGCCGGCGGCCGCCACGTGCTGACCATCACCGACCGCGCCGCCGTCGAGACGGTGTTCGCCGCCTTCGGCGCCGACCTCTCGCGCACGGTCGCGCACCACATTAACCTCGCCGTGCTCGAAAACGACTGCTGCAAGGCGTCGTTCCTGCGGGGGGCGTTTCTCGCGGGCGGCAGCGTGACCGCCCCGAGCAAGAACTACCACCTCGAGCTCATCACGGCGCACGCGAGCGTCAGCCGCGAGACGGCCGCCCTGCTCACGGAGCTGGGCTTTGCCGCGCGCAGCATCGACCGCGGCGCGAACACCGTGCTCTATTTCAAGAAGTCCGAGGCCATCGAGGACTTCCTGACCAAGATCGGCGCGCCCTGCGCCGCCATGGACATCATGTCCGCCAAGGTGGAGAAGTCCATGAACAACTCCATCAACCGCAAGGTCAACTGCGACACCGCCAACGCCGACAAGGTCGTCGCCGCGGCGCAGGAGCAGATCGACGCCATCCGCCGCATCGAGCGCGACTACGGGCTCGACGTGCTGCCGGAAAAGCTGCAGAGCGCGGCGCTGCTGCGCATTGCCAATCCCGAGGCCAGCCTGGCCGACCTCGCCACGCTCTCGTATCCGCCGGTGACGAAGAGCTGCCTGAACTACCGGCTGAAAAAACTCATGGAATTTCACATGGACGACTGAAAGGAACGCACGATGGGGTTTGCACACCTGCACGTACATAGTGAATACAGCCTGCTCGACGGCGCGTGCCGCATCGGGCCGCTCATCGAGCGCGCCAAGGAGCTGGGCCAGACCGCGCTGGCGATCACCGACCACGGTGTCATGTACGGCGCGGTCGCTTTTTACAAGGCGGCGGTCGCTGCCGGCATCCGGCCGATCATCGGCTGCGAGGTCTATGTCGCCCCGCGCGGCATGACCGACCGCGTCCACGGCGTGGACGATGCCTACACGCACCTGATCCTGCTCTGCCGCGACGAGACGGGCTACCACAACCTGTGCTATCTCGTGTCGGCCGCGTTCGAGCGCGGGTTTTACGGCAAGCCGCGCATCGACTGGCCGCTGCTGCACAAACATGCAGACGGTCTCATCTGCCTGAGCGGCTGCGTGGCGGGCGACATTCCGCGCGCGGTGCTGCGGGGAGATTATGAGGCGGCCAAGGCACGCGCCATGGAGCTGCAGGAGCTCTTCGGTGAGGGGAACTTCTACCTTGAGCTGCAGAACCACCACATGACCGACGAGGCGCGCGTGCGTGCGGCGCTGCTGCGCATCCACCGCGAGACGGGCATCCCCCTCGCGGCGACGAACGACGTACACTATATTAAAAAGCAGGACGCCTACGATCAGGACGTGCTGCTGTGCATCCAGACCGGGCAGACGCTCGACAGCCCGGACCGCCTGCGCTTCCCGAACGACGAGTTTTACCTCAAGAGCGAGGCCGAGATGCACGCGCTCTTTGACGAATATCCCGACGCGGTGGAAAACACGCAGCGCATCGCTGACCGGTGTCATTTCGACTTCACGTTCGGCCACTACCACCTGCCGCGCTTTCTGCTGCCGGAGGGGGAGACGGACGCGGACGCCTATCTCACGAAGCTGTGCGCGCGCGGCTTTGCCAAACGCTACGGCGACCGGCCGGAGGTGCGAAAGCGTCTGGATTATGAGCTCAACATGATCCGGCGCATGGGCTTTGTGGACTACTTTCTCATCGTGAGCGATTTCATCGGCTACGCCAAGGCCCAGCACATCCCCGTCGGGCCGGGGCGCGGCAGCGCTGCCGGCAGCGTCGTGTCCTACTGCCTCGGCATCACGGACGTCGACCCCGTGCAGTATAACCTCTACTTCGAGCGCTTTCTCAACCCCGAGCGCGTAAGCATGCCGGATATCGACGTGGACTTTTGCGTGCAGCGGCGCGGGGAAGTGATCGACTACGTGATCCGCAAATACGGCGCCGACCACGTGGCGCAGATCGTCACGTTCGGCACGATGGCCGCGCGCGCGGCAGTGCGCGACGTCGGCCGGGTCATGAACATGACCTACGCCGAGGTGGACGCTGTGGCCAAGGCCATCCCCGGCGGCATCAACACCACGCTCGACGAGGCGCTGCAGCAGTCGCAGACGCTGCGCGCCATGTATGACGGGGACGACCGGCTGCACCAGCTCATCGACACGGCCCGCGCCATCGAGGGCATGCCGCGGCATGCGTCCACGCACGCGGCGGGCGTGGTTATCACGGAGCAGCCGGTGTGCGCCTACGTGCCGCTGGCGAGCAACGACGGCGCGCTCGTGTGCCAGTTCCAGATGACGACGCTCGAGGAGCTGGGGCTGCTGAAGATGGACTTTCTCGGCCTGCGCAACCTCACCGTGCTCGAGGACGCGGCGCGGCAGGTGCGCCGCCGCGAGCCGGGGTTTCAGGTCGAGCGCATCCCGCTCGACGATAAGAAGACGTTTGACATGCTCGCCGCCGGGCGCACCGTCGGCGTGTTCCAGCTCGAGAGCGCGGGCATCACGGCCGTGTGCATGGGGCTGCGCCCGCGCAGCATCGAGGACATCACCGCCGTCATCGCGCTCTACCGCCCCGGGCCGATGGAGAGCATCCCGCGGTTTCTCGCCTGCTCGGCGCACCCGGAGCGCATCACCTACAAGCACCCTCTGCTCGAGCCGATCCTCGCCGTGACCTACGGCTGCATCGTCTATCAGGAGCAGGTCATCGAGATCTTCCGGCAGCTGGCCGGGTTCTCGCTCGGCCAGGCGGACATGATCCGCCGCGCCATGTCGAAGAAAAAAGAGGCCGTCATCACGGCCGAGCGCGCTGCGTTCGTGCACGGCGACCCGGAGCGGAATATCCCCGGCGCGGTGGCGCGCGGCGTGCCGGAGCAGACGGCCAACGAAATTTACGACGAGATCCTCGCCTTTGCAAGCTACGCCTTCAACAAGGCGCACGCCGTGTCCTACGCCATCGTGTCCTACCGCACGGCGTACATGAAGCGCAACTACCCGCACGAATACATGGCAGCGCTTTTGACCTCCGTGCTCGACAACACGCCGAAGGTCACGGAGTACATCGCCGAGTGCCGCGAGCTGGGCATCCGCCTGCTGCCGCCGGACATCAATGCGTCCGACGCCGACTTCACCGTCGAGGAGGGTGATCTGCGCTTCGGCCTTGTGGCCATCAAGGGCGTGGGGCGCGGACTCATCCAGGCGCTCATGCGCGAGCGGGAGATCGGCGGGCCGTTCACGGCGTTTGACGAGTTCTGCCGCCGCATGAACGGGCACGACCTCAACCGCCGCGCCGTCGAGAGCCTCATCCGCGCCGGGTGCTTCGACCGCATGGGCTACAAGCGCAAGGCGCTCATGCAGTCGGTCGACCGCGTGCTGGGCGGCGCGGCGAGCGAGAGCCGCATGAACCTCACCGGCCAGATGAACCTCTTCAGCGCGCCGGACGACGGGGGCCAGCCCGCCGACACGACGCAGCTCGTGCTGCCGGACGTGGAGGAGTTCACGCGCGCGGAGCTCATAGCCATGGAGCGCGAGACGACGGGGCTGTACCTCACCGGCCACCCGATGGACGACTACCGCGCGCTCGCGCAGCAGGCCAAGGCCGCGCCCATGGGCGACATTCTCGCAAGCTTCCACGCCCCGGCCACGGCCGCGCACCGCTACCGCGACGGGCAGCGCGTCGTGCTGGCCGGTATCTGCACCGCCAGCCGCGAGCGCGCCACGCGCAAGAACACCCGCATGGCCTACCTCCAGCTCGAGGACGACAGCGGCAGCATGGAGGTGCTCGTGTTTTCGCCCGCGCTCGATGCCTGCCGCGACCTGCTGGCGCAGGAAACCCCCGCGCTGTTCGTGGCCGGGCGCATCTCGACACGGGATGAATCCGACCCGCAGCTCGTGGCGGACAAGGTCCTGCCGCTGACGGAGCAGGGGCTCGAGACCCTGCGCACGCCGCCGCGCCGCGACCCGCCGCCGCGGCCCGAGCCGCCGAAGCGTCACCGGCTCTGGGTGCGGCTGCCGGATAAGGACCACCCGGCCGTGAAGCGCATCGAGCTCATCCTCGAGATGTTCCCCGGCGACGAGCAGCTCGTGCTCGTGTTTGAGGACACGGGCCGGCGCGCCGCGGCCCGCTGCGTCGTGCACCCCGCGCTCGTCGAGGAGCTGCGCGAGCTGGCAGGGCCGGGCAACGTCGCCGTCACGGAGGAGAAAAGCCGTTGACGCGCCGGGCATTTTATGGTATCATGAACGTTAATTTATCTCCCGTCCGGATAGGCACCGGCCGGGGGAGGTATTCAGGAGTGTGATGATCCGCAATGGACGCTGGCCCTAAGCAGGATTTATGGAATATTTTGCCTGTTATCATCGTGCTGCTCCTTGGCGCGGCCTATTTCGCCGTCATGGAGACAGCGTTTGCATCCGCGAGCCGCATCCGGCTCAAAGCCGCCGCTGACCACGGCAACCGCCGCGCCGAGCAGGCGCTGTATGTGCTCGACCACTTCGATCAGGCGATCACGACGCTGCTGATCGGCACGAACATTCTGCACCTGACGATCGCAACGCTCGTGACCGTGGCCGTGCAGCGGCAGTGGGGCATGTGGGCCGTCACCGCCGGCACGCTCGTCACGACCGTGGTCGTGTTCTTCGCAGGCGAGATGCTGCCGAAGAGCATCGCCAAGAAATACGCCGAGCGGCTGGCCATGCGCACGGCGCGCTCACTGCGGTTTTTCATGGTGCTCTTCAAGCCCCTGTCGGCCCTGCTCACCGCCTTCGGCAACGCCGTCGCCCGCCGCGTACAGAGCGAGCCCGCCGTGACCGTGACGGAGGATGAGCTGGCCGACATCATCGAGAACATGACCGACGACGGGGAGCTGACCGCCGAGCGCGGCGAGCTCATGAGCTCGGCCCTGTCGTTTGCCGACGTGCCGGTCGAGAGCGTCATCACGGCGCGCGTGGACGTCGCCGCCGTGGACGTGGACGATCCCCCGGAGGAGATCCTCGCCTACGTGCGCGAGCAGCGCCACAGCCGTCTGCCCGTGTATGCCGACAGCATTGACAATGTGATCGGCATCCTGCAAATCCGCAAGTACATCAAGGCGTGCATTGCCGCCGGCGGCAAGGCCGTGGACGTGCGCCCCCTGCTCGACGAGCCCGTGTTCGTGCACCAGAGCACCCTCATCGCCGAGGTGCTGCCCGAGCTGAGCAGCCGCAAGGCAAACCTCGCCATCGTCACCGACAACTACGGCGGCACGCTCGGCGTCGTGACCGTGGAGGACATCGTCGAGGAGCTCGTCGGCGAGATCTGGGACGAGGACGACGTGGTCGAGGAGTCGTTCGTGCCGCTCGGCGGCGGCCGCTACGAGGTCGATGCCGAGATGACCGTCGGCGAGGTGTTCGACCGGCTCGACTACACCGACCCCGAGGACGACGAGGAGCTGCGCTACAAGCTGCTCGGCGAGTGGACGTATGAGCAGTTTTCCTACATCCCGCGCGAGCGGGAGGGCTTCCGCTATCACCGGCTCGACGTGCGCATTTCTGACATGAAGCAAAAGCGCATCGTCAAGCTCGTCGTGCGCCTGCTGCCGGAGGAGACCGACGAGGCCGCCCCCGCGGACGCCGCCCCGGAGAAAGGGGGCGAGCCGGCATGAGCATCGTGTGGTATTTTGCCGCGCTCGTCGTGCTGATCGCGTTGTCGGCGTTCTTCTCCGCGTCGGAAATGTCGTATTCGTCGGCCAACCGCCTGCGGCTCGAAAACGCCGCCGAGGACGGCGACCGCCGCGCGAAAACGGCCGTCGGCATCCTCGACCACTTCGACCGCACCCTCAGCGCCATCCTCATCGGCAACAACCTCGTCAACATCGCGGCGTCGTCGCTCGGCTCCGTGATCGTCATCCTGCTCGCGGGCGAGCAGTGGACGTGGGTGTCCACCGTCGTGCTGACGCTGCTGGTCATCATCTTCGGCGAGACGATGCCGAAGATCGTCGCCAAGCAGAACGCCAACGGCATCGCCCTGCGCAATGCCTATATCATCCGCGCGCTGTCGGTCATCCTCTACCCCGTGATCTGGCTCGTCGTCGGGCTCGTGCACCTCATCACGCGCCCGCTGCACGGCGATGCCGGCGACGGCGATCCCGAGGAGGCCGCCTCGCAGGAGCTGCAGTCGATCATCGAGACGGCCGAGGACGAGGACGTGCTCGACGAGGACCGCAGCGAGCTGCTGCGCTCCGCGCTCGACTTTTCCGACGTCAGCGCGAGCGAGGCCATGACCGCCCGCGTCGACATGGTCGCCATCGACATCGACGACGACTGGGACGAGATCGTGCGCATCATCAACGATTCGTCGTATTCCCGCCTGCCGGTCTACTCCGGCAGCGTGGACAATATCATCGGTTTCCTGTACCTCAACCGCTTTTTCAAGGCCATGATGGACGGCCGGCCGGACGATCTGCGCGCGCAGCTCATTCCACCGTGCTTCGTCTACAAGACCACGCGCCTGCCCGACGTGCTGGCAAAGCTCCGCCGCGAGCAGAAGCACCTCGCCGTCGTCACGGACGAATACGGCGGCACGCTCGGCGTCATCACGATGGAGGACGTGCTCGAGGAGCTTGTCGGCGACATCTGGGACGAGAAGGACGTGGTGGAAAACGAGGTCGTCACGCGGCCCGACGGCGGCTATGAGCTCGACGGCGCCATGACGCTCTCGGACTTTCTCGAGCTGCTCGACTGGAACGAGGACGCCCTCGACGACGCCGACAGCACCACCGTTGGCGGCTGGACGCTTGAGCGCTTCGGCACGTTCCCGAAGGTGGGCGACAGCTTCCGGTACGAAAACCTCACCGTCACGGTCCTCGCCATGGACGGCCGCCGCGTCGAGCGCGTGCTCGTGCAGCCCGACCCGGACGCGGACAAGGACGCATAACGCATTCCGGTCGATGATCCGGCCTGTGCAAATTTTGCACAGGCCGGATTTTTGCTTACTTGTGTGAGGCATCTTGTGCCCGGAGTGGGAAAATTTGCCCAAGCGGCGCAAGATGTGGCGATTTGTATCAGAAAACTGTTAGTGTGTGAAAGTTTTTGCACACGAACAAGCATAAAGTTTCATTTTTTCGCTTGAAATTTGCACAAATTGCAGGTATAATGAACGCATATTGAATCTTTGCAAGAGGAAAATTTCAAAAAGGAGAGAATCAACTATGAAGTTCAACAAAATCGTGGCGCTGGCGCTCGCCCTCGTCATGGTGTTTGCGCTGTGCGCCTGCGGCGGCGGCAATACCGACACCAAGACCGACGACACGGGTTCCGCTTCCAAGGTCGATACCAACACCGTCTCCGTCGGCGCGATCGTCATCGCCCGCGACGATGTCCCGACGACGCCGGCACAGCAGACGAAATGGGAAACATTGCATGAATCATCCTGCACACCTCCGCTGGCCCAATTTACACTTTTGCCATTATAGCACTTTGCGCTTGTCTGCTCAACCCCCAACTTTTATTTTTTATTCCCGCGCTTTTCCGGCACGCCGGCAAACTGCTTTCGCTATGCCTGCATACCGGCGCGCAGCGCTTCCACCGCCTTTTTTTCAATGCGGGAAACATAGCGACACGCCTATTGTAAACGATAGCCTCTAAGAAATCGCCTCCAGCTCATGGAAGCGGAATTTTATAATGATCTCTTTTTCCTCGGTCAGCTCCACCCGTTCGATGAGGCTGACCAACAGTTCCCGACTGGTCAGTGCCGAATCCAGAAACTGTTTCACCAACGCCTTGGCTTTTTCTTCGGTGTTCACCGGCTGCTTTGCCTGTTCCTGTAGGCTCTTCAGCCGATCTTCCAGAACCGTGCGATCCATCTTGACCTTCTGATAGATGCGCTGAAAGTCCTTTTCGGAGAGCAGGCCATTCAGCCGGTCCATGTACATCTGATCCAGATTAGTGGTCAGAGCAGTGATTTTGGATTGCAACGCTTGCATCTCCGCTTCACAGCTGGACTCTTTGCTGGCGTTCTCCACCGCTTCTTCTGCAATCGGGCGCAGCCGGTCAGGGTTCAGATAGGCCTGGCAGACCTCCCGCACTTTGGCGAGTACGGCTTCATTCACCGTTTCTTCCTTGATGGAATGACAGGTGCAGACGCCCGCCTTGGTGAATCGCTGATAGGTCCGGCAGACAAAGAACAGGCGATCCTCTCCGGCGGCATTCTTGCGGTTAAGCACCGCCATGGGATAGCCGCACTCGTGGCAGAAAATCAGTCCTTTCAGCAAGAAGTCGTAGGTCCGGCTTCGGGTGTGTTTGCGGCTGTTTACCAGCATCTGTACCTTCTGAAAAGTCTCGGGGTCAATGATCGGCTCATGCGTT
>OGXI01003038.1_pt1 | contig 11810 bp, 10 predicted proteins | sample 1576221 | NCBI WGS metagenome assembly OGXI01 (sample SAMEA3541523, study PRJEB24748) | human gut metagenome | biome: human gut; feature: human-associated habitat; material: faeces | place: China | collected 2012
GAGCAAGCTCCCACGGTCATCTTGCACAATCATTTCTGCATGGCTGAACTGTTATAAGCAGAATGCTGCACTTCGGAATATAGGGTAATTTCCGATTGGGGAAGAGCCGGAAATGGAGGGAAGGTATGAATTTACAGGAAGCAAAGGACAAGCTGCACAAGGCAGGCCAGGAGCAGGTTTTAAGATATTATGAGGAGCTTTCCGAAGAACAGAAGGAAGCACTGCTGAAGCAGATTGAGGATACGGATTTTTCAATTCTGGATGCCGTGAAGGATGGAAAGAAGGAGCCGCAGAAGGGTGTGATTACTCCCCTTGCAGCCATGCAGCTTAAGGAGATCGAAGAGAAAAAGACGCAGTTTAGGGAAACCGGTTTACAGGCGATCCGTGAGGGAAAGGTTGGTGCGGTGCTTCTTGCCGGCGGAATGGGAACCCGGCTTGGATCCGACAATCCGAAGGGAATGTTTAATATCGGTCTTACAAAAGAAGTATATATTTTCCAGCGTCTCATTGAAAACCTGATGGATGTCGTGAAGGAAGCTGGGGTATTCATTCCGCTTTATATTATGACAAGTGACAAGAATCATCAGGCAACGACTGCATTTTTGAAGGAGCATGATTACTTCGGCTATGCAGCGGAGCATATCACCTTCTTTATGCAGGAGATGGCACCGGCAACCGATTATGAGGGCAAGGTTTATCTTGAAGAAAAGTGGAAGATGTCCACATCTCCGAACGGGAATGGTGGCTGGTATCTGTCCATGCATAAATGGGGCATTGCACAGAAGGCGATGGAGGATGGCGTGGAATGGCTGAACATTTTCGCAGTAGATAACGTGTTACAACGGATTGCCGATCCGGTTTTCGTGGGTGCGGTTCTGGAGAACCAGTGTGTAGCCGGCTCGAAAGTGGTAAAGAAGGTAACCCCGGACGAGAAGGTTGGTGTAATGTGCTTAGAGGATGGAAGACCGTCTATTGTAGAATACTATGAACTGACGGAGGAAATGCGTGATGCGAAGGATGCGGCAGGCGATCCGGCCTACAACTTCGGTGTGATTCTGAATTACCTGTTCCGGATTTCGGAGCTTGAGAAGATCCGTGAGAAGAATCTTCCCCTGCACGTGGTAGAAAAGAAGATTCCTTATTTAGATGAGCAGGGGAAAAAGGTGAAGCCGGAGGCTCCCAACGGATATAAATTTGAACAGCTTGTGCTGGATATGATTCATGAAATGGAAAACTGCCTGCCGTTTGAGGTAGAGCGCAGCAAAGAGTTTGCACCCATCAAAAATGCGACCGGTGTGGATTCCGTAGAGAGCGCAAGAGAGCTATGTAAATTAAATGGAATTGAGCTATAATTACCCGGACATAAGGATGCAGAACTGTTTCCGGACAGTTACAGTTCACACAGCAGCCAGACAACATTTTGACAGATAAGAGCAACATTTCTATATTGTGAAACTATTCCGGGTGGCATATAATGAACCCATAGGTTACAGTTCACACAGCAGCCAGTGGCAGATTTGATGGTGGAACGAGGTACGGGTGAGCAGTAACGTCCATAGAAAGCAAAACCAGGTCTTGAAAGAAGACATTTGGTATTACAGGGAAACAAGTCCTTAAGGAAAGTGAGGAGAGAAAGATGTCAATTTTAGTAACCGGAGGAGCCGGCTATATCGGAAGTCATACTGTGGTGGAGCTTCAGAATGCCGGATATGAAGTGGTTGTTGTGGATAACTTAAGCAATTCCAGCAGGGAAAGTTTAAAAAGAGTGGAGAAGATTACCGGGAAGCCGGTTACCTTCTATGAAGCAGACATTCTTGACCGTGAGGCACTGAACAGGATTTTTGAAAAAGAGAGCATTGAGTCCTGTATTCATTTTGCAGGTCTTAAGGCTGTTGGGGAATCCGTGCAGAAGCCCTGGGAATATTATGAGAATAACATTGCTGGAACACTGACGCTTGTAGATGTAATGCGTAAGCATGGCGTGAAGAACATTATCTTTTCCTCTTCTGCAACTGTATACGGAGATCCTGCAGTGATCCCGATTACCGAAGAGTGTCCGAAGGGACAGTGTACCAATCCATACGGTTGGACGAAGTCCATGTTAGAGCAGATCCTTACCGATATGCAGAAGGCAGATCCGGAATGGAATGTGATTCTGTTAAGATATTTTAATCCGATTGGAGCACATAAGAGCGGACTGATCGGAGAGAATCCGAATGGTATTCCGAATAACCTGATGCCGTATGTAACACAGGTTGCGGTTGGTAAGCTGAAAGAGCTTGGTATATTTGGCAATGATTATGATACACCGGACGGAACCGGAGTCCGCGACTACATTCATGTTGTCGATCTTGCCATCGGTCATGTGAAGGCAATTAAGAAGCTTGATGAGAAGGTCGGACTGGCAATTTACAATCTGGGAACCGGAAAGGGCTACAGCGTTCTTGATATCGTGAAGAACTTCGAGGCTGCTACCGGTGTGAAGATCCCTTATGTGATTAAGCCGCGTCGTGCCGGAGATATTGCCACATGCTATTCCAATGCGGATAAGGCAAAGAGAGAACTGGGATGGGAAGCACAGTATGATATTAAGGAAATGTGTGAGGATTCCTGGAGATGGCAGAGCATGAATCCCAATGGATATGCGGATGCAAAGTGATTTAATATGACATGATGAAGCTGTTCTTAATAGTATTATGGAATGCTTGTGAATAAAAAAAGGACCCGTAAGGATCCTTTTTTTATAGGAAATTCTTATAAAGGTCTTTTAAGCCACATAGCAGTACATGAAGATGAAGTGACAGAAGCTTCCGGCCATGACGAAGAGGTGGAAAATTTCGTGGGAGCCGAAGAACTCATGCTTTGCATTGAATAAGGGGAGCTTTAAGGCGTAAATCACACCGCCGATGGTGTAGATGATGCCACCGGCAAGCAGCCAGAGGAAGGCAGCAGTGGGAAGTACCTGAAGGAGTGGACCGAATACGGCAACACAGGCCCAGCCCATGGCAATATAAATGACAGAGGAAAACCATTTCGGACAGGTGATCCAGCAGGCTTTCAGGATCATGCCGAACAGGGCAAGACCCCAGATAACGGCAAGCAGGGTGTAACCAAGCTTCCCACCAAGGACAGTCAGGCAGATCGGGGTATAGGAACCGGCGATCAGTATAAAAATCATCATGTGATCAATCTTACGGAAGATGCGTAAGGGGCGCCCGGACAGGTTCAAGGAGTGGTAGGCTGCACTTGCTCCATATAAAAGGATCATGCTCACGCAGAAAATACTGAGTGCGATAATGGATTCCCGGCTTGCATAGAGCGCTGCCTTGGTTAATAACGGAGCAGCAGCAAAGGCTGCCAGTAACATTGCTATAAAATGGGTAAGAGCACTTCCGGGCTCACGAATTGTAATTTGCATAAGAAAACCTCCTTTAAATAACAATACGTAGTATTTAAAACTACATTAGGAATAAGTAAATACTACTACATAAGATATGCAGTGTCAATCGTTTTATTCACAAACGAGTTGGAGGTATTATTGACAAACGATCAGAGGTATTCCAAATTGCTTTTTGTACAAATTTACATTCAGATGAATAACGATTTTGTGGCAATCCGGCAGCTTATGAATGGCCATGGCTGAACTGTTACAAATCTGATTTTAATCTTCTTCAATGATCTGAATTTCCAGATAATCAAAATCAATATGCTCAATGAAGCTGTCCTGTGTAAAACGTGTTTTGGAATGGCGCTTAAAGTCCCTGATATTGAGGTCCAGCCAGATGGGACGGGTGAGATCCAGCTCATAGCAGGCCTCATCCAGTGCCTGAAATACCTTATGGGTACGGGTGTCCTCCTGATCATTACAGATCACCACATCTTTTAGTAAATGATTTTCTTTAAATATTTTAGCCCATAAACGAAACATTTCAGGATCTCCTTATATAATCTTGACAGTATCTGTTTAAAATTCCTCTTCCATATTCTGAATGGCTGTGGTCTACCACTGGTTCCAGGTAAGCAGAATCAGCGTGACGATGATGACGAAAGAAAGTACCAGATATTCCAATACGGCTGCACAGACCTTATGTACCCTGTTTTCCATACGGGAACGGTCGCAGAACAGGATCAGTCCGATAACGGAGAACAGAAGTCCGACCACCACATAGCGGAAGTTGGCGCTGCAGGTATAAGGGTACTTAATAATAAAAGCAATAAAGGTCAGTACAACGAGAACGTAACCAACCAGCAGGAATACGCCCAGTTCACGGTTCCCTTTGCGGATTTCGCGGATTGCCATGAGAATATTGATGACAAATAACAAAATGCCAAGCGTTGCTGCCAGGATCAGGGCAACACGGCAGCACTGTAAAAGGAAATCGGATAATTCCGGACGGACTTCGTCAAAGATGGAGGTCCGGAACAAAATCTGCCAGGTGTTGCAGATGGTATTTCCGTTGATGGTATGGAACGGATAAGCAAGCTCCGCAGAGGCAGGAAGTCCGAAAATCTGCCAGTAGGAGAATTTGCCAATATACTGCTCGGATTCCGGAGGCAGAATCGGCACGCCCGGATTCGTATTGTAGAAAATGAGGTTCCGGATTACCCAGGAAAGCCCGATCCCGGCAGTCAGAACACCGAAAATGGCAAATTCACGGATGGATTTCCAGACGCGTCCGGCTTTGCACTCTTTTACAAAATGCATCAGGAAAACGGCCGCCAGAGGGAATGCCATCACGGCAACATTTAATTTGGTAATCATTCCAAAGCCTAACGATAAGGCAATAAGAATGAGATTTTTCAGAGATTTATGCTCCATCCAGCACAGGGCAAAGTAGAAGCAGGTAAAGGTAAGCAGTGTCGATAACATATCGTTATTGACACTTGCAGACATATAGATCATGCCGGGATGAAAGGTGAGCAGTGCCATGGCAGGCACCATACAGGTATCGGAGCATTTGATTTTCTTTAAAATGCCATATCCGACGGTAAGACACAGGCTGGAATATAAAAGGGTCAGAGCCTGGATGTTTTCAAACGCCAGACGGTCACCGGCACCAAACAGCATCTGCAGATCAATGAACAGGCAGGAAAGGATGTGGTGAAAGGGCGGATGATAATAGGAGAACAGCTTATAAGGGCTGAAATCCGGAAGATGCCCGAACTTACACAGGTATTCGATATAGCCGAGGTGGCCGGGATTAATCAGATCATCGGACAATCCGGAGAAGTAGCCTTCGTCATGCTGGCGGTCGACCACGCCGGTGCAGATTACATAATAGCTTCGCAAAATTACGCCCCCGGTAATCAGAAGAAATACCTTATCGTCTGTCGTGAGACGGCTATTCTTAACCATAAAAAAGCAGCCTGCCAGATAAAGAAGCAGGATTACAACAAATATGCCGGTCTTATATTCATGGGATAAGCCGGCAAGAGAGGGGCATGCCTGCATGAATACGGTATACAGAAAGAACATGCCGATCATGATGGCAGTACGGTATTGATCTGCTTTTTTGAAAATGACAGCTGCTTTTGTGTTCATAAATTACTCCTCGCTGAAAGTAATGAAACCGGAGTTTCCATTTATTTCTTTCTTTAAATCAATTCATTACATCAAAGAGTGGCAAAATTTACTTTAGACACTCATATCATTACATTATTATAAAGAAAGAAAAAATCTTTGGCAATAACTTTGTTTTTAGGGGCAGACATGGTATCATAAGAAAGACAAAAAATATATGAAATTAGTAAAGGTACAGCATTTTCGAATGAAAACAATACAAAAGTCCGTTTTTGGAATACCGGGGAAAAAATTGAAGAATGGTTGTGGAGTCCTTTTTTTATTCCTGGGGATTTTGTCTTTTTTTGTATGTCTGTTTCAGGCATTCGGACAGGATATCTGGTTTGATGAAGTATTTTCCGTGAATTTTATACAACATAGTTATAAGGAAATTGCTGCCCTTACCGGGAAGGATGTGCATCCGCCACTTTATTACTGGTATTTGAAGCTCTTTCATGATATTGGAAAGGTACTGGTTCCGGCGGCTTCCTCGATCGTACTGTGCAAGCTTGCATCAATGCTTCCCTTTGTGGGAATCTTCGTTTATACACTGACAGCGATCCGGAAGAACTTCGGACTGCATGTTGCAGGGCTGTTCTGGTTTCTGATAATGACGATGCCGCAGATCTCCAACTATACGGTGGAGATCCGGATGTATTCCCTGGCATTGTTTTTTATTACGGCTGCTTTCGTACATAGCTGTGAACTGGTTCGTGCATTTCCAGCGCAAGAAGTATCTGAGGCAGAGAGAACAGCAGAACCGGGAGTGGCTGCAGGAACAGAAGAGACAGCAGAACCGGAAGCAGCAGGATCAGAAGTAACCTCCGGAGCAGTTTTGACATCAGGATTCGTTACGGGAGAAAATGGATTGATAAAATGGTGGAAGAAAAATAAACACTGGCTTCTGTTCTGGGGTTATGGAATCCTCACGGCATATACCCAGTATTATGCCTGCGTGGCAGTGATTGCGATTTATATTGCGGTGTTCATATTCTACGCTGTTATGGCGCATAAAAACAAAACAGGAAAATCTGTTTGTGAAAAGGTACAGATAAATCAGGAACAGGTAGAAAACCGAAAAACAATACAGAACGAAGCAGCAATACAGAGCAAAGCAGCGATAAAGGATCAAAACAGGATATGTGCCCGGAATGGTATAGGGAAGGTTCTGCTTTGCGCCGGATTATCCGTGCTTGCTTATCTTCCGTGGCTGCCGTTCTTTTTCTCGCAGGTACGGACGGTAAGCAGCAGCTATTGGATTCAGCCGCTCACCTGGAAAAGTATTTTCGGATGCATGAAATATATTTTCCTGCCGGTTTCCTATGCGGTAAAGAAGAATTACGTGCTGGCCTGTGTGATGATTTTGCTCTTTGGTGCAGCCTTCCTGTATTCCTTCCTTATGAAAAGAAAGGATGCAAGGGGACGCTTCTTTCTGCTTACCGGATTATGGATTGCACTATTTACCACACTGATTGGATTTGTATGCTCGATTCTGAATCGTCCAATCTTCGTATACCGGTATCTCATCCCCTGCCTTGGGGCTATGTGGCTTGTGGCAGCAGTTGTGCTGTGGGATTTTATAGAGAAAAACTGGGGCATTCTGTTATTCGTGCCGTTTCTTCTTTCGGGATATTCGAATATGCAGGGCTTTTATGGAGAAGAGAATAAGAAGATCGCAGAGATGAAAGCAACGCAGAGCTTTCTTGCAGATTTTCCAAAGGATGCTGTGGTACTTTGCAACTTCAATCATGTGCAGGCCGTGACAGCCTGTTATCTGAAGGATTCAAATGAGATCTGGCTGTATGGAAGCAATCCGGAAGACCTGATTGCAGAGCTGCTTCCGCAGTGCCGGGGACTTGAGGATACCACAGAGCTTTCGCAGCTTGTGAAGGAAAGGGATGTTTATTTCTTCGGCAGCTTCAACAGCAGGGAGGAGCTGTTGAAGGAATGGGAGACCGAAGGGATTACCTATACCGAAGAAGGAACCTATCTGCTGGAGAGGTATTATTTTAATGTTTACCATTTGGTAACAAATCAGAGTCATGTTGACCCTTGACGGAATATGATGAAGAATTTTTGACCTACGCTTATTTTAAGGAAAAAGGAATTTACATGAAAAGAATCAAAGCATTTATAGTAGAAAATAAATTATTCAGCCTGTTTTTCTTAGGGATGGCAGTCTATTATGCAGTCAGCATGTTTGCAATCAAACCATGGTATGATGAGCTGTATACTTACTATTCCTTTATTTCAAGGGGACCGGTTTATGCGGCAATTCACTGGCCGGTGCCGAATAATCATGTCTTTTATTCGGTGCTGTCAGCGTTTCTTGATTATCTGGGAAATCCCTATATCGGACTTCGTGGTGTTTCATTTCTCATGTCCTGTGCCAATATGCTTCTTTTGTATCAGTTTGCGAAGAAATTTCTGAACCGGTTCTTTTCCGCAGGGGTGGTATTCCTGTATGTGGCAGTCTGGCAGGTCAACAATCTTTCAGTGCAGGGACGCGGCTATACACTTGCGGCAACCTGTTATCTGCTTGCCCTGTTAAGTCTTTTTAAGATCTGTAAGGAGCAGGCGCGGAGGAGAGATTATATCCTTTATGCCCTTTCCCTGACAGGGGGGCTGTATACGCTGGTAAGCTCGACCTTCTGGGTAATTCCGGTCTGTATCACGGGTGGAATTACACTTCTTTTTACGAAAAAGTATAAAACACTGTGGAAGCTGATTGCCGCTTCCGTAGTGGCAGCGGGTCTGACGGTTTTGCTATATGCGGTGATCTGGCTTGCAATCGGATCAAATCTCATGTCAAAGGATCCGGCCAGTATTTATTATGGAATTTATCAGGTAAAAATCATTCTGAAAACACCGTTTGAAGCATTGCAGACCGGCATGGAATATATGCTGGCGACTCCGTACATTCAAGGGGATGAGCGAAGCTACATCGTGAAGGAGCTGTTCCATTATCTTACGGGTGTGTTTAATCTGTTCTATGCAGGATTTGGCGCGGCACTTGTGGTGATCCTTGCCATCGGGGGTGTGCTGGCAATTGTGGGTGCATGTTTTTCCCGTAAAAAGGATGAGACTTCATGGTTCTTCCACGTCTATCTGGCGGTATCCACAGTGATGGTTCCGGTGATGCTGGTGATTCAGAGTGTGCAGCCGTATTACCGGGTATTTTCGTTTCTTGCCGTTCCGGTCAGCCTGATGCTGGTGTGGCTGCTGAAGCATCTGGTGGAGAGAATATTCCGATTTTCGGAAGGGGAGATGGTTATTGCGGGTAAGTACTGCTGCTTACTGCTTTTGGGGTTTGCAGTGTTTGAGCTTTGCGGATCCTCGTATCATTCCCAGTATGCGGAGCGTGAAACAGAAATCGCTGATATTTTCCGGGGACATACGGAGAATCTGCAGACCTGCTTTCCGGTAGATGATTATCAGAAGTATGTGCTGAAATTTTATTATGACAGGGAACCGGCAGAGGTGACAGTTACGGATGCGCAGTGTATCCTCATTCCGAAGGAAATCTATGACGAAACGAAGGAAATTCCGCAATGGCCGACGCTTTATGGCTATGGAGCAGTGGATACGGTTTATATTAAGGATCATTTTACGCAGGTTAACGAAAGTGAGCATTATGAACTCTATATCCGGAAGGAATAGAAGAAATTCGTCGATAAGTTTATTATGAAAAATGTATAAAAAGTTTATAAAAACATGCATTTTCCTGTGAAAATATGCTATGATATAAGTGGAGTATGGGGACTCCCGAAGAGGGAGAGGAAGGGTTGCTTATGGATATTATCACAGGACGTGACGGAGATGTGGATAACTGGAAAGAGGTTATTCTTATTTATAGTTCGGCTCTGAAACAGATTGGTACGAAGCTGGAGATTTTGAACGACGAATTTCAGCATGTACACAGCTATAATCCGATTGAGCATATTAAATCCAGAATTAAGACATCGGAGAGTATCGTTAAGAAATTAAGACGGTATGGCTATGAATCAACGATTTCCAATATGGTGGAATACATTAATGATATTGCGGGAATCCGCGTGATTTGTTCGTTTATGTCGGATATTTACCGTATTGCCGATATGATCAGTAACCAGAGTGACATCAAGGTGATTTCGGTGAAGGATTATCTGAAGAATCCGAAGCCGAGCGGCTATCGCAGTTATCATATGATTGTGACGGTTCCGGTATATTTGTCAGACAGGATTGTGGATACGAAGGTGGAGATCCAGATCCGTACAGTAGCGATGGATTTCTGGGCAAGCTTAGAGCATAAGATTCATTATAAGTTCGAAGGAAATGTGCCGGAGCATATCCAGAGTGAGCTGATAGAGTGTGCGGATATGGTGGCAGCGCTTGATGATAAGATGCTTTCGCTGAATGAAGAAGTTCTCAGTATGAATAATCTTGGTGAAGAATAAAGGAACATAAGAAAGACTCAGAATGCTGTGTTATCTTTGATATGAATTACATAAGATAATACCACATTTTGCGTCTTTTTCGCTTTATGGGAAATTCCGTAGGAATTTCTTAATAAAGTAGAAAAAAATTTTGCTCTATAAAATGAGGAGTGCCCAGACACATCTCTGCGCCTGGGCTATTATGAAAAAATTTATCTATGTGTGTAATGAAAAACATTACATGTTTCCGTTGCTATGTATATATAGTACAACACAATTATGAACAAATTATGAACAAGCTATGAAAATGTTGTTAATTTTTACAACGATGTAAAAAAACAGATGCAAAATATGTGCAATATGCACAAAAAGGACAGTAATTGTAAAAATGTAAGAGTTATGATATAATAAAGCGATTATAAACAGACATTTGTTTTTGGAAAGAGGATAGGTATGGATAATTTTATGGATGAAATTGTACAGAAATTTACCCCACAGGAGATGATCCGGGCCAATGCGGCAGCAGATGCGGCAGAGATTGAAAGCCTTGAAAAGCAGCTTACCCTGTTTAAAGAACAGATGGAGAAATATGACGACTGCCTTCAGGAAATGCGTCAGGTGAATCTGAAGAATATAGAGACGGCACAGGATGTTCAGCAGTTAGCGGACAAAATGGGACAACATTTAGGTAAAACAGCAGGAGAAGTAGAAGCTGCTTCCGTCTCCAAAATCAAGGAAACCTCAGATCTTTCCATGGCTGGTATCCAGAAGGCGATTGATGAGAGTCTTGCGAAGATTGCCGAAATTAAGGAGCATGCAGACAACACCCAGCAGATTGCGGAGATAGTGAACGAGCTCCAGGATAAGACGGAGAATGTTATTAAGAACCTGGAAGATTTTCTTCATACCGATAATGTGAAGGTATATCGTAATGTACAGGCTTCCATGGTAGAGGAACTGGACCGCCGGACAGGGGAACTGAAGGAAGAATTGCAGAAGACACAGAAGAAGTCGGGCATATTGTTCCCGTTTGTCCTGATTACAATGATTCTGTCCGCACTGAATCTGGTCGTAGCTGTTCTTGGATTACTTGGAATATTGTAACTGTTCAGAGCTATGCAAATCATGGAGATATGTACGGCGAATGCCTGCATTCATAAGGATATATGACATCAGGAGATAGAAAATATGGCTAAACAGACATGGAAACCGGGGAATATGCTCTATCCGCTTCCGGCAGTTCTGATTACTGTGGCGGATCAGCAGGGCAATCCCAATATTTTTACAGTGGCATGGGCAGGCACCATCTGCAGCGATCCCGCAATGGTATCAATCTCTGTCCGTCCCTCACGTTATTCCCATCATATGATAGAAGAGACAGGAGAATTTGTGATCAATCTGACCACCAGGGATCTGGCTTTTGCAACGGATTACTGTGGAGTGAAGAGCGGTAGGGATGTGGACAAATTCAAAGAGCTCGGGCTTCATATCAGCCCTGCGGCTGAAGTAAGTGCACCTCTTTTAGACGAAAGCCCTGTGAACATTGAATGCAAGGTAACGCAGGTGCTCCAGCTGGGAACACATGATATGTTTGTGGCGAAGGTCGTATCCGTACATGCGGATGAAAAATATATGGATGAAAATGGGAAGTTTTCTCTTGAAAAAGCAGACCCGATTGCTTATTCACACGGAACGTATTATACGCTCGGAGAGAAGCTTGGAACATTTGGTTACAGCGTAAAGAAACGATAGACTCCGAAAGGACTCTATCGTTTTTCTCTTTGAGTAGAGCACTTAGCGAGGTTATTTCGAGCTTAGTGCGAACCATACAAGTT
>OGXI01003049.1_pt1 | contig 11789 bp, 10 predicted proteins | sample 1576221 | NCBI WGS metagenome assembly OGXI01 (sample SAMEA3541523, study PRJEB24748) | human gut metagenome | biome: human gut; feature: human-associated habitat; material: faeces | place: China | collected 2012
GAGCGATCCTCGGAGGGGTGAGAGTCCCATGATACCGATTGACCATTGGTAGTCCGCAGCATTCCCGGAACTGCAAAGTTCTTCTGGCAGGGGCGCGAGCTGCAAATATGCCGGACAATGAAACAAACCCAAAAGAAACTTACTATATAGTTTCAGGATGAAAACTATGTGGCAGAGTGTCTTCACAAGATGCTCTGCCATATCCTTTTGTCCTGAATAATTCCACGAAACAGGAGGTGCTTAGAATATGATGGGCATTGAAACAATGAAAAACGTCAGCCCGAAAACGGTTGACCGTAGCACACTCGTTCAGAGAAGCAGCATCCGGCTTAATCCTGCGGCACCGCGAGAGGACAGGCTGAGGGAGTTCATCAAGCAGATCAGGCTTATTAAATACAAAGCAGATCTTGCGACAGATTCTCCGTCCAATACTCATACCATCTTTCATATCAGGACACTTTCTCCCTTATTGTTCGAATTGCTTCTCCCATAAATAGTAGCATATTCCCGGGAAGATATCTACAGATTTTAGGAAACCGGAAGATACACTTCCAATCCTTATTACGGATCACCCAGGTATACAGCAGTTTTTTAAGGGTTCTTTCCAATACCTTGCTGTCATAAACTCCTGCCTTTTCATTTGCCGTTGCCAATTTCTGTAACAGGACAGAAGCCTCAAGAAATTCTTCAAAGTTCTCAGGCTTCCTCTCATATACCCAGTCATGATATATCTGCTGTTCTTCCCCTGATAACGTGATTTTCAACTGTTCGAGCTGCTTTTGACGCACCCTGTCTGCATTGGTGACCTGATTGCCGTTTGCCGTATTCGAAATTTGTTTTTTATGCACACGGTAATGTAATAGAATTTCCGGCACCATTCCAATTTCATGAGCCCTTGCCACTCTTACAGCGAACTCATAATCCTGTGCTGTCCGGAATGTTTCATCATAAAAAAAGCCCTCTTCGATCAATTCTCTCCGCATCATAAACCCTGGATGAGCAAAAACCGGACGGATCAGCATTCTGCACCGCAATACTTCCGAACTTCCCTGAATCCGGTTCATCAGATTGGATTCTCCAAAGTTCTGCGCATGACAACTGATGAGATAAACAGCAGGGTGTTCTTCCAAAAAGGCCACCTGTCTTTCAAAACGTGTCTGTTCCGAAATATCATCCCCATCCATCCGGGCAATATATTTTCCTTTCGCAATACGCAATCCTTTATTGAGGTTTTTCGTAAGTCCACAGTTTTCTTCATTACAAATCAGTCGAACCCGCGGATCCTGAAAAGCCCGGATCTTTTCTACCGTATGATCCGAGGAACAGTCATCATAAATAATCAGTTCAAAATCTGCCAGTGTCTGATTCAGAATGCTTTGCAGGGATTCTTCAATATATAATTCATCATTATAAGTGGACATAATCACACTGATTAATGGCTGATTCAAGATTTCTTCCTCTCTCTTATCATTACAGTTTCACTTTGGCACGAATCCGCACTAGCCATAAGACACTGCGATATTGTCTTCTCAATATCATTCCAAGCAGCAGTTTTTGCTGCCCTGGAAGCTGTGCCTCTTTTAACACTTCCAGCTTATTCCTTACTTCCGTCTGTTGGCAGACAGCCTTTATAAAAGAAAGCTCCTGTCTGGGATCTGTCTGTTCATAATACCGGATTCCCTGACGCAGATAAGCCATCAGATTTACCCATAGATACATTGCACGTCTTACGCGGGTTTCCGGTTCAAGCTTCATCCGGACTGCCCATTCATCCAAAGTCTTTCCAAAGGAAATCGTCTGTTTAAGACGTTCCTCATGAAAGGCCTGGGAAAAGGAATTCGGATTCTGGCAGTAATGATAATAAATCTTCGATGTTGTCACTGCTTTCTTTGCATGCTCACAGAACTGGAGGCTGAATATGGTATCCTCACTCAGATACTCCCGTTCTGAGGGAAAGCAGATGTTATGTTCCTCCACAATACTTCTCCGGAAGATGGTCATACAGGAGGAGAAGCCTCTCAGTTCATCCTTCTCGGGCTGATCGCCAAAATAATGGGGAACAAATTCTTTTCGAAATGCTTCCCCCACATATTCTCTGTCTGTGATATGCGGAATTCGCACCACCTGACGCTCCTGCGTCTCTATCTGGTATCCATAGCAGCACAGGTCTGCCTGTGTATGCTCCATAAGCTCAAAAAGATCCCTGCAGGTGTCCGGATCATAATAATCATCCGAATCCAGAAAAACCACATACGTTCCTGTAGCCTTCTGCAGTCCCAGATTTCTTGCAATCCCCTGTCCTTCATTTTCCTTATGATATACGGAAATCCTCAGATCTGCTCCTGCCAGTTTATCACATAATTCCCCACTCCGGTCCGTTGATCCATCATCAATCAAAAGAATTTCTATCTCGGCTAAGGATTGCCTGATCAGGGAATCCACGCACCGCTTCAGATAATTTTCCACATTATAAACCGGTACAATTACCGACACCTTACTTTTTCTGTAACTCATAAGTTCTTTTCATCCACTGATCCAGCACTCTTTGAATATGATGTGCCATGCTCTTCTCATTATAACGCTTCTCTACAGCCTGCTGTGCCGTCTTTCCTATCCGTTCCCGAAGCTCTTCGCTGTTAAGAAGACGCTCCATCTGCTTTTTTAACTGCGAAACATTCTCTGGCTGATATAGAAGAAAATGATCTTCTCCTTTATATGCTTCTATACTATAGACATCTGCCACAATAACTGCCTTACCCATCGCCATCTGCTGCAGGAGCGTCATCTGTCCATAGGAATAATTAAACTGCTGCAATGGTAAAACACAAAACAAGGCATTCCGAATCTGTCTCTTTAACTCTTCTATCGGTACTGCTCCCCATACTTCAATATTGGGGTTTTCTGTCTTCAGGTCCGCATTTCCGATCAACCGAAGCTTTACCTGTGTATCCAGTTGATCATATGCTTTTATCAACGTATCCCAGTCCCGCTTATAATAACCGGCACAAAGAATATAGTTTTCTGCCTGCTCCAGATTGGATTTCCTGTCATCGTGATGATCTGGTATGTTCTTCTGAAAGAACTCGGAATCCGTTCCAAATGTAATAAACTGTGCTTTATCAAGCAGCCATGGATGGTACTTCTCATAATAAGTTTTCTGATGCGGTGTATGATAAATGACCCCATCCAGTGCCTTACTGGCATACTGCATCAACGAAAGACTCCTGCCGCTTTCCCGGGCACTGTTAAATGCCCCGATATCAAATACAATATGTCTATAACTTCCTTTTCCAAACAGCCGTCTCCATAAGCAAAGCACGATCCCGCTCTGCATTCCATGAGAAAGCACCAGATCATATTGCTTCAATTTAGGAAGTACCCGTAATGTCTGCCAGATATAGAAGCGCAGCTTATTCTTTTCAAATTTTTCAAGGAAAGGAAATGACCTGATGTCTACGACATCCACCCGATAATCCTCTCCCTGCCCATTTTCAAAATACCGAAAGAACCAGTATGGCTTTCCTTCTGCCAGATAGTCCGGCGGCTGCTTGTCACAGGGAATATCTTTCGCATATTCAACTTTCCAGTTTACCAGCATTAAAATTCTCATTGTTGTTCCAAATCTTTTTTCATATATGCATTCTCGGAGAGAGAATATTTTCCACCCTTTAAAAACTTGTGCCTGATTACCCACCAGCCGGGCACCCAGATATATTTATGCATCGCCGGCGAAGCGCTTCCAATCATCCAGCAGTTTCGATCGCACTTCTTCGTACATTCCCGCACCTGCTTTGCCTGATCAGAGTGCCATAGCTCATCCCATGTCTGATTACGGAGATTTCCCATAACGGCCTTCTGCGCCATGCCATTACAGGGAATGACATCACAGAATGGATCAATAAAGAACGCATTCTTCGACATATCGCACGGAAGCAGACGTTTATTACCATAGATGTAATTAATCAGTCCATGATTAAAGTAGGCCCGGAACCATTTCTTAGGAGAATTGCTCTGTAACAATTCATTAATCAGCTTCTCAAAATTCCGGGCAACCTTTAATTTATTATCAATCCTGTTATCGGTCTTACGGAAATAAAACGAATTATGAAGCGTTGCCGTTGCAAATTCCATTCCCATATCATTCGCAATATGGTAAAGCGGCACCAGATCCTCACAGTTCATGTCCTGAACCGTCATACCGAATCCCACATCCGGATGTCCCATTTCAACCAGTGTTTTCAACGTATTATACCCTCGGTTAAACCCATCCGGAATGCCACGGATCTTATCATTTGTCTCCTGCAATCCTTCAATACTGATACGGATTCCTACCTTGGGGAATTCCTTACAGAGTGCGATAATACGATCCGTGAAATATCCATTCGTAGATATAACAATTCGATTACTCTTCTTGTAAAGTTCTCTTACAATATCCGGAATATCCTGCCGTACAAACGGTTCTCCACCTGTAATGTTGGTAAATGCCATCTCCGGAAGCTTCTTAATATCTTCCAGCGTAATTTCTTCACTTGGCTTGGTAGGATCCTTAAAGCAGTCACACATATTACATCTTGCATTGCACCGGTAAGTCACAATTACCGTTCCGTATAAGGTTCTCTTTGCCATGATTATTTCCTCATCTTTCTATCTTTCCATTGGTTCACATGAAGGATTCCCTGTTTCCGACTCATCACGATATAATCTCAAAAGCTTATTGGTATACTCTGCTACGCTGTCAAAGCATGCTTTTCTGCAATTTTCTGCATACTGCTGACATCTCCTGCGATCTGTCCAGAGAGACCGGATCCTTTCAGTAAGTGCCTCTACATTACCGGCTTCAAACAATTCGCCCGTCTCACCATCCCGTACAAGCTCCGGAATTCCTCCAAGCTTTGATCCAATCACCGGTGTACCGAAGCTGATCGCTTCCATCACCGAAAACGGACAGTTCTCATACCATTCGGATGGAATCACACAGAACCGTGCTTCCTCAATCACTTTGCTTAATACTTTTCCCTGTAAAAAGCCCATGTTTTTGACATTAGAGCATTGCTCCACCTGTTCTTTGCATTCTCCATCTCCTGCAAACACAAAAGAAATTTCCGGAAGGGCCTTTGCTGCCTGCAAAAGAGTCTGCACTCCTTTTTCTCTGGTATACCGCCCGAAATATAATACATAATCCTTCTTTTCTACAGACTCCGGAGTCTGTGCATCAATAAAATTATGGAGCGTCACCAGTTTCGACTTTAATAACGGACTGGTTGCCAGCTGCTGTTCCATAAACTCACTCGGACAAATCACCACATCGACCTTGGCATACGTCTTCTTCCAGTCATAAAACCTGGCTTCTATCGTCCCAAGCAGACTTTTTACAAGGGAGTTATGAATGCAGCGATACCGGGTACAGTTTCCTTCATGCTGCGAAAGGCAGCGGGAACAACGTTCTCCACTTGCCGGAACCATCATCATATGATTGGGACACACCCACTGATAATCATGTGCGGTAAAAACAATGCGGACTCTTTTCCCGTTTTTCTTCTCCCAGTCACGCACGGCCTCGATCACAGAAGGTGTAAGCTGGAAGTTGATATTATTCAGATGTACCACATCCGGTTCAAAATCATGAAGCACCGTCTGCATCTTCCGGTATGCTTCTTTGGAATAGATAATCCGGAAGGGGTAAAGGAGTTTCTGTAATTTACCGGTATGGAAGTCCATATTGGAGGTATAAACCTGCGCATGATTTCCAACAATCCTTCCTTCGTGTTCCATTCCAAAATATTGTACTTCGTGTCCCTGACGCTGTAATTCTTCTCCGAGCTTAAATATATAGGTTTCAGAGCCTCCATTCGGATAGAGGAATTTATTTACCATTAATATCTTCACAACCATAAACCTCCATGGTCTGTCGTACAACCTCATCCCAGTTGTATTTCGTGCAGATAAAGTCTGACGCATTCTTCCGGTATTCCGCATGAATTTCCGGATGTTCAATCAACATGGAAAGCTTGCTGCGCAGATCCTTAGCATCTCCCTTTCGAAAGCTTACCGCTTTATCCTCAATAACCTCGGTGTTCTCCGGAATGTCACTGACAACACAACAGTTGCCATAGCTCATTGCCTCAAGCAGGCTGATTGCCATTCCTTCCACATCACTCGGAAGCACGAAGCAGTATGCATTGGAATATAACTCTTCCAGCTGTCTACCCTGTACAAAATGGGTGAAAATCACACGGTCATCCCCCGCTGCCATCTCCATTACCTGACGCATGTATTCACCGGAATGACTGCTGCCTCCGGCAATCACGAGTTTCATGTCCGTATCAATGCCACGAAACGCTTCCAACAGGTAATGAACCCCCTTCTCCGGAACGATTCTGGCAAGGAATAAAATATACTTATCCTTCTGAAGTCCCCATTTTTCAGTGATTTCTTTCGCTTCTACCAACCGGGGACGTTCAATTCCATTGGGAATAAATATCGTTTTCCTTCCATAGGTCTCTTCGAAATATTGCTGCACATTCCTTGACAGAACAATTATTTTCTCAGCCTTCTCTGCTGCCATCCGTTCTCCGAATTTCAGCACTCTTGATGCAAAGTTTCCCCATTTGGATCTCTGCCAGTCAAGTCCATGAATTGTTACAATCAGTCTCTTATGAAACAGATGGGGCAGCCATAGCATCGCACATGATCCCTCTGCGTGATAATGATACACATCATAGTGTGTAAACAGGGACCGGATACTTGCTAAAAATGCATAAACAATTGCATTCAACTTTCCATTCTGGAACGTTGGAATCGTAATAATCCGGATTCCCTTATAAATCTTATTGTGTTTCGTATCAAATTCACGTCCCGATACATGATATCCGGAACGATTATAGGCATCTACATAGATTCCCTGGGAAACCAGACGTTCTGAGATCTGTTCCACCACAATCTCGACGCCTCCTTCTCTCGAGGGAATTCTTTTATGACCAATCTGTGCTACATGAAAGGTATTCTTACGCACTTTTTTCTTTTCAGAACGGTTTTCTTTTATTGTTTTCACAATAAATGTAAAATTTGTACTGATATATCGTTTAAACAGGCGCTTCGGATCCTGTGATAAGCGGAACAACCATTCCAGACAGCCTTCCTGCATCCATCTCGGTGCCCGTTTAATCGTTCCGGCATGAAAATCAAAACCGGCTCCCACACCAAGCATTACGCCACAAACCTTTCCTTTATGTGCAGCCATCCAGTTTTCCTGCTTCGGTGCCCCTAAGCCAATCCAGATAAAATCTGCTCCGGATTCATTCATTCTGGCAACAGCCTCCGCATCCTCTTCCCCACTTAAAGGACGGAATGGAGGGGACTCCATCCCGACAATCTTAAGCTTCGGAAAACGTTTCAACAGATTCTCACGTAATTTCGTAAGCGTCTCTTCCCTGCTTCCATAAAAATAATGGGTATATCCCTTCTCCTCAGATACCCGGAACATTTCAATCATCAGATCCGGTCCAGGTACACGTCTGGCATTATGATAGCCACGCATTCTGCTGACAATGGATAAGGGCTTCCCATCCGGGAGTGCCATAGCCGCCCCATTCTGAACATTACGATATTGTTCATCACGGCTCGCCATAATGGTAGTGTGCACATTCGAAATACAGATATACTGTCCTCGGAGATCACTCAGATGCTCTTCCAGATAAGAAACGGTTCTCTGCATATCTGTCACATTAATATTCGTATTTAAAATTGTACAATAAGTCAGCTTTTCCTGCATCTGACATCTCCTGAGTCCGGTTTAATTCTATTAGTATACCACAAAATGATACAAAAGAGAAATTCCAATAGCAAAGGAACTCCCACCATTATAGAAAGTATTCCCCGAACTCTTTCAAGCAATAACATATTTCCATCAAATCCATAATAATTCAGTTCTTCGGAACGCATTCCATAGATTACCGCTCCGTTCTCCTGCTGTACTGACTGAAATGTCTCTCCATCCCCTTTTACATAATCGCAGTGATCGGTATACACATAGATCTTCTGCGGTACTTTTACGCAGGTAATTCCAATGATAAGGCCAATACCTGCTGCCAGAATTCCGGTAAATACAAGCCTTTTCCTCATCTCATGAAGTTTGGTAAAGAAAGCCTTTTTGTGCATCTGCCACTTTTCCGTGTCTATCACGGTTAAGGTAAGCTCCTTCTGTCCCCATGGCAGGATCTGCAGCTTCCGATTGATCCATCGGTTTATTCTGTCAGATTCTCTTCCGATTTGTTTTACATCTGAGCATTTCATCTTCTCCCATTCAGAAAGTGTCACATATAACAGATTCCCTGCAAAAACAAGGATCAGATTTTTAAAAGACAGATTGAACAAATACGGTTCTGTAATACCTGCAATCAACATTCCAATAATAATTGCCAGTTCTGCCTTTTTATTTTCTTTTGTAAAGCGCCATATGGTATAAACAAACAATGCGGATACACACAAAAAAAGAATAATTCCATAATAGTATAGCAAATACAGATAAGAGCAATCCATACTAAGCGTTGCTCCTTCCGGTGACCATACTCTGGTTCCAAATAATGCAGGCCTGAAATTCGTCAGATAATAATTCCAGATATTCATTCTGGTGTTCAAAACCTTATTCAGCAAATCAAACAATTTTCCCTTAAAAAATAATGGTGGAATAATCGATACCAGTACACAGCCCGGATAAACGCACTGAATCAGAATTCTTTCCAGCATATTAAGCTTCTCTCTTGCGCTCAGGTAAAGGTTAAAAGCCAGATATACCGTAATCAGTGCAAATCCTGTAATACTTACCGAATACAAAAATACAAACAGATTCATGCCAAACAACAGACAAGATGCCACGAACAGCTTACGCTTCTTCATCGGAAACAGATATAAAAGGAGTGCCATCCAGATAAAATAGGAAATATGAAAAACATTAGGATGTGGAAATCCCATACTATAACGAAGCAGGAATCCAAGACCGAATTTATTATGTGCTAGGATACAGGCATCCGTCACATCCGCTATATGAAACAGGAACATTCCATAAAATGTAACTGTCCATATTACAAAAGCAAACTGCAGCAGCCGTTTTACCGGAATATTCTTCATTCCCAGTATGGTAAGTACGGTAATAATAACCGCTTTTTCACCGGTTGTACGATATGCAAGGAAGCTGATCAGGGTAAATAAGACGATGATTCCCCATTCCTTCAGCGTATAATCCGTCAGCAAAAGCTTACAGCCAAGAAAAAGGACTGCCAGTACTAAACAAATGTTAAATAAAGGCATTCCCTCATATAGCCCGATTCCCTTTGCGATAAGAAGAATTCCAAAAAAACCAAAATATGCAATTTCCTGTAAATTTGTTTTCATTTTCATACGAATTAACTGTTCTTTTCTGTTCTTTTATTTCCTTTATTTTTTCCATTCAAAGCCATGCATAATTACTATCCATAAATGATAAATGCAGTTTTGGACAATTACTTCCTTATGCTCTCAACGGTCAAATGGTGCTCCCTCTGTGGAATCATCTGATACCAGTATATACCGAGTAGAAAAAGCAGATAATTTCTGGCAATATACACAGAAATAAAATGCGCTTCTACAACGGTATAAATTGTGATCGAAAGAATCATGACAACAGCCATATAATCTTTCTTTTTAAAGCAGAAGTATAATAAATACAGCAGTAACAGTATAAAGATCACTGCCGGAATGATGCCATACCAATAAAACAGGCGTACCCAGCCGAGGTCAAAATAATACGTGGTATCCGGCTTTGCAAAAATTCTCCAGGTCTGTAATGTACCATCACTGATTTCTGTACTGGCCAGTGTCAGTAATCTTCCAGTCAAAAATTTATCTAAAAGCACATAAATCTTCGCCTGCATTGAATCATCCAGTCCCCAGTTATAGTCCAGTACGCGGTTGGCATTTGCAGCCCCAAGAACAGATACCAGAAAGCAGAAGGAATATCCCAGCATGGAAAGTCCTGTCACAATTTTGCTGTTGCGAAGCTTTGGCAGGTACTGGAACAAAGCAGCCGATATAATGGAAAACAATGCAATTAATATGCCCGTAGCTGTTTTTGTAAATGCAAACAGCCCTACAGATCCCGCAGCAAGACACAGGTAAGTATACCATTGGATTTTATCTGCATATACATACATTCCGAGCAGCATTACCACCCAGGACATACAATACAATGTATTGGGATGTCCCATTCCAAGTACGTAACGTGTATCCACTCCGCCAGCTTCGTATGCCTGCGTAAGAGCCACTTCTCCAAACAATCCGGTAATGGATGCCATGATGATCACCATGCAGCCGGCTAATGTTACCCAGAATAAAGTTTTCATCACCGGTTTCATATCCATCTCTTTGCAGGCAGCAATAAATACCACAAAGCGGATGATTTCATTCCGACCGGTTACATAATAGGAAATCACGCCCAATATACCGAAAAAAAAGATCACGAACCATTCCCTTCCGGAATAATGTGTCATCAGGAGTGCTGCACCGAACAAAAGAAAGGTGAGACGAAACAACATTCCTTCAACCGGATTTACAAATGTACTTTTATCAATGAGAACAATACTGATTTCTATAAGAAGTCCCAGATAAAAGCATAAATTTCTTATACTTGTCCTTAATTTTAAAATTTTGCTGTTATCACCACTCATTTAGATTTTCCTTTTCCTGCATGCATGAAATGAAATACCGCTTTCCCCAGGGATCAACGCATATCCATTCCTTCCACAGGTCTTTCATGACCTGTTCCTCAAACATCTGGCTGTTCTTCTGAATGGTAGGCCGGATCATAATCTTATCTGTCCGTGCATTTAATCTTGCCCCCCAGAAGCTGAAGGTGGAGTTGGCACAGATATTTCCCTCACACCGGCTCATCAGATACACATCATAAAAGCTGTCATCTCCATGGTTAATATCCACAATGGTATATTCTTCCCCCTGATAATGCTCTCTCACATAAGCAACATCATCGGAGAAAATAAAGAAGTGAGGATCTTCAATCTTCTCCTTCATGTAGTCCAATGCAGATTCGTAATATTCCTCTGTGCAGATATTGCCAAACATTGCCGCATTCTCCGGTTGAAGGTAATCCCCCCTGCGAATATGCACACTCACTGCACGACTGCTTCGGATTCTCTCAAGAATCTCCTCATTAGCCATTCTCTTCTGTGCATCCGCAATCTCCGGAAACCGAATCAGCTTGCGTAATTCCGGCAGAATATCTGCATAATATTTCTCGCAGGCAAAATATCCTGACAGGTACATCTGCCTGTAACTCAAAAGCTCCGGATCATACATCTGCTTTTCCTTATACCAGTGTACCGTCTGTGGAAGCAGCTTTCTACGCAGCTTACCTGCAAGCCCCTGTGAACCGGTTAATGCTGTTTTTTCTTTCTCAGTGCAGCATTCATATGGCAGATGGTCAAAGAAATTCAATTCGCACCGACGTTTTGTAGCCAAAATATCTTTTTTCATTGCCGGATTTATTTTATACATTCTATTATGCTCTTTGATTTGTTCTTTGTTGTCCGGCTCCTGATCTGTATCCTCAAACTGTTCAAACCACGACAGATCAAGCTTTACCTCTGCTCCAAGGCTTTTAAATTTCTGATATAGTGCATACTGCTGGAGCTGGTTTCCCAGTCCTCCGGCAAGCTGTATGATAATCATGTTATATATTTCCTTCGTAACTGTTCAGTATCTTCACAGTTACGATGCAAAATCCATTCCAAATCGGCTTC